>ERZ1292633.565-Hain-H41-02um-R1-565-length-42776-cov-6_pt1 | contig 42776 bp, 37 predicted proteins | sample MGYA00564406_ERZ1292633 | MGnify/ENA primary metagenome ERZ1292633 (study PRJEB36523, sample SAMEA6512639) | groundwater metagenome | collected 2019-01-08 | study: AquaDiva: Metagenomics assemblies of 32 groundwater samples | reverse complement strand
AGCCTGATTGAAACGCGGTCATCAACCGCTTTATCACACCGCCGCCAAAAACCGGGATAGCTGGTGCAGGCGCTGGCAGGATCGCACGCAAATCAATCGGGTCAGACGCCGCATAATGAATAAGTCCTGCTAGGGTAGCGAAACCTGATCCACTATGGGCTTCGGGCAAACCGACAAGCCCCCTAGGCCGGCCAATCCGCACCGCCCTGCCGAGCGCACCCTGCATATAATCAGCAATACCTTTAAGTTCGGCCCCGCCGCCGGTTAACACAACTTGACGACCAATCGGCCCGGCGAATCCGAGCGCTTTCAACGCCTTTGAAATTTCACCCGTCAGATGCTCCAGCCGCTGCCGCACGACCGCAATCAACTGCGCGCGCGTGATCCGTGTTGCTTCGGTTGCGTCATCCTCGGCGGAAAGCGGCGCGACTTCGATCATATCGTGATTATCGCGCGGCGACGCCGTGGCCGACCCATAGAAGCACTTCATCCGCTCGGCCTGATGTCGCCGTGTCCCGAACGCGCTGGCAATATCATCGGTTATGTCGGCCGCACCGAACGGAATTGAAGTCAAACCTACCAACATCCCGCCAGCAAACAGCGAAACATTGGTCACGCCCGCGCCAAGCTCAACAAGTGCCACGCCGAGTTCACGCTCCTCATCCGAAAGGCACGCCATCCCGGTTGCGACGGGCGAGGCGATGATTGATTTAACCTCAAGATGTGCGCTCCGCACGCACAGATCAAGGTTGCGCACCGGCGAACCATCGGCCGCGACTACATGGATATCAACGCCGAGCATATCCGCATGAAGTCCGAGCGGCTTCTTGACCCCCGTCAGCCCGTCAAGCGTGTAGAGCGTCGGCTGAGCATGAAGGATCATCCGTCCGTCAGGGTCCAGCGTGCTACGCCCTGCAGCGAGCAGTTCATCAATATCTTCCTGCTCGATCCGGTTGCCGCCAAGTTCAACCTCAACGCTGGCAATATCGCTGACCAGACTGCCGCCCGAAAAGCTCACCCATACATCCTCAATATTGGTACCCGCGATCCGCTCCGCTTGTTCGACCGCTTCACGGATTGCCGCCTCGGTTGTCGCCATATCAGCCACATAGCCGCGCTTGACGCCGCGACTTTCGCGCTGGCCAGTACCAAGTACTTGAATATCGCCCCCCGGAGTCCGCTCGGCGATCAGCGCCGATACTTTCCAGCTTCCAATATCGAGTGCGGTAATCAGTCGCTCATTCTTAGGCTGGGCCATTGGCTTCATTCCCCTGTTCGGCTGCGGGTCTGTCTACGGCATTTGGTGATGCGGTTGGCATAGGCATGTCGATCGTCTGTTGCTCTCGCTTAATTCGCGCGACGAACTTCGTCGGATCGCGCATGTCAAAGCGCAGGAAGCCGCGCCCAAGCAAGCGGCGAACGCCGTCAATCCGCGCAAAACGGAGAAGCGCCTTAGCGGCGACAGCATCGCCTTCAGGAAGCGCAAGCACCTCACCTGACTGAAACTGCAAATCCCAGCGCCGATTACCAATCCAGCTTGCAGACGCGAGCATGGGCTTGAGCGCTGGAGCCTGATCCATCAACTTGCCAAGCCGTACCGCCTCAAGATTAGCATCCTTGCCAATCAGCAATGGCAATTCAGGCGCGGGCTGATCAGGCACTACAGGTTCCAGAATTACCCCTTCCTTATCAATCAACGAAAGCTTCTGATTATGCTGCCAAATTGCGGCGGGCTTGCGTTCAACAATATCAACCACCAACGTGTCGGGAAGGCGGCGCGAAACGCGCGCGTCCTGTATCCAGCCATAGTCAAGCAGCTGATCACGCACTTTTTCAAGGTCAACCAGCGGCATCGCCATGCTGTGTTGATCAAGCGCGATCGCATAAACCGTCAGCCGTTCCATCCGGTCAATCCCGGTCACTTCAACGCGCTTGACTTCAAAGCCTGCGCGGCCGACCGCCTTCGCCGTCTCAGTGCCAATATATTGCGGCACCCCTGCAAGCGTTGCTCCTGCAATCGCAACGCTGCCAAAGACAAGGATCATCGCCCCTGTTACAAAACGATCAACCACACGCTGATCGAACGGCATCACGCGCAGGATTTTTTCCCAAGTCGAAACTTGCTTTACTGCAGGTTTACGCGCCTTGCCCTTGATTGCCGCGCGTTTACGCGGGGAAGCGCCGCGCTTGATTGTCGAACCGCTCATTGCAACGCCTCCTTCACCAGTTGATCGACCAAATCTTCGTATGAAATACCGACATAGTTTGCCTGTTCGGGCACGAGACTGAGCGGTGTCATACCCGGCTGGGTATTGACCTCAAGCAGATAAATCCCCGCAAGGCCTTGGCTATCATCCCAGCGAAAATCGGAGCGTGATGCGCCTCTGCAACCAAGCAGTCGGTGCGCCTTCAAAGCATAGGCAAGCATCGCCTGATAAACTTCGGGTTCCATCACCGCCGGGCAAATGTGCATCGTTTTGCCTTCGGTGTACTTAGCCTCATAATCATAAAAGCCAGTGCTCGTCTGAAGCTCGGTCACAGCAAGCGCACGGTCACCAAGCACTGCGACGGTCAATTCTTTGCCGCGAATGAAAGGTTCGGCGAGCAGTTCATCAAATTCCTGCCATGGCCCCGGCACATCGTGGCCAATCGGATTGCCGTAATTGCCCTCATCGGTAACGATTGCTACGCCAACCGAGGAACCTTCATTGACCGGCTTCAGCACATACGGGCGCGGCAGCGGATCACGCTCAAACAGCCTTTTGCTTTCAACAATGTGCCCTCCAGGCATTGGAATGCCGAACGGGATAAGCGTTGATTTGGTAAGCTGCTTGTCGATCGCGATCACCGAGGTCGCGAGGCCCGAATGGGTATATTTCAGCCCCATCAAATCCATCATGCCCTGAACCGAGCCATCCTCGCCCGGTGTGCCGTGAAGCGCGTTGAACACAACATCGGGCTTAGCCTCGGCAAGCTTTCCCGCAACATCGCGCGCCATATCAATACGCGTCACGCGGTAGCCTTTACGCGCGAGCGCATCCGCAACGCCGTGGCCGCTCATCAGCGACACCTCACGCTCGGCAGACCAGCCCCCCATCAGGACAGCGACATGGATTGGGTGATCAGTCATGCAACACTCCTACACGCTGAATTTCCCACTCCAGCATAATCCCTGACTGCGCAAAAACACGCTTGCGCACTTCCTCGCCCAGCGCCTCGATATCAGCGCTGGTTGCGCTGCCTAGGTTGAGGAGGAAATTGCAATGCTTCTCCGAAACTTGCGCCCCGCCAATCGTCAGCCCACGACAGCCCGCCGCATCAACCAACTCCCAAGCCTTGTGGCCTTCCGGGTTTTTGAAGGTCGATCCGCCTGTTTTTGAGCGCAGCGGCTGCGAAACTTCGCGTTCAGCCGCAATACGATCCATCTCGGCACCAATGACGGCAGGATCGCCCGGCGTGCCAGCAAAGGTCGCGGCAACAACAATCGCTTCACGCGGCAGCATCGAGTGCCGGTAGGAGTAACCCATGTCACGCGGTAGCAATGTCCGCGCTTCGCCCGAGCGAAGAATGATATCAGCGCTCACGAAAACATCACTTACCTCGCGGCCATAAGCGCCGCCGTTCATCTTCACAAAACCGCCGACTGTGCCGGGGATACCGCGCAAAAATTCAAGACCCGCAACGCCCCCATCACGCGCAGCACTGGAGACCCAAATTCCCGAAGCGCCGCCACCGCAAGTCAGCGTCATTCGCTCAACCGAGACCTTACCGAAGGCTTTGCCAAGCCGGACGGCAACCCCCGCCATACCGCCATCACGCACGATCAGATTTGATCCAAGCCCCAGCGGCCAGACCGGAATCGCGGGATCAAGATCTTGCAGAAATGACTGAAGATCTTGAATGTCCTTCGGCTCGAACAGCCACTGCGCCGCACCGCCCGATTTGAACCAGACAAGTGGAGCCAGTGGAGCACTAGGCGTAAGTTTACCGCGCACCTTTGGCATCTCGAGAAATGCGGTCATCCCCGCACCCCCGATATCGCATCAGCAAGGCCAGCCGCCCATTTCGTGATATCGCCCGCGCCAAGACACACGACCATATCGCCAGGCTGGGCTATATCGGCAAGCGTAGTTGCCAAATCAGTCGCGCCGCCAATTTCGCTGACGGCACGGTGCCCACGCCGTTTGATTTTGCCAACGAGCGCTTCGGCACTGACATCTGCTATCGGTGCTTCGCCCGCCGCATACACCGGCGCGATATAAACGATATCCGCATCATTGAACGCCAGCGCAAATTCGTCCATCAGCGCGCCAAGCCGCGAATAACGGTGCGGTTGGCAGACTGCGATCACGCGGCCCTTCACGCCCTCACGTGCGGCGGCGAGCACCGCGCGGATTTCGACCGGATGATGACCGTAATCGTCGATGATCGTCACCCCGTCCACTTCACCAACTTTGGTGAAGCGCCGCTTGACCCCGCCAAAAGCAGCGAAGCCTTTGGCGATGCGCGCATCATCCACATTCATTTCAAGCGCCACTGCAATTGCGGCAAGCGCATTCTGGACATTGTGCCGCCCCGGCATAGGCAGGCCGACACCTTCAATCACCCGCGTTGATCCGTCGCGGGCGCGCACTGATACGTCAAAACGATTGCCACCCGGAACCGGCGTTACATTATCGCCGCGCACATCAGCCTGGGTGCTAAATCCGTAAGTGACAACTTTGCGATCCCGAATGCGCGGCAGAATTGCTTGCACCTCTGGGTGATCGAGACAGAGGATCGCTGCGCCGTAGAACGGCACATTCTCGATAAACTCGACATAGGCATCCTTGGCCGCGTCAAAACTACCATAATGATCGAGATGCTCGGGATCGATGTTAGTGACGACCGCAATCGTGCCATCGAGTCTTAGGAATGAACCATCGCTCTCATCCGCCTCGACAACCATCCATTCAGACGTACCAAGCCGAGCGTTTGACCCGTAACTGTTAATGATCCCACCGTTAATCACGGTCGCATCAATCCCGCCCGCGTCGAGCATTGCTGCAACGAGTGAAGTTGTCGTCGTCTTGCCATGTGTACCCGCCACCGCGACGGTTGACTTGAGGCGCATAAGCTCCGCAAGCATTTCGGCACGGCGAACCACAGGAATGCGGCGTTCGTACGCGGCTTCAACTTCGGGATTGGTCTTGCGGCTGACAGCAGTTGACGTCACGACGACTGCGGCGTCGCCAAGATTTTCCGCCTCATGGCCGATCATCACGTTGATGCCGCGTTTGCGAAGACCGTCGACAACATAGCCCTCAGCCATGTCAGACCCTTGAACCTTATAGCCAAGGTTGTGCATCACCTCGGCAATACCCGACATGCCGATGCCGCCGATACCGATGAAGTGGATCATTCCGATATCGGTCGCGACGCCCTTCATGCGCCTACTCCAGCAAGTGTACCACCACCCCAATTTTTAGCCTTCAAGCCATCCACCACGGGCGGGCGACCAAGTTCTTCAATAAGGTTTGCCAGATCACGCGTGGCATGCGGACGGCCACAGCTTCGCGCTGCTTTTGCCGCGTTCGTTAGGCCACCGGGTTCAAGCCCAAGCTTCTGCATTTGCTTGGCAAGCTCAACGGGTGTGAACAGGCTCTGCGGAATGGCGCGGGCACCGCCTGCCGAAACCATTTCGCGAACATTCGCACTTTGGTGATCATCGGTCGCTGATGGCAGCGGCACAAGGATTGCCGGACGCCCAGCAGCGGTCAATTCGGCAATTGTCGATGCGCCTGCACGCGCGATCACCAGATGCGCCCATTCGATCTTTTTGGGCATATCGGTCATGTAGGTCGCAAGATCGGCAGGAATACCTAGATTCGCGTAGCGCGCACGCACGCTGTCAATATCTTCAACGCGGCATTGTTGCGTCACCTGCAACCGGCGGGTCAATGCGGGCGGAAGCATCGCCAAACCATCGGGCACAACATCGGAAAGCACCGTCGCCCCTTGACTACCGCCAACGACAAGGATGCTGAATACCGCCTCCTCGTCGATCGGGGGGAAAGGCTGTTCGCGCAATTCAAGGATTTCATCGCGTACCGGATTGCCCACCAACGTAACCTTTTTGAGATTTTTCTCCGCAATCCTCGCAACATCGGGATAGGACGTCGCGATTGCCGTCACCCAGTTGGCGACCATCCGGTTAACCCGGCCAAGCACGGCATTCTGCTCATGCACTGCAGTCGGGATTTTCGCGGCCCGTGCGGCCAGCAGCGTGGGATAAGCCGGATACCCGCCAAAGCCGATCACCGCCGATGGCTGAAATGCTTCAAATAGCTGCAGCGCCATGCTGCGCCCTTTGAGGATCGCGCGCACCCCTCCTAGCCAACTCAACGGGTTTTTGGTGATACGTCCGGCCGGCAGAATATGCGTTTGAACGCCATCAAACAGCCCCGGAATTTTTGCACCGCGCTCATCGGTGATCAGCGCAACATGATGCCCACGCGCAATGAGTTCAGCCGCAAGCGCGTGGGCTGGCATCATGTGTCCACCAGTTCCACCAGCGGCGAGCACGAAATGACGTATTATGCTCATCGCCCGCTCCACTTCACAACATAGGGTGACCTTTTAAGGTAAGGATTGCGCCGCGTGAAGGCCAGCAACAAGCCAAAGCCGATTGAAAGTGCAATCATTGATGATCCACCGTAACTGATGAACGGCAAGGTCATGCCCTTTGAAGGGGCGATGCCAATGTTAACCGCGATGTTGATGAATGCCTGAACGGTGAATTGGCTCACCAGTCCAGCCGAGGCAAGAACGAGGAACGGGTCTTCCTCGTCAAGTAGTTTGACAAACACCCGCACGGTAATCGCAACGAATATAGCCGCAACGAGGATGCAGGCAATCAGCCCAAACTCCTCACCAATCACAGAGAAGATATAATCGGTATGCGCCTCAGGCAGGTGGAATTTGCGCTCACCGCCGCCCGGCCCAGTGCCGAATAATCCACCCGCTGTAATCGTAGCGTGCGCCTGGTCCACCTGATAGGTATCCCCGCTCGAAAAGAGGAAGTTATTGATCCGTGTCGTCGCCACTGGATACAGAAAATACGCCGCAACGATCCCAACCGAACCACCGCCTGCAAGGAACCCCATCACACGCATTGGCATTCCCGCGATCATCAGCATCGCCATCCATACCGTGCCGTAGATAATCGTCTGGCCGAAATCAGGCTGCATCATCAGCAGCACCGCAATGATCGCCGTTAGCCCACCAGTGATCGACATGACCGGCAACGCACGATCCTGCGACTTCAAAGACAATATCCAAGCGACTGCAACAACGAACAGCGGCTTCAAAAATTCAGACGGCTGAAACTGGCCAATGCCAACGCCGATCCAGCGCATCGCCCCGTTTTTCTCAATCCCAATCAGCGGCACAAACGCGAGCATTACACTGAAAAACGCCGCGCCACCTAGCGCGAGCCTACGCGCAACCTGTGTTGGCAGCATCGAGACGCCAATCATCACCGGCAGGCCTAGCGCGACCCAAAACAATTGCTTCCAGAAATAAGCAAGCGGCGACACAATGATATCGCCGCCCGAATAGCGCTGTGCAGCGGCAGGGGCAGCAGCGGCAACCGCGATCAGCCCAATGGAGATCAGGATCGTGACGAGGAGCAGCAATACTCGGTCAATCTCCCAAAACCACAGCCCTAGTGCTGAACGGTCTGCACGGCCTAGCCGGGTGACGGTGCGGCCTTTGCTGCGGGCAACGGCGGCGGTGGTTGTCATGACAATGCCTCCACAGCCGCGCGGAACGCGGCTCCGCGCGCTTCATAATCAGCGAATTGGTCGAATGACGCGCACGCGGGCGAGAGCAAAACCGTCTCACCGGGCTGCGCCGCTGCGGCGGCCTTTTTCACTGCGACATCAAGTGTGACACATTCTGTCACCGACATGCGGGGCTCAAGCAGTTTGGCAAACATCGGCCCAGCCTCTCCGATTGTGTAGGCGGCGCGGACATTGCCGAAATGCAGTGCGCAGGCATCAAGTTCATCCGTCTTGGCCCGTCCACCGAGGATCCAATGGATTGCAGGATAGGCGGCCAGCGCGGGGGCGGTTGATGTCGCGTTGGTTGCCTTGCTATCGTTGACGTAAAGAACGCCATTACGTTCGCGAACGCGCTCCATCCGATGCGGAAGGCCGGGATAGGTGCGCAAGGCTTTATGGATCTTAGTAAAAGTTCGCCCAACTTTACCCAAGACCTCCGTAACGGCGACGGCTGCTACAACATTCTGTGCGTTATGTGGGCCTTGTAACGAAGGCCAAGAGTCTTGAGTGGAAACATTCTGGCCAAGCAGGTAGACATGGTTTCTTAGCTCATCTCTAATGTTATAAAATCCTCTTGCGAAACTAGCCCCCTCTTTGGCCCAAACCTTTGTGGTTACAGGAAAGCTCCGCTCCGAGAAACGAGCGGCAATAGTTTGAGTAACTGTGTCATCCGAAAAAATGATCGCTCGGGAATTCGCTCCCTGCATTTCGAACAGCCGCGCCTTGCTCGCAGCATAGTCCTCAAACCCTTCATAACGATCAAGATGATCGGGCGTGATATTGAGCAGCACCGCGATATCGCAGTCTAGGCTGTGCGTCAGATCAATCTGATAGCTCGACAGCTCAAGCACATAGACTCCGCCTGTGGGCAGCGGGTTCTGCGCGAGAATTGGCAGACCGATATTGCCACCCATTAGGCTCGGGATACCCGCCGTCTGAAGGATGTGGTGGATCAGCGCGGTCGTCGTCGATTTGCCGTTGGTGCCCGTTATCCCGATCACCTTGTGCGGCGGCAGGCTTGCGCGCGCCTGAGCAAAGAGTTCAATATCACCGATCAGCGGCACGTTTGCGCCGCGCGCATGTTCGGCAATCGGATGGCGATTGATTGGCACGCCCGGCGAAACAACAACGCCGTCAAAGCCGGTGAGATCAATTGTAAGAGGGTCGGCAAGCGAGACCCCTGCGCCGAGCTTCGCCCGCGCATCCGCATTGCTGTCCCACGCAACGACCTCTGCCCCGCTCGCAACTAGCGCTTCCACCGTCGCCAATCCGGAACGCGCCAGCCCAAGCACGGCGTAGCGTTTGCCGCGAAAGGTGTGGCTGGTAATCACCGCAGCTTCAACGTCGAAAGGCCCGCAAGCGCGAGGACGAATGCCACGATCCAGAAACGGATCACAACGGTCGATTCGGCCCAGCCAAGCTGTTCAAAATGATGATGGATAGGGGCCATGCGGAACACGCGCCGCCCCGTGCGCTTGAACCAGAACACCTGAATGATCACCGACAGTGCCTCAACGACAAACAGCCCACCGATGATCGCGAGGACAAATTCATGCTTGGCCGTAACCGCCATCGTGCCGAGAACACCGCCAAGCGCGAGGCTGCCGGTATCGCCCATGAACACCGCTGCTGGTGGCGCATTAAACCACAGGAACGCGAGGCCCGCGCCAACAATTGCGCCGCACAGGATCGTCAAATCGCCAGCGCCCGCCACATAGGGAATGCCAAGATAGCCCGCATATTTCACATTGCCGACCAAATACGCGATCAGCATGAACGCAAGGCAGGCGATAATCACCGGCATCGTCGCAAGCCCGTCAAGCCCGTCGGTCAGGTTCACCGCATTGCCAAATGCCACCACCACGGTGGCCGCAAAAATGATGTACAGCCAGCCAAAATCGCCCACTGGGCCCTTGATCAGCGGCAGATAAAGCTCGGTGCCGGCGGTTCGACTGATCAAGTAGACCGCAAACCCCGCGATAAAAAATTCAAACATAAGCCGCACCTTGCCCGATACGCCCTTGTGGCTACGCTTCTTGACCTTGTCATAATCGTCCATAAAGCCAACGAGGCCAAAGCCGCCCATCACGAACAGGCAAGCCCAGACATACTCATTAGTCAAATCCATCCAGAGCAGCATCGCGATCCCGATTGAGGTCAGGATCATCAGCCCGCCCATCGTTGGCGTGCCGACCTTGGCAAGATGCGTCTGCGGGCCATCATCGCGGATCGGCTGCCCCTTGCCTTGGCGAACACGGAGCCAACCGATGAATTTTGGGCCAATCAGCAAGCCGATAATCAGCGCCGTCGCGACTGCGCCACCGGTGCGGAATGAGAGATAGCGTAAGAGATTCAATCCACCAGGGAAACCCAACTGATCGGCAATAAAATAGAGCATTAGGCGTAAACCCCCGTAAACGCGGTAACAATCTGGCCAAGCCCGATCGCATTTGATCCTTTGATGAGAATAGCGTCACCCGGAGCGATAATCTTTTGCAAAGACTGGCGCGCCGCATCGGCGGTGGCCCAATGCGCGAAATCAAGCCTGCCCTCAAGCGCTTTTGCAAGCGGCTCGATCCCGTTTCCGACCAGCAGTGCATAATCAACGCCTGCTGCCAGAACAACCTCGGCAAGACCTGCGTGAAGCGCGTCGCTCTCGCTGCCAAGTTCGCGCATCGCGCCAAGCACCGCGATCCGCCGCTTCGCAGGCGTAGCGCCAAGCACAGCAAGCGTTGCTGCCATCGACGTCGGGTTTGCATTATAGCTTTCATCAATCAGCAGCGCTTCGCCGCCAGCGAGCTTAACCCTATGCCGTGCACCCCGCCCTGCGAGCCCTACCATATCGGCCAACGCCAAACCAGCCGCCGCCAAATCAGCGCCCATCGCCTTAACAGCGGCAAGCACCGCAAGACTGTTTGACACCCAATGTTCGCCCGCCTGTGACAGAGTGAAACTCAAATCAGCACCAGGCAAAACGACGTTGAGCATTGTCCCGTCGCACGTCGAGATTTCATCAACGACACGGACATCGGCCCCTTCACCGCGCCCGAAAGTCAGGATATTGGCCGCGTGTGGCTTGGCATGGGCGATCAGCCGGTCACGATAAGGGCTGTCAAACGGGATCACGGCCGTACCGCCGGGTTCAAGCCCCTGGAATATCTCGCCTTTGGCGTCGGCAATCGACTCTACACTGTCAAAATATTCGATATGCGCCGCTGCAACCGTTGTCACCAACGCAACATGGGGACGAGCAAGCTGCGTAAGCGCGGCAAGCTCGCCTACATGGTTCATCCCCATTTCAAACACAGCAAATGCTGTGTCGGCGGGCATTCTTGCAAGGCTCAGTGGCACGCCGGTATGATTATTGTAACTTTTGACCGATTTATGTGCCGGCCCCCGATTGGCGCGGGCAAGTGCTGCGGCCAACGCCTCCTTGGTGCCAGTTTTGCCAACCGATCCGGTAACGCCCGCAATCTTCGCATCTGTTCGCGCGCGTGCGGCCTTGCCAAGCGCATCGAGCGCTGCCGTTGTATCGGCGACAAGAATATGCGGGTGCGCCACGGGTTGCGAGACAAGCGCACCCGCCGCACCAAGTGCAAACGCATCACCCAGAAATTTATGGCCGTCAGTGCTTTCGCCGGTCAGCGCGATGAAGAGGTCACCCCCGCCGACTTCGCGGCTGTCAAACGCCACGCCAAAGCACTTGAAATTACCCGATGCGGCGCCCTCAGTAGCCGCAGCGATATCCGCCGATGTCCAGAGCGCATTCATGCCGCGCACTCGCGTGCGACGCTAACGTCATCGAATGGTAGCACCAGATCACCGACAATCTGGCCCTGCTCATGGCCCTTGCCGGCGAGCAGAACGACATCGTCAGCCTCCGCCATCGCAATCGCGGTCGCAATCGCATCTCGTCGCCCTGCAATTTCGCGTGCGCCCGGCGCTTCATTCAGGATTGCGCGGCGGATTGCTGCAGGATCTTCAGTGCGCGGATTATCATCGGTGACAATCACCACATCGGCATCGCGCACCGCAACCTTGCCCATTTCGGCGCGCTTGCCGGTATCACGGTCTCCACCTGCACCAAAGACAAGGATCAACCGCCCCTTGGTGTGCGGGCGAAGCGCCTCAGCCGCAGCCTCTAACGCATCGGCCGTGTGCGCATAATCGACATAGACGGCCGCGCCCGCCTTCGTAATCACCGCCCGTTCGAGCCGTCCGCGCACGGGCTGAACCCGTGCCAGATTGGCAAATGTTCTGCCGACATCACCGCCCGTCGCGATCACCAGCCCCGCCGAGATAAGGCAATTTGCCGCCTGATAGGCACCGATCAAGGGCAGTTTGAGTGTGTGCGTCTGGCCAGCAATCTCAAGCGTCAGGGTCTGGCCGAGCGCCGTCGGCACCCGCTCGGTGATGCGGATTTCTTCGCCCATCGTGCCGACGCGGATCATTTTCAAACCCCGTTCGCGCGCCAAATCAATGAAGCGCGGCGCATAACTATCGTCAGCCCAGATGACTGCTGTACCATCATCGGCGATCACTTCGGAGAAGAGCCGGAGCTTGACCGTCATATAATTGGCCATGTCACCATGATAATCGAGATGATCGCGGCTGAGGTTGGTGAACGCCCCCGCCGCAACACGCGGCCCTTCGGCGCGGTATTGGTGAAGCCCGTGGCTCGACGCCTCATAGGCGACATGCGTAACGCCCTCACGCGCAAGGCCGGCCATGTTCGAAAGGAACGTCACGATATCCGGCGTCGTTAACCCCGTCACGACCCGTTCATCTGGCGTCGTCACGCCGAGCGTGCCAATTGAAGCCCCACGTTCGCCCGCCATGTGCCAAAGTTGACGCGTGAGTTCGACAGTCGATGTTTTACCGTTAGTGCCTGTAACGGCGACAACCATAGCCGGAAAGGGTGCGAAATAGCGTGCGGCGATCAGGGCAAAGGCGCGCCTTGGATCATCATCGGCGATATGAACCGCGCCGACCACCTTGGCATGTGGCCCCGCGACAACAGCGATAGCCCCGGAGGCAATCGCTGCGTCGATATAATCCTCGCCATTGAACTTCGCGCCAACAAACGCACCAAAAATGGTACCCGGCGCGACCTTTCGATGATCAATCGCGAAGCCTGTTACCGGTGTTGCATCATCAGTACCGATCAGAGTTCCCAGCCTCATTCGTGCCCACCTTTTGGTTTCCACAGAAGCGGCATCATATCAGATAATTCAACATCGACACTATTATCAGGATAAATACCGAGCATCGGCCCCGTCCGCGCGATCACCTTTGCCACAACGGGCGCTGCGGTATAGGCCGCAGTCGTTTGCCCCGATGAAGCGGCGCTGCCCTTTGGCGAATCGAGCATCGCGATGACCACATAACGCGGCTTATCCATCGGAAATACCGCCGCGAAAGTCGAGACGTTGATAGTTTTTGAATAGCCGCCCACGCCGGGCTTTTCGGCTGTTCCCGTTTTTCCGCCGATCCGGAAACCGGAGACATCGGCCTTTCTACCGGTACCCTCGGTTACGATCAGACGCAGCATTTTGCGCATGATATCGCTGGTGCGCTGCGAAACAATCCGTCGACCCTTTGCGGCTTTACCCGGCTCAACCTTGAGCAAGGTCGCCGGGCGCCATATCCCGCCATTGATGATCGCTGCATAGGCGCTGGCAAGATGGAGTGGTGTAACCGCGATACCGTGACCATAGGCAACGGTCATATTGGTGACGCGACCCCAAGATGTTGGCCACAATGTCCGCCCGCGCTCGCGCAATTCGATATGCGGCGGCTCACCAAAGCCAAGTTTGCGGAAAAACACCTGCGCACGATCCGAACCAAGCTCATCGGCGATCCGCGCGGTGGCGATATTGGATGAATGGACAAGCGTTTCGGGCGCATTAAGCCAGCGACGCAAGGGGTGATCATCGCGGATCTTATATTTGCCAACCTGAATAGGCGCGGTCGCATCGTAGCGCCGGCCAAGATTGGTAATGCTGCCACTATCAATCGCATCGGCAATGGTCAGCGGCTTGAAGGTTGAACCAAGCTCATAAACGCTCTGCGTCACGTTATTGCGCAGGCTTTCCGCGTCCGCCTGTCCGCTCTTGTTCGGATTGAACAGCGGCAGTGATACCATTGAAATCACTTCGCCGGTATCGACATCGAGCACTAGGCCGGTTGCACCAATAGCGCGCAGATCAACCATCGCTGCCGAAAGCTCGCTCTCCATCGCTGCCTGAACGCGGCTATCAATTGACAGTGCAACAGGCTTTCCCTTACCAAGCGGATTGCCGAGCTGATCGTTGAGGACGCGCTCCATCCCCATCACGCCATTACCGTCAAAATCGGTATAGCCGATCACATGCGCGGCGAGCGTCGTCTGCGGATAGAGCCGCTCTGGTTCACGCGCATAGGCCATGCCCGGCTCACCCAGTGCATTTACCGCCGCTACCAGTTCAGGCATCGCGCGACGGCGCAGATAGGTGAAGCTTTTCCCCGATTTGAGGATTTCAAGATATTGCGCTTCACTGCGTTCGGGCATCAGCCGGGCCAGTTGCGGCGCGAGCAATTCCGCTTTTCCGAGCAGGCGATTCGGGTGAACCCCGATCGAATGGGCTTCAATCGTGCGCGCCAACACTGATCCGTTGCGATCAACCAGATCAGCCCGCGTGGCGATTGCGCCGCGTGCTGCACCAACGGGATGACTGGCAATATTCATCCAGATAATCCGCGCGGCAATAATAGAAGCGACGCCCAGAATCACGAGCATCAGCAGCATCAAACGCTGATGTGAAAGCGCAATGCTCTGTTGACGCGAACCCGACTGGCGCGCGCGCATTGGTCTTGCAACCAGCGTCGTCATCGTTGTCTTCTATCCTTGTTTTGGGGGACGCCGACCTCGCCCTTGGCAAGGCGCGCAAGGCCGTCTCTATCAACCAGCGCGATGTCTTCACGCGCAGGACGAGAGCGCTGCTTCGGCGCGATAGCGGCCTGCACGGTGTAATCTTGCGCGGTAAGCTTTGGCGGAGCCTTTGGCGTAGTCAAAGCGGCAAATAATGTTGACGGCGTTGCCGCTTCCACTGCCTTTGTTTCAACAGGCCTCACAGCGACCATAACTGCCGGGGGAGCAGAAGGTTTGCGCCCGATCTCATCACGGTTGAGCGTTTCAAGCGCGGCTTCGCCTGAGAGATATTGCCCGGCCTGCGGCGCGCTGAGCGCAAGCACTTCGCCATTCCAACGCTCAAGCTGGCGCAGGCTGGCCCGCGTGCCCATTTCGGTTTGCAACTGGCGGATTTCGCGTTTGGTGGCGGCGATTTTGCGGTCAATCGATTCGAGCCGGCCGCGTTCACTGGCAACCTGGAGCGACACAAGGTAGAGCGCCGTCGCGGCGAGCGCGATGCCTGCCACCCATCCTACCGGACGAAATCTTTGAGCAATCATGATGCGTCTCCTTTACGTGCAGGCCAAGCGGGGGCACCGGTGCGGCGCGCAACACGCAGCGTTGCCGAACGCGAACGCGGGTTACGCTCAATTTCATCAGCGCTCGCGCGAACAGGCTTGGCCACCGATTCAAAACTGGCAGCAGGGCCGCGTGATGCAGTATCGGGCGCGTGGCGCGACACGGCGGGCGCACTGCCCCCGCGCGTCCGCAGGAATTGCTTGACGATCCGGTCTTCAAGGCTGTGAAACGTCACAATAGCAAGCCGACCGCCGGGTTTTAGCAGCCGCTCGGCAGCAGCCAATCCGCCCTCAAGCTCGTCAAGTTCGCCGTTTATGTGAATGCGGATCGCCTGAAACGTCCGCGTTGCAGGGTCTTTCTTGTCGTGTGGCTTATAGCCGGTCGCACGGCGCACGACATTTGCAAGATCACCGGTGCGCTCAAGCGGGCGCGCAGCAACAATGGCGCGCGCAATCCGGCGTGATTTGGGCTCGTCACCATAACGGTAGATAATATCGGCGATAGTCTCTTCAGGCGCGCCATTGAGGAAATCAGCAGCCGTTTCGCCTGACTGCGCCATCCGCATATCAAGCGGGCCATCACTTTGAAACGAGAAGCCGCGCTCGGCCTGATCAAGCTGCATCGAGGATACGCCGATATCAAGCGTTACACCGTCTACCGGGGCCAGATTTTTGCCTTCAAGGATCGTGGCCATCTCCGAAAAGCGCGCCTCAAACAAGCGGAGCTGCGCGTGCGGCTTCGCAGCGGCGATTGCAGCAGGATCGCGATCAAATCCGCAGACCTCGGCTCCGCCCGCGATCATCGCCGCGCTGTAGCCGCCTGCACCAAAAGTGCCGTCGACATGCGTTTCGCCCGGCACAATCGCGAGCGCGGCAACCACTTCATCAAGTAGGACAGGGACATGGGGGGCGACGATCATGTCAGCCCCTTCTGCGCCATATGCCAGCGGCAGGCGCGCTTTACCCGGTCATCCACATCAGCGGTATCAAGCAGGGTTTGCGGATCCCAGACCTCAAAGACATGGCCGACACCGGCAAAAAAGGCAAAATTGCCAAGCTTCATATCCTCACGCAGAAAACCGTTGAGGACAAAACGACCACTGGTATCAAACGGCAGGCGCTCGGTAATCGCAAAGGCCCGGCGGCGCGTATTGTGGCGATCAAAGGCCCGCCCGGCAGTGCGCTCAAGCGCCTCATCGCGCGCAATTTCTTCGGCAAGCAGAGTGGCCCACCCGCGATCATAACCGATGAGGCAGGGATCACATTCATGTTGAGTAACGATCAGGGTGCGTTCGGCGCTGTTGGCCTCGATCGTTGCGCGCAAATCAGGCGGGATCGCCACGCGACCCTTGGCGTCGATCGGGCTCAACCCATAGCCAGAAAACAACCCCCGATCAGTCACCGCACCACCTACCCCTTGAGCGCGGGCTAGATCATGAGGTGGCGGGCTAGGCGGCCCATTGCCGCGATCCGAATCCGTCACCAAGAATCAGGCATAACCCGCCTACACTTCAGCGAAGGGTTAACAGCCCAAAACGAGGGACACAACGGTATATTAGGGGATTTTTTGGTATTTTCTTTTCATATCGTTTAAATTCTTATAATATTCATTGTATGATCGTTTTTTGTTCCTAAGAAAATATGATTTGGCATCAGTTTAGGTGATCGCGTCATGATTATTGCTTTGCGCTTGCGTCGTCAGCATCTTCGGTAGCGGCACCGGGTGCGACTCCGAGATCAGCCAGCGGCTCATCAATCGATGGAGAGGCCGAATTGGCAGGCCTATTTGCCTCGCCTGCATTATCGCCAACGGAGCGGAATATCGCAGCCGCAAGAGCTATAATCAGAAGGACAACCGCAAGGCCAGTCAGGCCAACACGAACGCGCTGCATCCGCTCGCCTGCTTCATTCTCGCGGCCCATCGCCCGTAGTGGGTCTACGCTCATAAACTATTGTAACGCAAACCATTCCACTTGTCGAATGATCAGCGTTGCGGCGCGAGCCAACTGAACACGGGCAGCCCTTTCGCTGCAAGCCACTCGGCATTGTAAAGCGTGGAAAGATAGCGGAATCCGGTATCACAAAGGATCGTCACCACGGTTTTACCAGGCCCAAGCTGCCGTGCGAGTGCGACCGCCCCGGCGACGTTAATCCCCGAAGACAGGCCAAGGCACAGCCCTTCCTCACGCAACAGGCGCTCGACCCAGTGCATCCCTTCAACATCGGAAATACGGAACTGCGTGTCGATCGGCGCACCTTCGAGATTTGCGGTTACCCGCCCCTGCCCGATCCCTTCGGCAACCGATGATCCTTCGGCGTAGAGTTCACCACATGCGTAATAGCTATAGAGTGCGGCCCCGTGGGGATCCGTCAGCGCGATGACAATGTCATCACGTTTCGCTTTCAAACCCAGACCGACCCCGGCGATCGTCCCGCCGGTACCCGCAGAACATGTAAAGCCATCGATAACCCCGCCAGTCTGTTCCCAAATCTCTTCGGCTGTGCCGCAGATATGCGCGCGGCGGTTTGCAATATTATCAAACTGATTAGCCCAGACAGCACCTGGTGTTTCCTCGGCAATTCTTCGTGAGGTATGCACAAAATGTCCTGGATTGGAAAAAGGTGCTGCTGGCACCAACACAAGCTCGGCCCCCAACGCCCGCAGTGTATCCATTTTTTCGCGGCTCTGCGTCTCAGGCATGACGATGATCGTCTTATAGCCCTTGGCATTGGCGACGAGCGCCAGTCCGATGCCGGTATTGCCTGCCGTGCCCTCAACAACCGTGCCACCCGGGAGCAGAACGCCGCGCGCCTCTGCATCCGCAACGATAAACAGCGCGGCCCGATCCTTCACTGAAGCACCGGGGTTTGCATATTCGCACTTGGCGAGAATCTCGCAACCCGTTTCCGCCGAAGGGCCGGCGAGTCTTACAAGCGGAGTGTTGCCAATCAGGGCAAGCGGATTAGGCAGGATCGTCATGATCCGGCTCCTAACCCGTTATTGCACAATCACGCAACCGCATCATCAGTTGCGACCTTGCGCGGCCGCCCGCGACGTTTGGGCGCGGCTTCGACGCCGGCTTTTGCGGCTTCAACCAGATCAGCAACCGGCGAAATCGGGCCATCACTACCAAAAGCTGGCGGCAACACGCTCACATCAATTTTTGCAGGCTCTAAATCGCCGCGTGCTTCGGCAAAAACACGGCGCACCTGACTGCCACGATCACCGCCATCACGCTGATTATTCTCGCGGGGGCCATTTTCAAAATTGGCACTATCGCGACCATCACGTCCATCACGGCGCGGTGGACGGCTCGGACGATAGCCATCATCGCCTTCAGCGCCACGACTGTCGCGCGTGCGGTTGTCGCGCTGCTGGCTCTCGCGTTGTTGGCCATCACGCTGCTGCGGTTGGCGTGATTGACGGCGCTGGGTTTCATAGGCGCGCTCGGCTATGCCCTGATCATCATCCTGATCACCGCCATCGGCAATCATCTGATCGTCATTATCACCCACATCCTGATCACCATCATCGCCCTGCCAATCATCACGCTGGCGTCGGGTTTCATCCTGACGCGCGCGCATTTCAGCAACAACGCGAAAATAATGATCGGCAAATTGCAGGTAATATTCGGTAATCACACGATCACCCTGCATCTGCGCATCGCGGGCAAGCGCTTTATATTTTTCGAGCATCTGCGGCGCATTACCACGCGCACGGTTGTCGATACGGTTGCCCTGTTCCTGTCCGCGTCCGCTGTTACCCTGCGGGCGCTGGCCTGTCCGGCCACGACGGCGACCGGGTTGACGATTGTTAAGCAAAGACATTTCCCTCATGCTTGGGGTGGTTGCGTGGTTCCGTTCATTTCCGCTGCCGCAAGCCCCACAGAACAACACGTAATTCCGTGCTGTGGCCTATCAAAATCCGCGCCATCCGGCATGACTTTGATACACTTTGGGGGCTAGGTATCAATCGCTTCGCTGTCCCCCAATGGAACCGGCGATCAATGACCTAACCCACCACTTAGCGAGTCAAATCAACGAAACCAAGCGCAAATATACAGACAATCCCAAATATTTAGTGAAACTGGCGCTTAAAGCTCACCCTCAAGCCAGCCTTTAAGCGCACTTTTCGGCGCGGCGCCAACCTTGGTTGCAGCCGGCGTACCATTTTTGAACAGAATCATCGTCGGAATCCCGCGCACACCATATTTGGCCGGGGTGTTGGGATTATCATCGATATTGAGCTTGGCAATCGTCACCTTTTCGCCCAATTCTTCGGAAATTTCTTCAAGGCTGGGACCGATCATTTTGCACGGGCCACACCATTCTGCCCAGAAATCGACGAGCACGGGGCCAGAGGCTCCGATCACATCGGCTGCGAAACTTGCGTCGGTAACTGTCTTTGTAGGCATGATAAAACTCCTTTTTGGTGATGTAGCCAGCACCGCCGCCGATAACAACCACCGTCCGCGCAAATTGTTGCTATGCCTGTGAAAAGCCGGGCTTGTGCAATGCGAGCAAAATATCAGGCAAAACATACATTACCGGGCCAGCGGTATAAAGCAGCGCCGCCGAAACCACCTTGCCGGGAAAGATCACGGCAAGCAGCGCGTGATAGGCCGCCATCTGCCGCAAATGCGGAACGGGGCATGCGGCAGGCGCTGACGGAACCCGCCGTCCGGTTTTGAAATCGACCACCATCACCCGGTCTTCCGTCACAATCAAACGGTCAACGGTTCCGGCGATCACATCCCCGCCGACTACGCCTGCGATCGGAATTTCGGCGAGCGCATCAGCGGCGAAGAGCGCGGCATAAGCGGGCGCATCGATCACATTGAGCGCGCTCTTGACCAGTTCGGCCCGCACCCGTTCGTCTTCAATCCCGGCCGACTGCGCAAGCCAGCGATCTGCAACCTCGGCGCGATTATCCGCGACGGCGGGCAACCGTTCAAACAAGGCATGGAGCAACCGTCCACGTTCCGCCGCTGCTTTCATTGCAGGCGTTGGCGGCGGATCGGCAACCTCATCCTTACCAAGTGACGAGGGTGAAAGCGGACGTGGTGGACGCGCCTCGACAGGCGCGGTTTGGCTTAGCCAGCCGGGCCGCTCAACCGGCGCGGATTTTCCGGGATCGGCATGCTCTTTGACCACGCGATTGCAGACCACGATATAATCCTTGCGCCCATCAACCGCTTCGACACCCATCGTCGCCAATGCGGTATCAACCGCCTGATACCAGCTTCCATCGGGGACGACGCCATTTGCCTTTGGCCCGAGTGCACCCGCGACTATCAGCCGTTCCTCAGCGCGGGTCAGCGCGACATAAAGCAGCCGCCAATGCTCACGCGCCTCGGCAGCGTCACTTGCCTCGGCCGATGCCAAGAGCGACCCGGTCAATTCAGCCGCATTTGGACGCAGCAGCGGGAGTTTGACGCCGTCCTCGCTCTCCCAATCGAACAGATCACCACCTTTTGCCTGTTTGGGATTGGCCGTTGCGTCAGCAAGGATGACGACAGGAGCCTGCAACCCTTTCGCGCCGTGAACGGTCATCACCCGCACCGCATTCGCCGCAGCCAGGGCATCGCGCTTGATTTCGACATCGCCGCGATCAAACCAATCGATGAACAGTTGCAGCGAGGGCGGATGACCCCGCGCATAATCGAGCGCTGCATTGAGCAGCTCATCAATCGGATCGCGTACCTCTCTGCCAAGCCGCGCGATCAATTTGCGCCGCCCATCCATCTCGCCCGAGAGGATAGTTTCAAGAAAGACGTGCGGCGTCGTGAAATCGGCATTATTCAGCAGTGAGTAGAGGTGGTGGAGACGCTCTTCAGGCTGTGTCTGGCGCAGATGCGGCCACAGGTGCCGATCACCGCGCGCATGGGCGACATCGAACAATTCATCCTGACTCCAGCCAAAGAGCGGCGATACCAGCAACGCGGCAAGATTGAGATCATCAAGCGGCTGAAGCGCGAAGCGGACGCAGGCGAGCAAATCCTTAACCGCGAGCGGCAGACCAAGCTGAAGCCGGTCAACGCCGGCGACCGTCACCCCCGCCTTGTGCAATTGCGCAACGATGAGCGCCGCAAGCTCACCGCGTGACCGCACGAGGATGAGCACATCCTGCTCTTTGATCGGGCGGCGTTCCTTTTCAAGCCATAACTCTTCGTCGAGCCAGCCCTTCACCTGCGCAGCGATATCGGCCGCCAGCTTGCGCGCCGATTGCGGCACCCAGCCTTCATCATCCTCATCACCTTCATCCGTGCCAGCATCGATCACCGGCGGCATCAGCGTGATGGCACCGCCCCCGCCGCCCGCACTAACATGGCGTGGCGGCGGCGCGGATAGGCCAAGAGCGTCTCCACCAATTCCACTGATTACCGCATCGACCAGATCAAGGATCGGCGGACTGGAGCGGAACGAGCGGCTGAGCGAAAGATCGAGCAAATCACGCTCAACCGCCTCTGCGGCTTCGGTGAAATAATTCTGCGCGGCGGCAAAGTGGCGCGGGTCGGTGCCCTGAAAACCAAAAATCGCCTGCTTGAAATCACCCACGGTAAAAAGTGTGCGGTGAACGGTGCCACGCGCACCGCTGCCCGCAAAAAATTCGCCTGCGATTGCCTTGATGATCGCCCATTGCCGATCATTGGTATCCTGCGCCTCGTCAATCAGGATATGATCGGTCGCCTGATCGAGCTTGTAGCGGATCCAATCGCCCATCCCCGGCATTTCGAGCAACTCAAGCGTTTTGCGAATCAAATCATCATAATCGACCAGCCCGCGCTGCCGCTTTGCCTGGACATAATAATCGGCAAATTCGCGCCCAACACCGAGCATCAGCGCGAAATCCTCGGCCTGCTGCGCGCGAAGCTGGATCTCAATGAGCGGGCCGCACCAGCGGTGGAGCGTCTCACACAGCGCGGTGTAATGATCAGCCACTGGCTTTGGTACAATCTTATGGAGTGTCCCTGATTTGGTGATCCAGGCGTCTTGCAGCGTCTTTAATCCTGCAACACGGTCATCCCCCGATTTTTTGCGCCAGTCGGCAATCACTGCGTTGCGATCAAGCCCGGTCTTGGTGCCCCAACTGGCGTTATAGGCAATTAATTGATCAAGCTCATCACTCACAAATCCAAGCGTTTCAACCCGCGCGGCAAGCCAGCCGGTAACATCATCAATCCCGCCACACAGCATCCGGCGGATATAGGGCAGCAGCCCGTCTCCGCCCGGAAGCGCCGCCATCACATCGGGCACCTTGGCGCAGCGGATCAGCAGTTTTTGGATGCGATCCTCATCAAGCCGGTGGCCAAGCGCGCGGAGTTGATCACCAAAGCCGAGCCGCCCCTCGCGCTCCGCCGCAACCGCCATTTCGGCGAGCAAGCGCATCGGCAGTGCGGCCTCCTCACGCGGTTCGATCAGCGTGAAACCGGGAGGAAGGCCAATTTCGGCGGGGAAACTGCCGAGCAAAGACTGGCAAAAGCTGTGGATTGTCTGGATGCGTAAACCGCCGCCGCGTGCATCAAGCACACGGGCAAACAGGGTGCGCGCGCGCTTGACCATATCGGGATCGAACCGTTCGCCAAGAGACTTCAAATCATTGGCAATGTCTAGGCTAGGTGCCATCACCCAGCGCGCAAGTCGGCTGTTGATCCGCTCGGCCATCTCGGTCGCACCCGCTTTGGTGAAGGTGAGGCACAGAATCGTTTCGGGCTTGAAATCGTCCGAACGCAGCAACAGCCGCAGCACCCGCGCCGAAAGCACTTGGGTTTTACCTGTCCCGGCAGAGGCCGATAGCCACACCAGTTCCTCAGGATCGGCGGCGCGGCGCTGTTCATCGACGAGCGGTTTAAGGGCGTCGTAACTACTCACGGCCCCGCCATTCATCGTAGCGCATCAGTTGGTCATAATCGCCATATGGTGCGTATTCGGGGCGTGCTTTGGCGAGGAACGGCTCCACCCCGGTCAGCCAGCGCGCGGCGGCTTCACTGAAATGCTCATAGGCGGTACTGGTGAAGTCGGCCGGATCAAGCGCTTTACCTTTGCCAAGTGCCTGACGGATTTTGCCAAATGTTTTGGTCTTGCTGTCACGCGACAACAGCCAATATTCAAACGTGCCAGCAATGCCGCTGACGCCCTTGAACCCCTCGTTTTCCGCCATCAGCCCCATCAGGCCAAGCTGAAGCGCGAAGCCTGCCTCAATCTGTTTTACCGACGGCGCGGTGCCCGTTTTATAATCAACTATCGCGAGGCTCCCGCCCGGCAGTTGATCAATCCGGTCAACGCGTCCCTTGAGCGTAACGCCGGCAATCTCGAAGCGGCCATCGGCTTCGGCAACGAGCGGCACCCGCCCCTCGCCGCGTGCCTGTGCAACTGATGCGGCGATAAAATCGGCCGCCTCAATCAGTTTGGGCTGCCACAGCGTGCGGAGCAGCGGGTGCATCTCCGGCTGGGCGAGCAAAGCGTCGATCCGCGCACGCAGGCGGTCGGGCTGATAGCCGTCCTCATCGGCCCAATCCTGAAGCACGCGGTGGATCATACTGCCCCGCCACGCAGGGCCAGCAGGCGCATCAATCGCCTCCATTGCCGAAAGCTTGAGGATTGCCTGCGCATAAAAGGAAAAAGGATCGGCCTTCAATCGGTCAACCGCTGTCGCGGCGATTATCAAGGGGCGAGCCGCGAGCGGCGGGCACGGGGCCGGGCGCTTTGCAGGCATCGTTTCGCCGTCGGGCTTGTCAATCAGTTCTGCCAGCACGTCTGCTGCAAGTTTGGGCGGAGCCAGTCCGCCCGACATCGCCTTGATCCGCAGCCAGAAGCGCGATGCAATCGTTGGTGCGCTCGCATCACGCCGCGCGCGCGTCATGATGACTTCAGGAGCACCAAGTGCACCTGCCAAATCATGCCCTGCAACCCCGATCCGCTGTTCAAGCCCCGGCAGCCCGAGGCTCTTGCGGATTTGCGGCGCAAGCCAGGGATCAGGCGCGGGCAGCGCGGGCCAAACGCCTTCATTCAACCCGCCAAGCACCATCATCTGCACCGATTGCAATCGTGCCTCGATCAGCCCCCATATCGAAATGCGCGGATGCCCCCCATCGGCAGGGCGCACCGAAACATCATCCATCAGCATCCGCAGCAGTGCAGGAACAGCCTCAACGCTGACATCGTGTGGGCCAAGGCCTGCATCGCGTTCAAGCCGGGCAAAAAGCTCAGCGGCGGCCCGACCCGCAGCACCCTGCCAAGCGGCATCGCCTGATAATGTGGCGAGCGTTTCGCGCAACACTGCAAGCGCTTCACCAAGATCAAGCGCGCGCGCCGTAAACGCGGTTTCGAGCGGGGCGAGCATCGGCATTACGGTGTGCCACCATTCAAGCGCTGGCACGCGGATTTTGATCGCGCGCGCGTCACCTCCCTTCAGGTAAGCGCTCAACCCTACCAGTCCTTCGGCAGGCCGTGGCCCACGTAGTGCCCGATCAAGCTTACGCACGCCGTCAAGCCAATCAAGCCGCGCCTCACCCTGCTGGACGAGCGGATGTTTGAGCAGCGCGAGCAAAGGCGCTGGCGCAAACCGCTGCGCCACGGCTTCGGCGAGCGTGAGGATCAAGGTACCGGGCGGCGTTGCGGAAAGCGGCTGCCCGGCGGAATCATCGGCCTCAATCCCCCAGCGCCTGAGATGCGCCGACACGCGGATCGCGAGCGCGCGGTCGGGCGTGACCAATGCAGCCGTCTTTCCCGGCTCTTCAAGGGCACCGCGCAGCAGGATCGCAATCGCCTGCGCTTCTTCGGCCGGGTTTGCGAGTTCAAGTGCACGAACGCCGCCAACATCGCGGTCTTTTCGGTCAAGCCCGGCCCATTTACCGGTAAAGCGCGCGGGTGCCATTGCGTTTGAAATTACGCGGGCGCGCGGCGCGCGGGCATCGGCATCGCTACCCCAACGCCACGTCCGCACCTCGGTGCGCGAAATCCCCATCCGGTCAAGCAAGCGGCGGAGCTGATGCTGCGGGTGGGTTTCAATCGGTGGCGTATCCTCGCTGCCGCCAATTGCATCCCATTCTTCATCAGGCATCGCCAGATCAAGCCCGGCGAGCACAACCTGCCCTTTGGGAAGATAGGCAACGCATTTCATCAGCGCCGCACTGGCCGGGGCAATCGTGCTGATCCCCGCCGCGACGACAAAGCCGGGGGGCGGCGTATCACGCCAGCGCGCCGCCATGCGTGCAAGCTGGGCATTACGCCGCGTCGCAAGATCAATCTGTCCGCGCGCCGCGAGTGCCTGTGGCCAGCTTTCGAGGATGATATTGAGCGTATCGAGCGACTTTTGCCAATGTCCGGACAGGAGTTCGGTTGCGGCTTCACGCAAGGCGGCTGGATCAACCTGCTCAACCAGCATCTGATCAAGCACGCGCGCCAGATCAGCGGCGAGCCGCATGGCCTGATCCGCAGTGACATGGCCAGTAAAGGCGGCCTGCTGCTGGATCATCTGCGCCAGAATCAATTGCCGCTGAAGCGGTTCGATGGCAGGCGCAATCGGCTCGGCATCGGCTGGATCAAAGACCAGACCCGCGCCCTCGTCACTTTCGACGTCACCCACACTCACGAGCCGGGGCAGCAACAGGCCATGTTCGGCCCTGCGGACGAACGCATTGCGGATCGAAAGCCCCGCGCGGTTGTTTGGCACAAGGATAATCCCGCGCGCGAGCGCAAGCCGATCATCACTGTGCGTTGCTAGCAGGCCCGAAACAAGCGCGTCTGCAAAGGCCCGGTGGGCAGGGATAGTGTAAACAGCGGGTTCACGCCGCTCACCCATCGGCGAGCATCATCTCGGTCTTTGGAATGGCTGACGGCGTACCAACATCGAACCATAATCCTTGATGGACAACCCCGTAAGCCCGACCGGCGGCAATGGCACGATCCCAGAAAATATTGGTCGAGAATTTATCAGCAGGCGGATCGACGATCAGCCGTTTGGACAGCATTTGAATCCCCGTCCACACATAGGGCGCAATCCGTCCAGTCAGCCGCCGACTAAGCCGCCCGAGCGGGTCCATCAAGAAATCCCCGCGTCCTTCATGGTTCTGTGCGCGGGCGAGCGGGATAAGCAACAGCAGCGCATCCATCTTCGCATCATCCCAATGCGACGCCATCAACCGCAGCGCATTGACCGGGCCATCAACCCAATAATTATCAGTGTTGACGCAAATGAACGGATCATCGGGGATCAAATCTTTTGCTTTGACGAGGCCGCCGCCGGTTTCGAGCAGCATCCCGCGTTCATCCGAAATAATGATATCAAGCCCGCCGGTTGCCTTGCCAAGATGCGCCTCAAGCGCGTCGGCGAGATAATGGACGTTGACCACCGCGCGCTTCACGCCGCCTTCGGCCAAATGACCAAGAACATGGTCAAGCAGCGTGACTCCGGCCACTTCAACGAGCGGCTTGGGGCGGGTTGCCGTCAGCGGGCGCATGCGCTTGCCTAGCCCTGCCGCCATCACCATCGCGGTTTCAGGCACTTTACCCGTTGGCTGGGGGCGCAGCGAAAGCGGTTTTTTGATCCGCCGCATTACAAGAACTCCGCCCAGAAGGCCGCGCGCTTTTCAGGCGGGACGTTGGCATCAAACCAGCCTTTGACCGGCACAAGCGCGGGATGCGCAAGATCGCGTTCAAGCAAGCCCCACATGCGCGGTTGAAATTTTCGATAGTGTGGCTTGCTATCGCGTTTCCACAATCTTGGGAAAAGCCCCAATATCCGCGTGTTACGCTGTGCGCCAAGCACCCAGTACGCGGTTTCAAATTCAGGGCCGCTGCCCGTCGCCGCGATATAGCGCGCCAGCATCGCGCGCTCGACGGCGGGTGTCACATCGCGCCGGGCATCCTCAAGCATCGAAACAAGATCATAAGCCGGATGACCCGCAAGCGCATCCTGGAAATCAAGCACGCCATAGCGCGCGGTGCCTGTGCCGCCTTCAACCAGCATGATGTTTTCGGCGTGATAATCGCGCAGCACCGTTACCGGTGTTTCAAGCGCATCCATCACGGGTGCGAGCACCGCCTGCCACGCTGTGCGGTATCCGGCCTCATCGACCGACAGTCCAACCGTGGGGCAATACCACTCGGGAAACAGCCCAACCTCATCAAGGAAGATCGCAACGCTTTGCGGCGTCAGCGCAGGCGGCGGGGCGTGCTGGTGGAGCTTGACAAGCACATCGACCACGCCTGCATAGGTTTCCATCTCGGTCGAGAGATCAGCGTCAACCGTTTCACGCATCCGGACATCGCCGAAATCTTCGATCAGGAGCAAGCCCTGCGCCAAATCGCGGTGGAGGATACGCGGCGCACTTAACCCGACCGCGCCCAGATATTCAGCCATGGCGATGAACGGGCGCGGGTCTTCATGCGGCGGCGGCGCATCCATCAGGACGGCGCGTTCTTTATCAAGAACGACACGAAAATAGCGACGGAATGATGCGTCTCCGGCAAGCGGGTGTAGCTCTCCCCCACCCCATCCGGCGTCGGCAAGGAAGGCAGGCGCGGCGACGGGCGGAATCATTGAAATGGACATCGCGCTTCCCAAGACGGCGACGCGCCAACTGTCAAGCGTCTGCCGCCGTCAATCGGCTCAAAATGAAGATTAAGCGCATGGGGCCATAGCCGTGCGCCCATCCGCTCTGGCCATTCGATAATCAGTGCACTGTCAATCAGCGCATCGTCAAGGCCGAGCTGCTCAACCTCTTCGGCATCATCAAGCCGGTAGAGATCAACATGCCAAACGGGCAGTCTCACGTCTGGCGGCGCATAAGGGATCACCAGCGCAAAACTTGGGCTTGGAGCTTCTTCGGCAAGGCCAAGTCCGGCCAGCACACCGCGCGCAAAGCTCGTTTTACCGGCACCGAGATCTCCTGACAGGGCAATGACATCGCCCGCACGCACGAAGGGCGCGAGGATGCGCCCCGCACGATCAGTGGCAGCCGCATCAGCAAGGATCACCTCGGCAACACCACCGAAATGGCCGTCCCTTCGTCGGGTTCGGACATCAGCGTCAGCGTGCCGCCATGCGCTTCAACAAATTGTTTGGCGAGCGGCAGACCAAGGCCAAGCGCCGATCTGCCATCGCGCGCTTCGGTAACGCGGCTAAAACGGTCAAGTGCGGCAGCCTGTGCGGCGGCATCCATGCCGGGGCCATTATCCGAAACAACGATCTGCGCCAAGTTTGCATCGCCGCTGGCGTGGAACAACACGCGCCCACCCTCGGGGGTGAAGGCGATCGCATTATCAAGCAAATGATCGATCGCCTGCCGCAAGCGCTTGGCATCGCCGCGCGTCGCCCCAACGCCGGGATCAATTTCGATCGCGAAATCAAGCCTTTTTGCCGTTGCAGCGGGCTTATGATCACGCGCGGCATCAAGCAGCAGCACGGCAAGCTCAATCGGTTTACGTTCCATTGGCAGGCTGCCCGCATCGCTGTGGGTCAGATCAAGCACACGATCAACCAGCCCTGAAAGCCGCCCGGTCGATTCAAGGATTGCCGCAACATAATCCTTCGCTGCGGGTTCAAGCGCGCCACCAAAGCCCTGATCAAGCATTTCGGCAAATCCGCTGATCGAGGTGAGCGGTGTGCGCAGTTCATAAGACATATTGGCGACGAAGGCGGTTTTGACCTTATCACTTTCTTCAAGCGCATCGGCACGGTCACGCAGAACGCGCTCGACCTTGCGGCTATCAGTGATATCAAGCAGCGCAAGCAGCGCATTGCCATCGGGCAGGGGCACGGCAGCAAATTCGAAATGACGGCCGTCCTTCATCGCCAACCGCCCGATTTTCTGTGTCCTCTCAATCGTCGCAGAGCGAACGGCTTCGCGGATAACGGCTGCGCGGCCCGAAGCTGCAAGCTTTGCCGCTGCGGCTTCGGCCAGCGTATCGATATGGGGATGCCCAGCGAAGAACGGCTCTTCAAAGCCCCAGACATCGCGAAATTTATTATTCCACAGATGCAATTTCCCATTGGCCTCAAACACGCCAATCGCTTCAAACAAGGTATCAAATGTGGCGGTGCGAACGCGGAGCAGCGTATCGCGCGCGCTGGCAAGTTGGGCCTGTTCGGTACGATCTTCAAAGATCAGCAACAGCCCACCATCGGGGAGCGGTTGCGCAACAAGGCGCAAATGCTGCCCACCACTGATAATCCAGTTTTCCTCAATCGCACCGTCCGGCGCGGTAAACCATTCACGCCGCTCCGCCTTCCAGCCGGGGAAATCGCGCGTTTCAGGGACGCGTCCGGCCTCACGCATCCGGTCAAGCAGGCGATCGAAATTGGGTCGCTCGGCAACCCATTCGGGTTTCAGGGCAAATTGCCGTTCAAATGGCTGATTGCAGAAAATCAACGCACGGTCTGGCCCAAACTGCGCAACGCCCGCCGAAAGCCGATCAAGCGTATCGCGCTGCGTCGCGGCAAAACGGCGGAAGGCCGCACTCGCGCGCTCGACATCTTCAACATCAATCGCATAGCCCGCAACGCCCGCCTCACCGAGCGGCACATCGACAAGGCGCATCGCGCGCCGATCCCCCGCAACGGTAACCGGCGCGATATTACTTTCAACCTTCTGCGTTTCAAAGGCTTTCATCGCAGTGGAAAGCGGGTTCATCTCATTACCTGCGTCGACAAGTTCAAGCCCGCGCGCGATAACCTCTTCGGCATTTACGCCCTCAACCGCGCGGACATAGGCGCTATTAACAAGCGCGAGCTTCATATCGGTGCCGCGATACCACATCGGCACCGGCGAGGCTTCGATCAGTGCCGAGAGACGGTTGAATGCCTGACCAAGCCGGGCCACTTCCTCGCCAAGCCGCCCGATTTCGGCTTGGCTATCGGTTGCATCAAACCACCAGAGGATAACAGCCCCACTGGCCGCGAGCCGCGTTGCCGCAGGGCTGCCGCGCACCAACAGCGTTCGTGATGACCCTTGCGCACGCAAAGCGCGGGTGAAGCTGCGCCCCGTTTTCTGGACAGCGGCGGTATCGCGCACAAGTGCTGTCGCATCCTCATCGGATAGACCGCATTCATGGCCGGTTAGATCGGAGAGGAAATTGGGCATCTTGGCCAAGCCGAGCCAATCGGCCAACCGCTCGGGCGCTTCAATCCGTCCGTCATTCTTGACCATCAACGGCAGCGCGGGCGCAGAATCAAGCAAAGCGGCCAGCCGGTCGGCCTGATTGGCTGAAAAAGCCGATTGTTTGCGCAGTTTGAGGCCTGTCCAGACAGCCCATACGGCAAGCGCCAGCCAAAGCGCCAAAAATACGCCGATCAGCACGGCCACCGTGATCGTCAAGGTCAGCATTGGCAGGCGGGAACCATCATCATCCTGCCCTTAAGCCGAGTTGAGGCGAATGGAAACCATCCACTCGCCCCAAACAGGATCGATTTTTAGTAACGATAATGATCGGGCTTGAACGGCCCTTCAGCGGCGATGCCAAGATAGGTCGACTGCTTTGGCGTCAACTTGCTTAGCTGAACCCCAAGCTTTTCAAGGTGAAGCATCGCAACCTTTTCATCGAGATGCTTTGGCAGGACATAAACCTGATTCTGATAATTCTCACCCTTCGTCCAAAGCTCGATCTGCGCGAGCACCTGGTTCGTGAATGAGGCTGACATCACGAATGACGGGTGGCCCGTTGCACAGCCAAGATTCACTAGACGCCCCTTGGCAAGGACGATGATCTGCTTGCCATCAGGGAATTCAACGAGATCGGTGCCGGGCTTTACTTCAGTCCACTTATAATTGGAAAGCGCTGCAATCTGGATTTCGCTATCGAAGTGGCCGATGTTGCAAATGATGCTCATTGGCTTCATCGCGGCCATATGTTCAGCGGTGATGACGTCGGCATTGCCCGTTGCGGTGCAGAAAATATCGGCGCGTTTGACAGCTTCTTCCATCGTGACGACTTCAAAGCCCTCCATTGCGGCCTGTAGCGCACAGATGGGATCGATTTCGGTGACCATAACGCGCGCGCCGCCATTGCGGAGCGACTGCGCGCTGCCCTTACCAACATCGCCAAAACCAGCGACACAGGCAACCTTGCCAGCGAGCATAACATCGGTTGCACGGCGGATCGCGTCAACAAGGCTTTCCTTGCAGCCATAAAGATTGTCGAACTTTGACTTGGTGACCGAGTCATTGACGTTGATCGCAGGGAAAGGCAGTTCGCCCTTCTTGGCAATTTCGTAGAGGCGGTGGACGCCTGTGGTGGTTTCTTCCGAAACGCCTTTAAGCGCCTTGACCGTTGCCGTCAGATAACCCGGCTTTTTGGCAATGAATGCCTTCAGAGCGCGCTGGAATTCAACTTCTTCATCATTTTCCGGCTCAGCAAAGGTCTGCCCGGCTTCAAGCTTTGCGCCCCATAGTGCGAACATCGTTGCATCGCCGCCATCATCAAGAATGATGTTTGCGGTGGTGTCTTCACCCCAGTTAAAAATGTCGCCAACATAATCCCAGTAATCGGCAAGGCTTTCACCCTTGATCGCGAATACGGGGATATTTTGTGCCGCGATTGCCGCCGCCGCATGATCCTGCGTAGAGAAGATGTTGCAGGTCGCCCAGCGGACGTCTGCGCCAAGTGTTGTCAATGTTTCAATCAGAACCGCTGTCTGGATCGTCATGTGGAGCGAGCCAACGATACGCGCGCCCTTCAACGGCTTTGATCCGCCAAATTCCCGGCGCAGCGCCATCAGGCCCGGCATTTCGGTTTCGGCAATATTGATTTCTTTGCGGCCAAAATCGGCCAAGCCAATATCTGCAATTACATAGTCAGTGAACGCCACGTCGGGTCTCCGGGAAAGGGGTTGAAATTTGCCAGCCCCCTAACCGTCGATTCGTTCAAATGCAAATATAAAGATTTCTTTATATGCTACCGTGCTGCGGTTACGGTCTTGGTACAGCGCTCACCGTTCAGGCGTGGCTCAACCCCCGCTGCATTCGCAAGCCGCGTAAGACCTGCGAGCGAGCCATCCTCGGCCTCGGCGGCCGACAGGATCGACGTCATATCATCGCAACCAAGCCCCTCGGCACCCGCGCCGTAGCGATTGGCGATCGCCGTTACGAAGCGGTCATAGTCATTAAGGCCGCCAGCACCTCCAAATTGCGCGCGGAGCGTCTGGTTAACCGCTGTGAGCGCGGGACGGCTACGGGTTACGAAACGGTTATACTGATTGAGCATAGCATTGTCCGCCGTGCGGCAGCGCAGTGCACTCACCATCAACATCGTTTCAAGATCCCGGACTTTAGCAGCAGAAGCTGCGGCATCGCTCCAGCATGCGGCCTGTGCCGATGTTACTGAAACAGCCGCGAGCGTCAGCGCCGCGATGACATGCGTGAATCGATTTCCCATCGCCATTCCCTTCACCTTTTCCTAAGTGATGAACGTCACACAAGTTATTGATATAAAGGTAAATTTTTCAGGTTTCTGAGGCGTAAACCAGAAAACTGCCAGGCATTGGCACGCAAAAAAGGCCGGGACAGAAACTGCCCCGGCCCTTAGTGGCTGATTGGTTATCCAGAAATCCTATTTATTGACGGCAACCTGCTGCATCGCAACGACGCGGGGTGCCGCCACCCGGTTTGAACAGCGCTGGCCAACCAGTGTTGGCGATGCCCCGGCTTCATCAGCCAGACGCGCGATCACAGCGGGGGCTGCACCTTCGGCGTTGGCCGCATCAATAAACGCCGCAAAATCGGCGCAGCCAATGCCCGTAGTGCCTGGGCCATAGCTATTGGTGATTGATGCAAGAAACGTGTTGTACGCGCTAAACGATCCGACAAGCCCGTTGTCAGCAGCGAAATGCGCGCGGACGGTGTTGTTGGCTTCGACAAAGGCTGGGCGGCTCAGCGTTACGAAGCGGCTGTAAGCGGCCTTGATCACTGGCACTTCCTTGCTGCAACGTACGGATGCTGAACGCAGCATCGCTTCAAAATCGCGCACCTTGGCCGCCGAGACTGAAGCCGGGCTCCAGCAGGCAGCATTCGCCGATGTAACCGTGAGCGCCGCAAGTGTGGCGGCAGCAACCATTTTCCCAATTGTCGTCGTCATGTCCCAAGCCCTTGTGCATCAAAATACCCGGCTGGTTTAGAGGGCGTTTCATCTGCGAATGGTAAGTAGAAAGGGTGGACGCGAAATTAACGATAAATCGCCCCCGAAAAGCGCAAAAGTAAAAATCAGGCGTTACCGCTTTCACTCGCCAGAAGCCGCGAATCAATCCCCTGCTGGGCAAATGAGGCAGACCATTTCTGATCGACGGGAACATCGAACAGCAAATGATCGTCGCCATCCGCAGTGTGCCAGCCGTGCCGCTTCATCTCGCCGTCAAGCTGGCCTGCGCCCCACCCGGCATAGCCAAGCGATAAAAGCCAGCGACGCGGCCCCTGCTGCGTACCGATAACGCGCAGCACATCAGTCGTCCCCGTCATGCCCCAACGCCCGGCGACATCAATCGTGCCCTGCCCCGCCCAATCGCGTGAATGCAGCACGAATCCACGCTGCGGCTCCACCGGGCCGCCGTGATACACCGGCACGTCCGAGAGATGATCCGTCTCAACATCAAATTGTTTGAGCAAGGCTTTAAGGTTGATCTGCGCGGCAACATGGCCGACCCCGATGCCGAGTGCGCCATGTTCATCATGCGAACAGACCGCAATCACCGCCCGTTCAAACCTCGGATCGCCTATGCCGGGCATCGCGAGCAAAAGCTTGCCCGAAAGGAATCGCGGTTCATCCATCTCCACGACCATAATCGAGAGTCTCCACTGCTTCTACCCTTGCAATCATTCGGCCTAGCCCCGACATGGGCGCTATCATCCACCCCAGCATAATCTTCAAACAAAAGGATATTTTATGACCATTTCTGTTGGCGATATCGTTCCCGCTGCAACCTTTACCGAAATGACCGCCGAAGGCCCGCGCCCGGTTGCCTCGACCGAATATTTTGCGGGTCGCCGCGTTGCGCTATTTTCGGTGCCAGGCGCGTTTACGCCAACCTGTTCGGCCAAGCACCTGCCCGGCTTTGTCGAACATGCCGATGCTCTGAAGGCCAAAGGTATTGATGAAATCGCCTGCACCGCTGTTAACGACGCATTCGTGATGGGCGCATGGGGCAAGGCCAACGGGGTTGAGGGCAAAGTTACGATGCTCGCCGATGGCAACGGCGATTTTGTCAAAGCCATCGACCTTGAAATGGATGGCAGCAAATTCGGCATGGGCGGACGCGGCCAGCGTTTTGCCATGATCGTAAAGGACGGCGTGGTCGAACATCTCTTTGTCGAAGGCCCCGGCGAATATCGCGTCAGCGCGGCAGATTATATGCTGGCCCAACTCTGAAGGGTGCTAACCTATTGATAACTTGTGCTGACTAGATTATTGACATTGATGTCAGCATAAGAATCTCGGAGATATATTAAGATGGCTACCGCTACCCCGCGCGCTACAAGCTATGAAGCCAATCCGCATTGGCTCCACCCGAAAGCGGGGCAGCGTGACATTGATCATATTCCGGGCAAGGACGGTTGGCCGCTGATCGGCACCACGCTTGAGCAGCTCAAAGACCCGCACGCCTTCACGCAGAAGATGTATGCACTGCATGGCCCGGTTTACCGCGCCAATAGCTTTGGTGGTCGGTTCGTGGCTTTGCTTGGGCCGGAAGCAAACGAGCTTGTCATGTTTGATCGTGACAAACTCTTTTCTTCCGAACAAGGCTGGGGGCCGGTGCTGAACCTGCTCTTCCCCGGCGGGCTGATGCTGATGGATTTTGACAAGCACCGCGTCCACCGCAAGACGCTCTCGGTTGCTTTCAAACCCGAACCGATGAAGCTTTATGCCGACTCGCTGAACGAAGGCATCTCACGCCGGGTTGCCGAATGGGCCGACAAACCAATCGCATTTTACCCTGCAATCAAACAATTGACGCTTGATCTTGCCGCCGTTTCTTTCCTCGGGATTCCGTGGGGGCCGGAGGCTGACAAAATCAACAAGGCGTTTGTTGATATGGTTCAGGCCTCAATTGGTGTCGTGCGCGTACCCCTGCCCGGTACGGCCATGGGACGCGGCGTGGCAGGGCGCAACTTCCTGCTCGAATATTTCGGCAAGGAAGTGCCCAAGCGTCGCGCGGGCGATGCCCAGGATATGTTCAGCCAATTCTGCCGCGCGACCAACGACGAGGGGGAATTGTTGAGTGACGGTGAAATCATCGATCACATGAATTTCCTGATGATGGCCGCGCATGATACGATTACATCGTCAGCCACATCAATGGTGATGCTGCTCGCCAAAAACCCCGAATGGCAAGACAAGCTGCGCGAAGAAATGCTCGGGCTTGGGGTCAACGGCGATGACCTGCCTTATGAGCGGATCAATGATCTGGTCTTGACCGATTATGCTTTCAAAGAAAGCCTGCGGATGATGGCCCCCGTACCTTCAATCCCGCGCCGCGCGGTACGCGCATTCAGCTTTGGCGGCTATGACTTCCCGGCTGGCACGCATGTTGGTGTCAATCCTGCCTTCACCCATTTCATGCCCGAACATTGGCCCGAACCCGAAAAGTTCGATCCGATGCGTTTTGAACCCGAGCAAGTACGCACACGGCATAAATATGCGTGGGTGCCGTTCGGTGGCGGCGCGCATATGTGTCTTGGCCTCCACTTTGCCTATATGCAGACCAAAATCCTGATGTGGCACATGCTACGCACGCACCGCATCGAAATGCCACAGGGCAGCGGTGACAAATGGCAGGCGTGGCCGATCCCTAAACCGCGCGACGGCCTGCCGGTGCAATTGGTTCCTCTCGATCGGCCTTGACACTGCACCAACTTACTGTATTATATTAACAATACAGTAAGGAGCTAAACCAGTGCGCCAGTTGATAATACTTCCCTTTGCAGCGCTTGCGCTTACCGCCTGCGGAACCAAAAGCGATGACGGTAATCCCGGCACGGATATCAGCATTGATGCAACTACCGACGAAGGCAGCCCGGTAAAGGCCAGTTCAGATGGCAAGACGGGCGAAATCGCGATTGATGTCCCCGGATTTAAGGCGAATATCGCGATGCCGAAGATCAAACTCGATGCCGATAATTTCGATATCGACGGGGTAAAGCTCTATCCCGGATCGAAGATTGTCTCGATGAAGGCTGAAGAGCGCAAGCACGATACGGGCGATGGCAAAGGCAATGTGCAGATCCGCTTTGATGCGCCTGCGACGCCTGATGTCGTCAAAGCGTGGTTCGTCGAAAAGCTGACCGGCAATAACAAGTTTACGATCACCCAGACCGCGAGCGGCCTGACAGGCAGAAATGAAGACGGCGCCCCCTTCACGCTTGATGCGCAGCCCGGCGCAACCGGCCACACTGTTGGCACGATCATCATTTCAGGCAAGTAAACCGCCAAACGCGCTGAAAGGAAGCCGTTAACCCTTTTCAGCGATGGCTTGGTAAGCTTTACCAGATAGTAACCACGGCCACATGTAAGGGACTGGGTTATGATCCGTGCTTCAATGATTGCGACACTATCGGCGGCTCTGCTACTGGCAGGCTGTGGCGACAAGACCAGCGACAAGGCCGAACTTGACAAGATCGATGCCAAACTTGGCGGTAAAACGGGTGCTGATCCTGCACTTTCGGGTGCACTTGAAGAGCCGATCATGGTCGACCCAAAACTTGCCTCACAATCGAACGAGGATAGCATCAGGCCACCCGCCGAGCCATTTCAGGCACCCATCCCGCTTGATCCAAACGCGCCCGATGCGACAGGCGCAGGCCAGACGCTTGGCTCGCTTGCCGAACAGCAGGCACGCTTGAGCAAAGACAAGTTCAATGGTTGTGTACTCAATGTCCAATATTCGATGGACTTTGCCAACCGCCTACCGACCGATCTGCCACTTTATCCGCGCGCGCGCGTGATTGAGGCCGCTGGCAGCGACGCCGCAAATTGCCATCTTCGCGCGATAACCTATTCGAGCGTGGCAACACCCAAGGCGATGATCGACTTTTATCTCACCACAGCGCGCCGTGCCGGATACACGGCCTCGCACAGTAGCCAAGGCAATGAAGAGATGGTCAACGGCACGCGTGACCACGACGGCGCAGCATTCTATGCCATTATTCAGCCAGCAGGCGCTGGCAGCTCGGTTGATTTGGTTGCAAACAACGGGCGGTAGCCGCCACCTTGCTCCATTCCTAATTCCGCCGTATCGCAGACGGCATGACAAACGAGAAAAAAAGCACCACGGGGCAGGCCATCGTTGCCGAGCTTGAAACCCTGTTCAAAGAAGCAGTCACCAAACTGCGCACCGCAATCGAAACCTACATCGCCGATGGCACCCTACCCGACCCGGCATGGCGCAGCGACGGCAGCTTTACCTATCCCGAAATCCACGTTCATTGGAGCGGCGACGCAGGCAATGCCGAGCCGCAGCGTTCCTTCGGCCGCCTCACCGGCCCCGGACATTATGCGACGAGCATCACCAAGCCCAAACTCTTCTCGGACTATCTTGCCGAACAGATCAACATCCTTGTCCAGGATTATGGCGTCACTGTCGAGGCGAAGGTAGGGCGGCAGGAAATCCCTTTCCCCTATGTGCTTGATGCAGGCACCGAATTTGGCGACGTCCGCGCGATTGACCTCGCACGCTGGTTTCCGGCGACCGAGCTTGCCCATATTGGGGATGAAGTCGCCGACGGCATCCAGCCTGGTGCAGACGGCGTACCGATGCCGCTTGCTCTATTTGACGGGCTACGCACCGATTTCTCGCTCGCACGCCTGCGCCACTATACCGGCACCGCGCCAGAGCATGTTCAGCGCTATGTGCTGTTCACCAACTACCACCGCTATGTCGATGAGTTTGTGACCTGGGCATCAAGCCAATTGGGCAAGGATACGCCTTATACGATGCTGTCGTGCCCTGGCGGTCTGACGATAACCGACAGCACGTCGGATTCGCAAAACGCGGTTGCCGACAGCGCTTGGCGGCGGCATCAAATGCCCGCATGGCATCTGGTAGCGCCCGATGGCAAGGGGATCACCCTCGTCAATATCGGTGTCGGCCCGTCTAACGCCAAGACGATCACCGATCACCTCGCCGTGCTGCGTCCCGAGGCGTGGTTGATGATCGGGCACTGCGGCGGCCTGCGCGCGAGCCAACGGATCGGCGACTATGTCCTAGCCCATGCCTATCTGCGCGATGATCATGTCCTTGATGATGTGCTGCCCCCCGAAATCCCGATTCCGCCGATTGCCGAAGTGCAACAAGCCATGGCGCGCGCGGCCGAAACTGTTTCGGGCGAAAGCGGCGAACGGCTCAAGGCACGCCTGCGCACTGGCACCATCGTCACTACCGATGATCGCAACTGGGAATTGCGCTACTCCAAATCCGCGCTCCGCTTCAGCCAAAGCCGCGCGATTGGTATCGACATGGAATCCGCGACCATCGCCGCCCAAGGCTACCGCTTCCGTGTTCCTTATGGCACGTTGCTCTGCGTATCGGACAAGCCAATGCACGGCGAGCTCAAACTCCCCGGCCAAGCCAACCGCTTTTATGAACGCGCAATCAGCGAACATATGCGGATTGGCATTGAGGCATGTAACGAGTTGCAGCGTGAAGGCGCAAAACTGCACAGTCGCAAACTTCGCGCGTTTAACGAGCCGCCATTCCGGTAAGCGATTTTGCTCCAGCTCGTTCGGACTGAGCCTGTCGAGCCGGGGCAGCACGGAGCGTCGGCCTCACGCTAATCCGTTTATCGCGAGCAAAGGCCGCAAGCTATCACACTATTTTTGGCAGTAACTGACAGTGAACAGCGCTAAAGCGCGCCTACGGCTGGCAAAGCTTATGCCGCGCGCCGCAATTCCATCCGGCTCCAGATTTCAACCAACGCGCCGGTCAGTTCGTCCATCATTTCAACGGTATGCGCTGGCCCCGGTGTGAAGCGAAGCCGCTCGGTTCCGCGTGGTACAGTTGGATAGTTGATCGGCTGGACATAGACACCGTATTCGGCGAGCAAAATGTCGCTGATTTTCTTCGCGCGGACGGGATCACCGATCATCAGCGGAACGATGTGTGTCGTCGTATCCATCACCGGCAAACCAGCCTCTGCAAAGCTTGTTTTCAAATATTTTGCCGCCGCCTGCTGTGCGTCGCGTTCCTCGCTTGATGCTTTCAAGTGGCGAACACTGGCGAGGACACCGGCCACGAGGACGGGTGAAAGTGACGTCGTAAAAATAAAGCCCGGTGCATAGCTGCGGATCACATCCACAATCATCTGGTCAGCCGCGATATAGCCGCCCATTACGCCGAATGCTTTGCCGAGTGTCCCTTCGATGATCGTAACGCGGTGCGCGACCTCATCTCGGTCAGTAATGCCGCCGCCGCGAGGGCCGTACATGCCAACCGCATGGACTTCGTCGCAGTAAGTCAGCGCATTATATTTGTCGGCAAGATCACAGACAGCGGCAATATCGGCCACGTCTCCGTCCATCGAATAGACGCTTTCAAACGCAATCAGCTTGGGTGTGTCAGCATCCTCGGCGGCAAGCAATTCCTCAAGATGGGCGAGGTCATTGTGCCGCCAGATACGTTTGGCGCAGCCGCTATTCTGGATGCCGGCAATCATTGACGCGTGGTTGAGTTCATCGGAAAAGATCACACAACCGGGCAGAATCTTGCCCAAAGTCGCCAGTGTCGCCTCATTCGAGATATAGCCGCTGGTGAAGAGCAGCGCGCCCTCCTTCCCGTGGAGATCCGAAAGTTCAGCTTCAAGATCGACATGATAATGCGTGTTGCCACCAATATTGCGTGTGCCGCCCGAACCCGCGCCAACATCATGGAGCGCTTCTTCCATCGCGGTGATGACCTTGGGATGTTGACCCATCGCGAGATAATCATTCGAACACCAGACCGTAATCGGCTTTGGCCCGTTATGCCCGGCAAAGCAGCGCGCATTGGGATAGGCACCCTTATTGCGAAGGATATCGATGAAAACGCGGTAACGTCCTTCTTCATGAAGGCGGTCAATCGCTTGGGTAAACACCTTACTGTAATCCACGGTTTTCCATCCTGCATGTGGTTCACGGGTCGACTTTTTCCGCCCTTAACCAAGAGACTGCGTTAATTCCAGCGCAAACGACTCTCAACAATGATACGCATCACATCCCTTGCCTTATCGCTCCGGCCTTTATCAGCCGCGCGATTGCTTCACCGTCGTGGCTGGGCACGAGGGTCAAATCGGGATTAGCGACGGCCAGTGCATTGAATGCAGAGAGCCAGCCGAACACCGCGTCGCGATTTTCATCGACCAAGAGGTCACCGACAAGGCGCGAGCGTGCGCGCATTTCGCGCCAGTTGCGATCCATCGAAGATATATCCCCCATGAACAGATATTCGCGGCCATTGGCCAACTGCACAAAAACAAGCTGTGACCCCGGTGTGTGGCTCGGTGCTTTGACTAGGACAACGCCCGGCGCAATCGCACGCACACCATCATAATTTAGCGGTTTGAAGGTATCGCGGCTCCCTACGGGCCAGTTGACCGGTTGCGAGATTTCGGGGTGATCAAATTGCTCGCGGGTGATGAACGCCTTGGGCAGCAGGGCCTTCCAGTCGGGTGCTTCGAGTACACCGCCGATATGATCGAGATGTTCATGCGTCACGACGATTGCCGCCGCGCGGCGCATCGCAGCGTTAACGCGCATCTGGGCCGCTTCGTTATAGCTGTCGACGCCCATGCCTTCAGCAGAAGCGCGGCTGAAACCGCTATCAATTATGACGCTGGCGTCGCCTGAACCGACCTGAAAGCTCTGTATGGCAATACCGCCATCGCCCCAGCCGCCGCCGGCAACCATCAGCGTTGCGGGCAGCTTACGCTGCGAAATGACTTCCACCGCGACGGCATCGGGTTTGGCACCGCCGATGCTGTTTGCCGCTTGGCGCAGCGCTGCAATATCGATTGTCCTCGTCGCCACGCCGGGGCGATTGTCAACCAACAGCCAATAATAGGCAGCCCCGATTATGAGAACGATCAGAAGCAGCCATTTCATTATGCGCTTCACTGTTTGTCGCCCCGTGAATTATCGACACCACCTGCAATAAGATTGGCTGGCCTATCAAGCAAACGCGGCGCGGTCGTCGTCGTCATCCGGGCGAGCAACTTACCCTCCGGATCAATCAAATCCGCCTCGATAAAGCCGATAGTTTTTCCGAGCTTGATCACCCGCGCTTCGGCATAAAGCAGCCCCGGTTTAGCAGCGGCAAAGAAGGTGGTTTTGAGTTCGAGCGTGGCAACAAACACCGGTTGGCCAGCTTTGACAATCGCCGCAAACGCCGCTGTATCATCAAGCAAGGCTGTAACAATCCCGCCCTGAACACTACCGCCGGGATTGGTATATTCAGCGCCAATATCATATGACATCCGCACAAAACCATCTGCGCTACGCACCTCTAGGACGTGCGATTTGAAGAGTATCCCCGTTGGCGGGCGGCGCGTGTTGAACCGTTCAAGCAATTGGTCGTCGGTAAGTGGCATGATGTTTCTTTCAAAGCATATCGGTTTGGGTGAGGCCGTAGGCGGCAAGCGCGGGTTGCAGCGCTGTGATATCTGCGCTGTCTTTTGTGAACACGGCCCGGCCCGTTGCGGCCTCTGGCCAGTTCTGCTCTTGGGTGAGATAGGCCGTCCGCCGCGCGATCCCCGCGCCGCTATCAACAAGTGTGACGCCTGCCGGACTGGCAGCGGCAATGTTTTGGGCAAGCAGCGGAAAATGCGTGCAGGCGAGCACAAGCTGATCAAGCTGCGCGCCACCTTCGCGGCCGTACACGCCCGCCATGATCTCACGCATTTCGGTGGGCGAGGGCGCAACACCCCGCAGCTTCGCTTCAGCAATATCAACCAGCCGCGCGCTGCCATAACGGATCACAGTGCAATCACCCGCAAATTCAGCCACAAGATTATCAACATAGGCCTGGCGCACCGTTGCCTCGGTACCCAAAACGCCGATCACTCGCGTTTTTGAGGCAAGCGCAGCGGGTTTAACCGCCGGCACCGTGCCGACCACAGGCAAATCAAGCGCTGCCCGCACATGTGCGAGGGCAATGGTTGAAGCGGTATTGCACGCGATCACGATCAGGCGCGGCTTATACCGCTCGGCAAGGCGGCCAAGCAGAGTAGGCACACGCGCCGCAATTTCGCCCTCGCTTTTGGTACCGTAAGGATAGCCGCCATTATCCGCCACATAGACGATTGATGCGGCGGGAAGCTGCGCCCGGATGTGCGAGAGAACTGACAGCCCTCCAACGCCTGAATCGAACACAATGATAGGGCGGGCGTCGGACATTGGATTATCTGATCAACAACGGCGCGCGATAGTCAACCAAAAGCGCGATCATGCGATGCAATTATGATGGACTCTACAGCCTCCACAGTGAGACCGGACGAACGACCGGCTTGGGCGATTGCTGCTTGACCCCAA
>ERZ1292633.562-Hain-H41-02um-R1-562-length-42818-cov-7_pt1 | contig 42818 bp, 42 predicted proteins | sample MGYA00564406_ERZ1292633 | MGnify/ENA primary metagenome ERZ1292633 (study PRJEB36523, sample SAMEA6512639) | groundwater metagenome | collected 2019-01-08 | study: AquaDiva: Metagenomics assemblies of 32 groundwater samples | reverse complement strand
GCAGGCTCCGAAGGAGAACCGCTCTTTTTCAACTATTTACGGGACATGCTCGTTGCTTGAAGCAAAGTTCAAATACGGAAACGTCCTACTTGGTTTGGCGATCCTGCATGAGTCCGAGAAGGCGGGCGATCTGCGGGCTAACGTGGAAGCAGTGCAAAACGGGGACCGCATGGCGACAAACGGTGACTCGGAGTCAGTGGACGTTCAAGACACGATTCGTCGCATATCGTCGGCAGTCGCGCCTGTGCTCCTGCCGATCATAGATCAGCTTTCCGGGCTAACCGAAGAACATCTTGAGGAATTCAGTACGATTGGAGAGGATGCTTAATTCTCAGACAACACGATGGAGGAGCACGACCTCGCGAGACGAATTCAAATGCCCCTTGCGGCTGGCGTGCCAGCGCCGCCTAGGTACTTCGCGCCAAATACGCCGGTTAGACTTGCTCCCATACTGCGCGCCGCCGCGAACTTCTTGGAACCCCGCAAGCATCATGTTATCCAAATACCGGGGTAGTTGTACACGAGGATCGGCGAACGCGACCATCTGGACAATTAGCGCACGATCGTTCATCACAGCACGAAGAGTGTGTAGGGTTCGCAACGACTCCGCAAAATACGCGTCTGCCGCAGCATCTCGGCGATCAGCGAAGTTGTAGAACGCCGCACCTTGCCCGTCATTGCACGCCGCGATCCAGTACGGCGCCGGAGTTTCCCGTCTGCCGTCGACTTGCCAACGATGATAAAGCATGTGGATGCCAGGATATGGTGGACTGGTAACTACAAGGTCCGCTCGTAGACCATCCGCAAATGGTTTCTGACGTGCGAGTCTTGCCGCATTCACCCCCATGAGCTCCGGTGCGGCGGCATACTTTGGTACCCTTTCAAGGCGAGATTGTAGCTCGCCGAGTCCAGCCAACATCTCGAAGATAGTAGTTTGAAGGCGATGTCGAAACTCGCAGAGTGAGGTTTGCCGTTTTCGGCCGTTTAGGGCCCATTGACCGACGTTAAGCAAGGCGCACCGCGCAAAGTTTTTTGCTTGCGTGCTCGGAAGCGTCGAAAGACTGTGCAACGCGAGGGCAATGACCTTCTTAATAGGTCGTGCGATCGGCAACGTGAGGTTAAAGGTTCTTCTGGCGCAGACGATTTGCTCCAATTCCGGGACCACCCTTTGGTAGTTGAGCATTGGAACAGTTTCGCTGGCCCAATGAATCAGAGCTGTCCGGTCTCGCTTGTCGAGGAGCGTCGTCTTGACGCGCGAAACGAACAAAGCCAACGAGTTGAGGTCGTTGCCGATCGCTCGTCGTCCACGAACCATCGCTTCAACAATCGTGGTTCCGCCGCCCATGAAAGGATCGAGAACGACCTGACCTGGCCGAGAGAACGCCTTGATCGCGGCTCCGGCGAAAGTAGGTGAGAAGCGTGCGGGATAGCGATAGAAGCGATGGGTCAGCCCCCGAATCTGGCTTTGATCTTCGGCGGCGCATCGAAGCGTGGAGAGTAACGATTGAGCCTTTCTTGGCGAACTGTCGGTCATTCCGGAACCCTCCCTGCTTGTAACATCCTATCGGCGATGGGGGACTCCCTTCAATAGTGTGCGAGCCGGTTGCGTTGTTCGTAAGTTTGGTGGTGGGCAGGTTTTTGGCAAGTTTGGCGCGAGGCGTTAGCCGGGGTCGGGGCCATTTTCACTCCTCCCTGTGCGTGTGCGTACGCAGACAGGCGTGATCGCGACAAGAACCGGAGCGTTTCAGCATTCCCCTCGACCAACCTGAGCGTGTTCGCCGAAAGCACCCTGGCACGGATTCCCCCGTCGAACTCATGGCAGCTTCCGACAACGCAACCGGCTCTACCGCTTGACGGCTAGGCGTGCCGATGTTCTGCTAATGGGTGCGGTTGGCCCTTCGCCAGGGTGCCGGCGGAGGGGCACAGGAAACATTTGAGGCGTGTCGCGGCGCGGCGACGCGCGCGAATCGAGGGAGCGCTTCAGTCGCTCAACATTCAGGAGAATCGTTCATGCAAATCAAGCGAGGAATCGGCGGGGTCGGAGGCGTGTTGACGTGTCTGATGATGGCGACGGGCTGTGCGTCGCGGGAGACGGCCAGCGTATCGTTCAGCTACGTCGTGGAAAAGGAAAAAGGGCTGCCGCCGGGGATGAAGACCATCGCGATCACGCCCGCGAAGATCGGCGAGACGACCGATCCGAAGTGGTCGGAGATGTGCGTCACGGTCGTGCAGTCGCTCATCAATGAGTCGCACAGCAAGTTCGGCACCGACGTCACCGTCACCGAACGGCGCGACACGAAGCCGGTGTTTGATGAGGCCGACATGGCCGCGGCGGGAATTTCCAACAAGCAGGGCGGAAGCGGGGGACAACTCATCGGCGCCGACGGGTACCTGCTGAGCAACATCAACGTCAAAGTCGAAAAGCACACGGGCAAGCAGCGGACGCTCTCCGGGCTTGATCTGGCTGGATTCGGCGGTCGCGGCTGGGGCGGCGGACGCGTCAACGCGGAGACGGAAGAGGTCGAGACCGTCACGCGCAACATGACCGTGCAGACGGAGTTCAAGCTCGTGGACGCATCCAACGGTCGGGTTTGGGAGCACTACTCGCCCAAGACCTTCCGCGCAACCGAGCGGACCAAGGCCAGCCCGATCTTCGGGTCCAGCCAGACCGAGGCTGAGCTGACCCCGCAGGACAAGATCATCGCCACGCTGGTGGAGCAAGGCGCTCGCGAGTTCGTCAGCGTACTGATGCCGGTGCGGATCGACGTCGATGCCGAAGTTGTTGCCAGCGGGAACGCGAACTGCGCTCAGGGCGTGCGACAGCTTCGGGCGGAGGACTATCTGGGCGCTGTCACCGCGTTCAAGCAGGCGATGGCCGAGAGCCCTAACGATCATCAGGCAGCCTACGGGGCGGGCGTTGCCAGCGAAGCCCTTGGTCGATACGACGTGGCGTTGAAGTATTATCAGCAGGCCTGTGCCGGACAGGATAACAGGGTGTATTCCGACGCCCGCGACCGGATGAAGGCGTACAGTCACCGCATTCGGAAGGCGTCCTGATTGTTTTTTCGGGCGTTGGCTTCACCAACCTTGGTGCGTGGGGCGTGTCATGAAGAGTAAGCGGGACGGCTGCCGACGGGACGGGTTAGTTCTGATCGGGGCCGTCGAACCCGTGTTTCTACTGAGGAGATTCCGCATGTTTAGAGGAATAGGTAAGACGTTTGCCGGCGTCGGCGTTGCGATTCTTTTCGCGGCCGTGCCGGTTTTGGCCCAGGATGCAGCCACGCAGGCCCAAAACAAGCTGCTCGCCAAGCGCGCGGCGGAGGCGGACTGTTACCGGAAGCTGGCCGAATCGGTCTACGGCGTCCAGATCAATTCGGAGACCTATGTCAGGGACTTCATCACCGAGAGCGACACGATCCGAGCCGGAGTGGATACGTTCATTCGCGGAGTGCGGCTCGGCCCGCCGCAGTATTACGAGGACGGTGCGTGTCAGGTCGAGGGCGAAGTCTCCGTGGCCAAGCTCATCACCGAGCTGAAGCAGCTTCACTCGGAACACTACAAGGGCAAGACGATCACCACCACGGACATCGAAAAGATCACCGAATACGTCAAGACCGATGTGATCAAGGCGACCGGAATGGGGGCTCCGCGGCCCGAACTTCCGCCGGACCTCCCGGCAGGGATCGAGAAGGTGATCGAGCCGCTGCCGCAGGGATACACGCCGCCGCCGATCATAGCGGTTCCGGAGATTTGGAAGGCCGTCGGTCCGCAGGCGCGGTTGATGGCGGAGCGGGCGGCCGAGGTCGATGCGCTGCGCAAGCTGCTGGAGCAGATCAAGGGTCTGCGACTGACGAGCGACACGCTGGTGCGCGACTTCATCACGGAGTCGGACGAGATTCGCACGCAGGCCTCGGGCATCGTCGTCGGGGCGGCGAAGGTGGGGACGTACCTCCACAACGACGAGCTGATCGCCGAGGTCACGATGGAGGTGCCCGTCGAGCGCGTCATCACGAAGATCAAGGAGCTGCACAGCCAGCATTATCACGGCAACAAGATCACGACCACGGACATCAGCAAGCTTCAGGAGACTATTCAGCGCGACATGATCCGGGCGACGGGTTCGGGCGTTCCGCGTCCGGAAATGATCCTCAAGGTGTCCGCTACCGTAAGCGGTTTCCAGCAGCCGGAATGGACCGCACGGTCGATCGAGGCGACCGGGCAGGGCACCGATCCGGCGTTGGACACGGCGCAGGGCAAACTCAAGGCGGCCCGTGCGGCCGAGCTCGACGGCATGCGCAAGCTGGCCGAGCAGGTTTTCGGACTCGAGATCAGTTCAGGAACGACGGTTCGGGACTTCGTGACCCAGCACGACGAGATCAGGACGCAAGTGGACTCGATCCTCGTGGGTGCTACTTCGGGCGAGCCGAGATTCGAAGGCGGCGTCGCGACGGTTAGCGTGTCGCTTCCAGCCGCCGATGTCTGGCGCGTCGTACACAGCGAGATGACTATTGTGCAGCGTCGGCGCTAGTGGTCCGTTGCAACTTATTCTTTGGGTTCCGTGATGGTCCGGGCGTGCCACTGCTCTAGAGCAGTGGCACAAACCAACCCGAAGATTAAGGTGCGGCGTAGTACTTGTTCGTACCCGGTAAACTCCTCTCCCTGGAATGGAGAGGGAGTTCTCTGTCGCAGCCGACCCCCCATCCCCCCTTGGCAAGGGGGGAGGCAGGGGGGTGACGATCAAAAGGAGACGCAGACATGCGATCCGGCATGAAATACCTCGGGAAAACGGCGAGTGTCATTGCGATGGCACTTGTCGCCGTGGGATGTGAAACATCCTCGCACAAGACGGTGCGGAGCTACGACTACAGTGACGAAGGTCGGGCGGCGAGACCCGCGGAGCGCCAGCCTGTCGAACGAGCGGATCAGCCCTCGGACGGCCGGATGGTCGCTCCCGGCGAAATGGTCGCGCCGGGTGAGATGGTCCCGCCCGGTCAACCCGTCGTCGAACCGAAGCGGGAACCGTAACAGGAATGCGGCGTCCGCCCCGCATGAATGAGGGGGCTCAGGAATGCGGGGGCTCAGGGCGGCGACGAGTCTGTCGTAGTCGTCCTCGCCGGGAGGCTTGCCCTCCCTTTGGTCGAGGTCAAGGCGGCGACGAGTCCGTCGTAGTCGTCGCCGCGGAGGAACTCGGCATGACCATCGGCGAAGACCGCGTTGCCCCCGTCGCGATGGTTTGCCCTGGGTTCGTAGGCGATGACTGTACGGTCGCTGATGGGGCCGTCGGGCAGCGGCGGCACAAGGACATAATTCGACTGCGAGAGGTTTGACGAGGGGCAGATCGCCTGGCGCGGTTCGACGCAACCCCTGGCGATCAGCCATTCGACGGCCGGTGTTTTCCCGTCCCAGCCTTCCAGGCTGTAAAACTTGAATGCAGCGCCGATGCCCTTCAGATTGGCGCCGCAGATCATACGCAGTTGGAGTTCGCGGGCATTGATGATGGCGTTGAGGCCGATCCAGAGCACGTAAGCGACGACAAAGACGATGATGGCGAGCTTGATGCGCGGTCGGCGTCGGGGCCCTGAGCCCCCGCATTCATGCGGGGTGGACACCGCCCGACATGAATGTCGGGGTTCGGGATTTCCGATCAGATCGGACACGGCAAGATCCAATTATCCGGACGTCGCCTTGGAACCTGCGGCGGTCAGTTCGCGCACATCGGCGAGAGCGTGGTCATGTGTCAACCCCAGGGCCTTGAGCGCTTTGTAGGCGACGCTTCCCTTTTCAAGCAGAAGGGCGAGCAAAAGGTGCTCCGTGCAGAGTTCTTTCGCGCCGATCTCCTGACACTGCTTGATGGCGCCGGCGACGACATTTTTGAAATGGGGGGTGCCGGGAAGCCGGCCGAAAACCCACGTCTCCTCCATCTGCTTCTTGATGAGCTTGTCGATTTCGGCGCGGAGCTTGTCGGCGGTGATGCCTCGCTTCTTCAGAACCGCCGCTCCGACGCCGGTGCCCTCGTTCTGGATCGCCAGCAGCACATGTTCGGTGCCCACGTATTCAAGCTCGTACTCGCTGGCGATGCGATTGGCGAGCTTGATCACCTCGGCCACCTGTTGACTCGATCTTGGCAGCATGTCCGAAAGCGTCCTTTCTTCCGTCGAGCGGATTCCCCCGAACCCCGACATTCATGTCGAGCGGTGTCCACCCCGCATGAATGCGGGGGCTCGGGTGGGCGTATTCCGGGCGCGCCGGGACCGCCCGATCCCGGCCGCGCCGGGTCTATTCGTGTCGACGCCGCAATCCGACCAGCGTAAACACCATGAAGAGCATCGGAATCAGGCCGACTCCGGCGCCGCAGGGGTTCGTCCGTCCGCCCGGTCCGGACGCGCACGTGCCCGGAATCTCGCAGGCCTCCGCGCCGCCGCCGTCAACCGGGGGGAGTCCCGGTCGGACCGTAATGATCCTTGTGGCGGTGGTGCTGACAGTCGTCGTCTGCGACGTCGAGGTTGTCACGGTCGCCGTGATCGGGATGCGCAGATCGGCCGCGCCGTCGTTCTGGTAGGTGTGCGGTACGACGAGGCTCGTCGCGCGCGTGCCGTCGCCCAAATCCCAGTTGATGGACTGGAGCGTACCGGGCAGCCCGGACACCTCCACGCTGAGCAGGACATCGAAAGGTGAAACGCCGCTGCTCACATCGGCGTCGGGGGTGCCGGGCAGTCCCACGACAATCTTGAGATTCCCGCTGCTGAGTCCGGGGTCGTTGCTGTCGAATCCCTCCCCGTCCACGTGAATCGTGACCTCTTCGGAATTGGGCGTGCCGCCGGTGTCGTACATGGTCAGCCGGGCGATGAACGTTCGCGTCTGGCCGTCGGGAACCTCATAAATATGCGTCGCACTGCGGGTCACGGCGTCAACGTCGGGCGGCTCGTTGATATCAAAATCCCAGGCCGTGCGGGCTTCGTCGATCGGCACGGCGCTGAGGGCGTTGCCCAGAAAGTTCACGGTGAGCGGCGAGGTTCCGTCGAGCGGCGAGACGCTGATCGTGATGGAGGGGCGCGTCGCAGGCGGACCGGTGGGGATGACCACGTCGCCGCCGACGGAAAGATCGATGAACTTGCCGGAACCGTTGACATTGCCGGCCGAGTCCAACCCCACGCCGAAGGAATAGCGTCCCAGACTGTTGCGCGCGTAGATAGCGAAGGACTTGGTTCCCTGCGGCAGGGACACGCACTGTTCGGCGCCGGAGGTACACTGGCCCAGCGATCCGCTGCAAGTCAGCCCGCAACCGACGGCCAGCGCCGTGACGCTCGCGGGCAGGCTGCGCAGCGACCCGGAAATGCATCCGCTCTGTGCGCTGTCATAGCACTCGCCGTCGGCGGGAACAAACTCGAAGGGGTTGTCGCTTTGGATAACGAGGAATTCGGTCGTACCGGGGTTTTGTTTCCAGCGGATACTCGTGTCGTCCACGGTCACGTCGGCGGGTCGATCGGGCCAGGTCAGACCGCCGTTGGTGAGCGTTTGCTGGGCGGCCTCGACGGCGCCGAGTTTGGCGTCGCCTGCGCCGCCGGCGTTGATGCGACCGTAGCCGTGCGTCAGGCTGTGGCTGGTGACCAAGTCGTAGTCGGCTGCGACTTCCTCAATGCGATCCGTGGTGTGCTCCATCAGCATGCGAACGTCGGTGGCAGTGAGATTGGGGTTGACCGAAAGGACCAATCCCGCGACCCCGGCGGCAATGGGGCAAGCCGCTGAAGTACCGCCGAAGTACTGAGTGTAACTTCCGTTCGGGTCGACCTCCTCCACAAAGAAATCGACATTTACACCGCCCCGGTTGTACCCGGTGTCCACGGCGTCGGCATAATCCGTGTTGTCCGTTGTGAATACGAGCGCATGATTGAATTCAAGGATGTTGCTCGGTGCTAGGAAGCTTAGCGTGCTTCCAAATCCGCTGGCGCTTGACGAATCGAACTCGCTGACCGATCGCTTGTCGTCGTCGTTGCTGGAGCCTACGGAGATGACCTGGGGCAGCGCGGCCAGGCTGAAACCTTCGATGTTATTCTCATTATCGTTGCCGCTGGCAAAGAAGATCAACATGCCGAGCGGGTCATCGATGCCGTCTCCGTCGAGATCGCCCTTGTTGCGCCCAGTTGCGAAGGCCGCCTGAATCGCGTCCACAATAATCGTCGGATCGGGGAAGCGCCCGGAGAATCCCCAACTGTTGTTATGGACGTCGACATTCTGATCGCGGGCAAAGATGTAAGCGCTGGCGACCTGCGAATCGCCCGCCAGCGATGCAAGCCCTCGTGACGCAGTGAATTTCGCATTATAGGCAACCCCGCGCCCGCCGCGGGTGTTTGCACGCGCCACGGCCAGCCCCATCACTGCCGTACCGTGGCGGTCCTCGAAAGCCTTCGGGCGCGGGTCCGTATAACCGGGATCGGTCGGGCTCAGCGCAATATCTTGACCAGTGCCGATGTAATTGTCGCGCAAGTCTTCGTGGTCGATGTCGACGCTGTCGTCGAACATGCCGAAGAGGACATTCTCTCCCGTAGCAATGGCCCAGGCCTCTGGCGCGTCGATGTCGGCGCCGGCCGTGCCGCCCTGTTGGCCGGTGTTATTTAGATGCCATTGGTAGCTGAAGTATTGATCCGACGGCGTGACTTGGTGGAACTTGATCTCGCGGCGGAAGTTCGGCTGGGACCACGCGACCCGTCGATCGTCAGCGAGTGCTTCGGCGAGCAGGATTTCGTCCTGATCGGTGTTCACGGCGATCTCATACACGCTCGGCTGGCCGTGGATCGGCGAGGCCGAGGCGACGCCGAAATCAGTCCAAAGCTGCTGCCGTTCCTTCTCCGCGAGGCCGTGTCGCACCTTCACCACGATCGTCCCCGTGCCGACGACGGGTTGGTCTTCGCCGTCAAAGCGGTAGACCGAGCGCACATCGACGACGGATGGATCCTGGCGAACCCGGTCGCGGCGCAGTGAGGTCGTAAGGGGCGTCTTGAGCAGCTTGAAGCGCGCGTCGGGCGCCAGCTTGAAGCTTTCGAGCTTACCGTTGTCGCCTTCGGAAAGGCGCTGCGCGCAGGCCGGCAGATCCTCGCCGCTTCGAAGCTGTACGGCGAGTTCCGTCGTGGACCTGGTCAGGGCGATTTTTCGCCCGTCGGGCGTGACCCATCGGCCGTCGGCGGCCAGGGTTGTCGCCGTCGCGGCAGTCAACGCGAAGAACCCCACGAATACGAAAGCACCGCCGGCGAGCACCGGGCCTCGTGATTTGTGCACAAATTTCATCAGCCATCCACCTTTCGATCCGCCCGGCTTTCGATGCACCCGGCACCGGGGGGACGCGATTCGATTGCCAAGCGCATCCGCCAGGAGAGCGGGACCGGATCAACCCGTCATCCGCAAAGTTTCGCAGGAGGTATCGCAACGTGGGCGATCGCCGCGGGGATCGTTGCCGGCACGTCCGCGACCGACAACGGCGACTCAACAGACGCCGGTGTGGGGTCGTATCAACCACGTCCCATTGTTGAAACCACTAGATGACCTGTCAAGCAGCACTGGCAGGGCCGATTCGTGACCTGGTTGACGGTCGGCGCCGGGCACCCCACCGCTTGCGGTGGGGAACGGAGGGTTTGTTCGTGATCTTCCGGTGCTTACCTGTTGCAACGGCTGACGTTTTTTCTTCAGTTCCCCAGCCCAAGGGCCGGGGCACCCATCATGCCGATTCAGCCGTCCGACGCCTCGGCGAATGCTTTTTCCCAAGCTTCAAACGTCTCCGGCCCGAAGAGAACCCAGCGAATCAAGCCCGGCGCGCGGTTGGTCGCCATGTGATCCCGCACGGCTCCGATGGACACCCGCGCCGCGGCCTCGAGCGGGTATCCGTACACGCCGCAACTGATAGCCGGAAAGGCGACGCTGTCGCAACCGTGCCGGACCGCCAGCATCAGCGAACTCCAATAACAAGCCGCGAGGAGATCGACCTCGCCCGACACGCCGCCTCGCCAGACGGGGCCGACGGTGTGAATAACGTACTTCGCGGGAAGGGCGTAGCCTTTGGTAATTCGCGCCTGACCCGTGGGGCAGCCGCCGAGGGTCCGGCATTCGGCGAGAAGCTCGGGACCGGCGGCGTGGTGGATCGCGCCGTCCACGCCGCTGCCGCCAAGCAGCGATTCGTTGGCGGCGTTGACGATGGCGTCGACTTCCTGCCGGGTGATGTCGCCCTGGACGATCTCGATGCGGTTCATTTTCGGACGCTTTCGGGCACAACCAGAAACGATTCGCGGACAAGTCCGAGCGGACTTCGGCGTTCAAGGTACGCCAGCGCCAAAGGGGCCGCAATGTCGCGGTGGCGAAGCTGATGGCATCGCTCAAACAAGCTGCGGGCCGGTGATCCGACCAACGATTCGATTACGCGAGCGAGGGCGCCTTTTGGGTGGCAACGGACGCACCGGATCGTCGGATCGAGGGCGATTCGTTCGTGGCTGACGGACGATTCGACGAGGGGCCGGAGCAGCTCGCGCCAATGTTCCGCGGTGCGATCGAGCACATGCGGTTCGGGGAACAGGTGTCGGCGTTCCAGTTGTTGCGTGACCGTCGCGTGCCAGCCGTTGCCGAGAGCGAGTCTTGCGAAATACTTGCCGTCACGCCGCATTCGCCGGTCGCGCTGTCGAGCGAGCGCGGCGGCATGAAGGGTGGATTCATCGAACAAACGGCACAGCAAGCGCCGCTCGGCAGGAATGGTGCGTCCGGGACGCACCCTACGACTGCCGACGACATCGGCGGAACTCTTTCGCAACGACCAATAAGAACGCCAGAATCGAAGTCGCTGCGAGCGCGTCGCGGTGCGATGGAAGTATTGATCGAGTTGCGCGAGCGATCGAATCGCATGCCGGGTGCTGACGGGTTCCGATGCGCGTGGCGACGGAATCCGCCGCAGGCCCGCCGCGACATCGACGAACAGTGCGGCCGCCTGGCCCGCCGGCGAAGTGAGAATGAGAACGTTTGCCGGATGGCCGTCGGGGTGGGCGAATCCGCAATCGTGTGAGGAAGCCCAAAGCCTCGCGACGGCGCCGATGAGTCCGTCGGCGCGAGATCGCTCTGAGGTCGCGGTCCGCCGCGCCGCCCACGCCTGGGTCAGGTTCGTGGCGCCGTCGACACCCTCGGTAAGCAGGACAAGTCTACGCCGCGGACCGTCTGTAACACCCAACGCCAACGGTTGTACGACGGGCACGTTTCGCACCCGCAGCGCCAGGGAGGCCCTCCATTCACGCTCCGCGGGCGTGTGATGTGCCCAACGCCGCCACCATGCCGGCAACGAGCCGCCGTGATCGTCGAACACTTTGGCGAAGACCGTCCGGCGGCAATCGAGGGCGACTCGCCAGGTCGATCTTTGATGGCCGCGCTTGACGCACGTTGTATTGGGAGAGGATTCGAGGGCGAACCAGTCGGGGGCGGAACTCCCTAACAGCCTTTCGATATCGCCTGCTCGAACGGACCACGTTTTCGCACCGCGACGGACGACGACCACCGGGCCGGACGGACGTGGCGCGTCGGCGATGAGTTCACCGATCGGCGCCGTCGTCGCGTCGCGCGGCGACGCCGCGACTGCGGCTGAAGTGGAATCATTTACGGAAGGTATCATTGGCGATCGGCGGCTATTATACCGCCGTCGCTTCTTTTTCGCAGGGAGCGTCCTGAGGCGAGTGTACCCGACGGGGCGACGAAGGCGCGTCACGATTCATGATCGAATTTCTACGCAACGCCTCTCGCATGCTCATGGCGGCTGCGCCTCTCAGCCCGGTTGCCGTCGGAATCATTTCCGGGATCGTCGTCGACCGGCGGTTTGGGCCTGATCCGTGGATTTTCGGTTCGCTGCTGGCAGGGGCGACGATCGCGGCACTCTTTGGCCGGATTCGCGTATTGACCGCGCCGTTGATCGTCGTGATTGCGGCCGTCGCGGCGGGCGGGCTGCTGCATTGCAGTTCGGCGCGGGTCGTTCCACAATCGAGCATTAAGCGGGTTGCGGACCGCGAGGGGCGGATCGCGCGGATTCGCGGCGTTGTCGCGTCGGAGCCGCGTCTGCTCCAGACGAATGACGGTCCCTTTTCGCGGTGGCAGTACCGGTCCGATGAGACGGCGTTTCTGCTGGACGTCGAAAAGATCGAAGGTGAGGACGGTTGGTTTTCCGCGACGGGACTGATCCGCGTGACGATGCGTGAGGCCGTGTTCGACCTTCGCGAAGGCGAAAGCGTCGAGGTTTTCGGCCGGATCGTGGCGCTGGTGCCGCCGATGAATCCGGGGGCGTTCGACTGGCGGGACTTTTATCGTCTTCAGGGCGTGGTCGCGCGGATGTATTGCGACCAGCGAGAAAACGTCGTGCGTCTCGACAAAGGCGCGCCCGCTGCGGCCGGATGGGTCGGGTGGATGCGCGCGGAGGCGCGCGGGCTGCTGACGAACGACATCGCGACGGGCGCGGCGGAGGAGGCGAGTCTGCTGGAAGCGATGGTCTTGGGTCACCGCTCGCGGTTCGACCGTCGGCTCAACGAGGTCTTCACCCGCGCCGGGTGCATCCACTTCATCGCGGTCAGCGGGACGAACATCGTCGTGCTGATCGGCGCGGTGTGGTTCGCGGGTCGGCTCGTGGGACTGAATCGCCGGCGATGCGCGTGGGCGATGGCGGCGGCGGTCGTGTTGTACACGGTGCTCGCCGAACCCAGGCCGCCCGTGCTCCGGGCGTGCGTCATGGGGCTGCTGTTCTGCGCCGCACTACTCTTGAGGCGTACCGGGAGCCATTTCAACTGGATTTGTGCCGCAGTCGTCCTACTCTGCCTCTTCGATCCGAATACCGTTTTCGACGTGGGGTTTCAACTCTCGTTCGCCGCGGTGCTGGGCGTTGCCTATTTGTCGCCCGCGCTCTTCGGGGCGATTGGAAGATTCTATTGGTGGGTGCGCCGCGTGGCGAGGCGCGATCGCTTCGTCGAGGCGGATGCGCATTTGCGGGCGATCGCAGCGGAGAACACGCCGAATGATTGGAGGCAACGTACGCGGCTGGCCGTCGCAAGTGTACGCTTGTTCGCAATGATACCCGCGGTTTCGCTTGCGGCGTGGGCTTGCGGGCTGCCGATCACGGCGGTCTATTTTCAGCGGATTCAGCCCTGGGGAGCGCCGAACTCGCTGCTGGTTTACCCTTTGATGTCGGTGGTGATGATTCTCGGGTTGATGAAAGTCGCCGCCGCGGCACTGTCACCAACGCTGGCGGCGCTGCTCTCCGGCGTACTTACCCGCGTCGATGAGTTGCTGGTTTGGCTGGTCGAACGTCTTGCGGAGCTGCCCGGCGCTTCGGTTTTCGTCAGCTCCCCGCCGTGGTGGCTGACGGCGAGCTTCTACCTTTTTCTCCTTGCGTTCGCCGTTCATTTCAAGCGTCGAGTGCGGCGGGTGGCGACCGATGGAGAGGACGCCGACAAGGCAACGAGCGACGGTGCGCGGCTGTCCGGTTGGGCGTGCGTCGGAACGTTGAGCGTGTTAACCGTTTGCGCGATCGCGTGGTGCAGGCCGGTCGCGCGGGTCGAGCGCATGGTGATCGACGTTCTATCGGTCGGCGCCGGTTCGGCGACGGTCATCGAGCTACCGAACGGCGAAACGTTTCTCTATGACGCCGGGAGTCTCAGTCGTATGGATGTGGGTGAGAGCGTCGTCATTCCGTTCCTTCGGGATCGAGGCATTCGACGACTTGAAGAGATTTATCTCAGCCATCCGAATCTCGACCACTTCAGCGGCGTGCCGGCGATCGTCGGGGAAGTGCCTTGCGGGGCGGTGATGGTCAACCGATGTTTTACCGGAGGCGCGGGACTACGTTCTCCGTCACGGCATCTCCTTGAAATGCTCTCGTCGAGCGGCCACGCAGTCGAAGTGCTTGATCCTGCGACGCACGCATGGGAACGCGGCGGCGTTCGGTTCGAGGTTCTCTGGCCGGGCGACGCCGAGTGCGGCGAGCTCGAATCCAACGACACCTCGACGGTCCTACGCCTGAGCTACGCGGGACATTTGGTGCTTCTGACCGGCGACATTGAGGAGGCTGCGGAGCGGGCGTTGATCGAACGGGGCCGTTTGCGGGCCGACGTGCTCGTGTTGCCGCATCACGGCAGCGTTCGGCCGACCACGCGAGAGTTTTTGAAGGCGGTCGGCGCGAGAGCTTGTGTGCGTTCAAGCGTGCAACGATTGGAACGCACGGACAACGGGTTGATCGAGGTTGTCGGTGACACACCGATCTACAACACCGCCGACGTCGGGGCGGTGCGGATCGAGATCGACGCGGAGGGCGTGCGGATTGAGCCGTACAGGGAGCCGACCGCTCCATAACTGTCGCGGTACTGATTGCGTGACCCGTGAGGCGGCGATATAGTTCGGCAGGTCAGGCTTCCATCGTGGAGTGGTTGAACGCATGATTGTCGGCATTCCAAAAGAGATCAAGACGCACGAGTACCGCGTCAGCATGACGCCGGTGGGCGTTGATGAACTTGTTCGCGGAAAGCACCGCGTGCTCGTCGAGGTCGACGCCGGAGCCGGCTCGGGCATCAGCAACGACCAATACGCCGTTGTCGGGGGACAGATCGTCGATTCGGCCAGAGAGATTTTCGACAAGGCCGACATGATCGTGAAGGTCAAAGAACCGCTTGCGACTGAACGCAAAATGATGCGTGAGGGGCAGGTGATGTTCACCTATTTCCACTTCGCGGCGGACCGCACGCTGACCGAGGAAGTGCTGAAGACCGGGTCGATCGCGGTTGCTTACGAGACGATCACCGACACCAACGGCCGGCTGCCGCTGCTGACGCCGATGAGCGAAGTGGCGGGGAAGATGAGCATTCAGGAGGGGGCGAAGTACCTTGAGCGGCCGATGATGGGCCGGGGGATTCTGCTGGGCGGCGTGCCCGGCGTGGAACCGGCTGAGGTGCTGATTATCGGCGGCGGGGTCGTCGGGACGAACGCGGCCAAGGTCGCGGCGGGACTGGGCGCCAAGGTCACGATCATGGACGTGAATATCGACCAGTTGCGCTATCTGGACGACGTGATGCCCGCGAACGTGCATACGGTCTACAGCGAACGCCTGGCTCTTCGCAGGCTTCTATCGACGGCTGACCTGGTGATCGGCGCGGTGCTGATTCCGGGGGCGCGGTGTCCGAAGCTGGTGACGCGCGAGATGCTTTCGATCATGCAGCCGGGCGCGGTGATCGTGGACGTCGCGGTGGACCAGGGCGGATGTTGCGAGACGATCCGACCAACCACGCACGAAGCGCCGACGTACATTGTCGATCATATCGTCCACTACGGCGTGGCGAACATGCCGGGCGCCGTGGGCCGAACTTCGACGTTCGCCCTCACCAACGCGACGCTCCCTTACGCGTTGAAGCTGGCCGATCTCGGCTACGCGGCGGCGTGCAAGGCGAACCGGGGTTTGGCGGCGGGCATCAACATTGACCGAGGGAAGGTCACCAACCAGGCCGTCGCCGAGGCATTTGACCTGGAGTACGCGCCGTCATCCGCCGTGCGGACATAACAAGTACGAAAATCCAAATGTCCAAAAGTCCAAAAGTCCAAAGACTCGACGAGCTTGCGGGTGGGCTGGGGTTATTGAGTTTTGAATGTTCGATTTCCCCCGCGCACGGGTTTTTGGACGTTTATCGTAAGGCGGTATGAAGAACGCAATCATCATCATTCTGCTCCTGAGTCTTGTCGTTGTCGGTTACTTCGCCGCCACGACGCTGCGGCTTCCCAACATCGGTCTGGAGGGGAAGACGGAGAAGCTCAAGCACGGCGATCTGGCGCTGCCGATCAACGCGACGGGCGAGGTTCGGCCTGCTCTGCGCGTCGAGATCAAATCGGAGGCGAGCGGCGAGGTGATCGAGATCGCCAAGAAGGCCGGCGACCGTGTCCGCGCCGGCGAAAAGTTGATTCGCCTGCAAAAGGACGACGAGCAGCGGAGCGTCGATCGGGCGCGTCAGGACCTTCAGATCGCCAAGGCGCGGCTGGACACGACCAAGATCAGGCTGGAGCTGGCCAAGGGTTCCGAGTTGCAGAGCGCTCAGGCCCAGGTCGATCAGCTTGTGCCGATGGTGGAATTGGCGAAGTTCCGAAAGGATAAAATCCTAAAACTCGATCCGGTGCAGACAAACGACGAAGAGATACTCGAAAGACAAACGAATCTCGATCGACAGGTGGCGCAGCTCGATGCGGCGAAAGCGAACTTTGAAAAGGCGAAGCTGGCGATCCCGCTGGCGGAGTTCGACGTGGTCTCGGCCGAGGCGAGCCACGGGGCCGCGAAGAGCACGCTGGCCGACGTCGAAAAGCGACTGACCAAGACGGATATCATTTCGCCGATCAACGGCGTGGTGGCCGACGTTCGCACCCAGATCGGCGAGGTGATCCAGGGCGGCAAGACGACGTTGACCGGCGGGACCGTGCTGGCGATCGTGCTCGACGATCAGCGCGTGCTGGTCCGTGCGGAGGTGGACGAAGCGGATATCGGCCGGATTCTCGTCATTTCGCCGCCGTGGGCGATTCCCGGACACGACGCGACTTTGCAGATGCCGACGGACCTCGAGGCCGCGTCCGCCGCCGTCAAGTTCCCGCCCGCGATCACCGTGGAATCGTTTCGCGACGAGGAGTTCCGGGGGGTGATCGAGCGGATCTACCCGGAGCCCAAGACGCTCAGCGGCGTGGTGACCTACCTCGTCGATGTGGTGATAACGAGCGCGAACCGCGACAAGCTTTTGTCGGGCATGCGGGCCGACGTTCGTTTCACCTCCGAGCACGTAGAGAACGTCGTGCTCTGTCCGAACGAGGCGATCCGTGAGGGACCGAAGGGCAAACTCGGCGTCTACGTGCCCAAGCCGAATTTGGCGCCGGGCGAACACGAGACGACGTTTATCGAGTGCAGATTCGGACTGGATAACGGGAACTACTCCGAGGTTCGCGAGGGGTTGGAGGAAGGCATGGTGGTGTACACGAAGCTTCCGGCCAAGTCGGATCGAGACACGGATAAGAAGAAGCGTTGACGCCGCGGTCGAGATCCCGTTGCCCGCGCAGACGGCCCGCCCCATGATCGACGCCGAACAACTTCGCAAGCTCTACATCATGGGCGACTCGGAGGTGCACGCGCTGGACGGCGTGGACCTGCATGTCGAGAGCGGAGAGTTCGTAAGCCTGACGGGACCGTCGGGGAGCGGAAAGAGCACGCTCATGCATATTTTCGGCTGTCTGGACCGGCCGACCTCGGGTGTGCTGCGGTTCAACGGACAGATCATCAGCGACCTCAACGACAAGCAGCTTGCACGGACCCGCAACCAGCACATCGGGTTCGTCTTTCAGACCTTCAACCTGATTAACCGGACCACGGCGTTGGACAACGTCATGGTCCCGCTGATCTACACGCGAAAGTCCTTCGCGCGGAAGACGGCGATGGAAGCGCTGGAGCGCGTGGGGCTGGCCAAGCGGGCAAAGCACAAACCCGGCGAAATGTCCGGCGGCGAGTGTCAGCGCGCGGCCATCGCCCGGGCGATCGTGAACAAGCCGCAACTTATCCTGGCCGACGAGCCGACAGGCAACCTCGACAGCAAGAACGGCGAGCAGATCATGCGCATCTTCCACGAGCTGCACGCCGCCGGGATTACGATCGTGCTGGTGACGCACGAAATGGACATCGCCGCCCAGGCCGATCGGATGATCCAGATGCGCGACGGGCGGATTATCGAGGACCGGACGATCGATGACGACCGCCGCGAGGAACTCATGAGCGTCACGCACGACGTTCAAGCGCGAGCATTCCGGGCGAAGCTCTCGCACAAGACCGATCCGACCATAAACGGGCCTTTGCGTACACCGGACGTCCGCTAATTTATTCCGAGGAATGACGAAATGATATACTGGATGGGACCGATTTGACAAGACCTATCTACCGAGCTTAGACTAGTCTAAGACTGGTCTAAACAGGGGAATATGATGACCATCGGTTCGTACGAGGCAAAAACGCACTTGGCGGCTTTGTTGGATCGCGTCGCCAAAGGTGAAGAAGTCACCATTACCCGCCACGGAGTCCCCGTAGCCCGACTGGTTCCGGTTGAACGAGCGGCTTCAAAGCGAACCGTTCGCGAAACGATCGAAGAGCTAAAGCAGTTTCGCAAGGGCAATCGGCTCGGCGAACTCTCGCTGCGCGATTTGATTCGCGAAGGGCGACGATGAAGGGACTTGTGCTCGATTGTTCGATCACCATGGCGTGGTGCTTCGATGACAAGGCGACCGATTTCACCAACAGTGTTTTTGATGCCGTCGAAAAGAACGATGTGGCCGTACCGGCGATTTGGGGGCTGGAGGTCGCCAACGTGCTCGTGTGCGCCGAACGGAGAGGGCGGATCACCACAGCCGACTCTGCGAAGTTCATCGCCTTTTTACAGGAGCTTCCAATTCGGATGGACGAACAGTCGTCCAGCAAGGCGTTCGGGGACGTCTTGAGCGTTGCTCGCAGTCGGCGGCTTAGCGCTTATGATGCGGCCTACCTGGAGCTTGCGATGCGCGAGGGATACACGTTGGCGACGCAAGACGCTGATCTCCGCAAGGCGGCCTCCGACATCGGCGCGGCGTTGTTTCGCGGATAGCCTTTCCGATCCGCGGCGTGGACGCTGCGTGTGCAATAGGTAGACGTAACTACTCATGTTTCACTTGCAGATCCTGTTGATGGCGTTTCGGGGGTTGCGGCAAAACCTCATCCGCTCGATGCTCGCGACGCTCGGCGTCATCATCGGCGTCGGCGCGGTGGTGGCGGCCGTCTCCATTCTACAGGGCGCTGAAAAAGACATCCTCGGGCGCTTCGAGACGCTCGGGGCCGACCAGATTCTGATCTTCAACGGCTCGGAGCGCCGCACACACCGCCAGACGCAGACCTCCAGTCTGCTCCCGGAGGACGCGGACAAGGTTCTGGAGGACAACGCGGGGCTGGTGGTCGCGGTGTCGCCGCAATTCAACAGCGGGGGACAGATCAAGTATTACGAGCGGAACACCTTTGTGACGCTTCTGGGCGCGAATGACTCGTACGCGAGCATCAACAACTATCACCCCGAACACGGGCGGTTTATCACGCGCGAGGACGTCCGCGGCTACGCGATGGTCTGCGTGCTGGGGCACAAGGTGGCCGAGGAGCTTTTCGGCGCTCGACCTGCGCTGAACGAAACAGTGCGCATCAACGGAAAAAGCTTCATCATCGTCGGCGTCATGGAGGAAAAGGGCGCGCTGGGTTTCACCGAGGTGGACAATCAGGTCATCCTGCCGCTGACGACGATGATGCAGCGGATGTTCGGCCAGCGGTATCTCACCATGCTCGTCGCGCAATGTGTCAACGCCGATCGCGTGCCCGCGTGCATCGACGCGGCGAAGAAGAGCATACGGGCGAGCCACCAGATCAAAGCCGGCGAGGATGACGACTTCATGGTCTTCACCCAGGACCAGTTCAAGCAACAACTCGGGCAGGTCACGCAAATCTTCGGGCTGGTGCTCTATTCGATCGCGGGCATCTCCATCGTGGTCGGGGCGATCGGCATTATGAACATCATGCTCGTCTCGGTCACCGAGCGGACGCGCGAGATCGGCGTGCGCATCGCGGTCGGCGCGCGGCGAATGGATATTCTCAAGCAATTCCTGGCCGAAGCCAGCACCATCAGCATGTTCGGCGGGGCGCTCGGAGTGGTCTGCGGTTGGGCGATCGCGAACCTGTTAAGCAAGATTTCCAACAATCTCCTGATGACCTATACGCCGCCGATCATCGTATTCGCGGCGCTGGTCATGGCCGCGTTCGTCGGAATCGTCAGCGGTATCTATCCGGCGATCCGCGCGGCCCAACTCGATCCGGTGCAGTCGTTGCGGTACGAATGACGCTGGATTGTGCGTCCAAATGCCGTTGTTGTTCGGCGCCATCAAGTTGTAGAGCACATTCGCGGCGCTCGCCGGGGTCGCCAGTTGGCCGTTAAAGGTGGTTGCCTCATCGCAGTCTTTGCAGGTCGAGGTCGCTCGTCCGCCCATATAAAGGTCGAACTGAACACGGATGCTGCTGAAGCGGTGATCACACGACGGGGTGCCCGCTGCATTCGACGCCTCCGCACGAGTAGTCCAGGTCAACCCCGGATAACGCCAGGGGATCCAGGAGGGCGGTTTGGGCTCGAAGCGGTGGATGGTTATCTTTACTCCGCAACGCGAGCAGGTGAATGAGAGATCGCCCTTCAAGAGTGCGCGCGGTCCGACCGCAAGGACCACGAGCGCCGCAGCGGCCGCCCAGACGCCTCGTTTGATCCGTCGCCGGCGTCGCCAGTTGGGCGGTCGCGTGTCGAAGGTGGTCGGATCGGCGGGATCAAACTTTCGCCCGCATTCGGGACACGTGTGGGCGGGCAATCCTTGAAGCAAATACCCGCAGCCGAGACATCGAGCTTCGGGTGGAATCGTCAGCGACTGTGACATCGCACGGGACCTCCGGCGGGACAGCGGCGAACTCGTGTTGGCCCGCGAACGCGCCCAGGGTGCCGTTGCCGCGCGCCCGAAATACGCCGACAATACGGCATTGTAGACGTCGCCTGCGTCGCGGGAAAGGTTCACGACGATGATGGTGGTTACGCTGCTCTACTCGATCGCCGGTGGGATGCTGGTTGTTCTTGCGACCGGCAGGGCCGAACAGATTGCGTGGCGATTCCTGCGACTCGTCGGCGCGCTGACTTTTGCCTTGGCGTGCGGTGCGACGGCGTGGTCCATCCGAACGCACGGATTCCGCACGCCTGACGCGATGCAGATGGGGGCGACGATCTGCGGCGCAGCCGCGGGAGTCGGAGCGGCTGCGATCGTATTCATCGCGCCGGTCTCCGCGTCATCCACGCGGATGTTTCGCGCCGTCTGCCTTTTCGCGGGACTGTGCGGGTTGGCCTCCTGCGGGTTGGCGGCGCTGGCGAATTCACACCAGGCCGCGATGCTCCGCGTGGCCTCAGCCGTGCCGGATTCGCCGACAGCGGTGTCCGGCACGCTCGCCGCCGGGATGATCGTCCTCAGTCAGATTCTCGGTGCGCTGCTCCTGGGGAGCATCACCGTCGCCTGGCTGCTCGGCCACGCCTATCTGACCGCGACGAAGATGACCATCGCCCCGCTGCGTCACTTCAGCCGGATGCTGTCGTGGTCGGTGGCGATGCGAATCGCTTTTCTACTCTTGAGCGTACTGATCGCGTGGCGGGGGATCGGCGGTGCGTCGCCGGCGATCCTGACGCACCTCGGGCAGTGGTGGCTGATCGCCACGCTTCGCGTCGGCGTCGGTCTGGTGGCCGTCGCCGCGTTCGCGTATATGGTTTCGGACTGCGTTCACCTACGTTCGACGCAGTCGGCCACCGGCATTTTGTATTTCGGTTCGGTGATGGCCTACGTCGGCGAGCTGGCGAGTCAGCAACTCGTCCGCGAACTCGGTTGGCCGATATGACAGCATGGGCAAGAACTCCCTCTCCTTTGAAGGGAGGTACCTGTTTAGCGGTTCCCGCCGCCCCCCTCCTTGCCAAGGAGGGGGTAGGGGGAGGTCGATTCACTTGACCGCAACCCCCCTTTGTCCCCCCTTGGAAAGGGGGGAGGCTGCGGCCAGCCAAACACGTACGAAGGGAGAGGGTAAGGGCGAGGATCGAACGCGGCGCAATCAGAACCCGGAGCGGAAGCGACGGGCCGATTCGAGCGTGGCGCGGAAGCGAAGGGCCGAGTTCCCGGCGGCGCCGAGTTCGGAGTTTCGAGTCGAAGCGGAGTGAATCAAACACCCATGCAGATCCGTTACCATTGTCCGACCGACGGTTGCGTTGCGATCATCGAATACGAACCGCTCGAACAGTGCGGCGAGACGATGGAGTGTCCGCGCTGCCACGCGAAGCATCGGATGACCATCAACGATTCGATGCGCACGCAAAACACGGTCGATCGCTGCGCTGTTTGCGGCGGTTCGGAGATGTTCGTTCGCAAGGGTTTTCCGCAGCGGCTGGGGCTGGCCATCGTGGTCGTCTTCGGTTTGGCGGCGATCTACGCTTTCACCTTCAACGTACTGCTCGCGTGGTCGATTCTCGCCGGGGCGATTCTGCTCGATCTGGTCATCTACGTCTTTCTCGGCCGCGTCACCACGTGCTACGCCTGCCGCGCGGAGTATCGCAAGTGCGTCCTCAACCCCGCGCACGAAGGCTTCGACCTGGCGACTTCGGAAAAGTATTGATCGACGGTCGTTGTAGCGTCACCCCTTGTGGGTGACGACAGTGTGGCACCGGCTCCCAACTGGTGAGACGGCGTCGCCCTTTGCGGGTCTTGAATGTCGCGTCGCCCTTTATGGGCGGCGCACTTGGCTCTTGCCGATCGAACCTCCGCCCTACGGTTTCACCGAACCGCCCGCGATGACGATGCAATCCGATGCTTCCAGCGGCGTCCCGTCGTTCATGGACCCTGTGACGGTCAGCGCGACGGACGCGCCGGGAGAAAACGATTCAAGCTCCAGCGACCGGACCATTTCGGCCGTGGAGAATCCAATCGAAAGATCGTCGATCCCGTCCGGGCCGAGACGTTCACACTCGCACTCCACACCGACGAACGGCCCGGCCACGTCCTCGACCCGGATGCGCCGCCCGCGGAATCCCCTGCGCGGACTTACCGCTCCGCCCACGCCGTCGGCCCGGCGAAGCTCCAACGTCTCGGTGTCAATCTGTGTCACTTCGACCCGCCCGGTCCCCACGATCGCCGCCGGCACCACTCCGCGGCTCCGCACGTTCACCACGTTGGGACACGCCCCCGGCCTCATGTCCAGCGTCACCGGCGGCTGACACTCGTCGGGAATCCCGTCCCCGTCCACATCCGGCACTCCCCCGTCGCGAATATCACAAAAATCGGCCTGCCCGTTGCCATTGCAATCCCACGATATCCCGTCGGCGATGGCGCAGGCGTCGCCGATGCCGTCATAGTCGCAGTCGGCCTGGCTTGGGTTATGGAGATGGGGACAGTTGTCGATGGTATCAGGCACATGGTCCGAATCGCGATCGCCATAGATGCCGACGCTATAGTTGCCGCCCGCAGCGATGGCGATAAATCCAAGATTGGGCGCTGGGACGTCGCATTGACCGTAGTTGGCAAATGTTCCGCATCCCCATGCCACTATGGAGCCTTCGGCTTTGAGCCCGTAGCTGTGTGCGAAGCCACCCGCGACGCCAATGAACCCCGTATTTGGCGAGGGGACGTTGCGCTGACCATAAGTGTTGGCCCCCCATGCCACGACGGAACCATTAGCTTTAAGACCAAGACTGTGGAACGCCCCAGCGGCGATCGCGACAAACCCGGTGTTGGGGGCTGGGACATCGCATTGACCGAGTTCATAAGGAAGCGTGCGGCAGCCCCATGCCGCAATGGTCCCGTCTGTTCGTAGGCCAAGGCTGTGCGCATCTCCGCCGGAAATGGCGATGAATCCGGAATTGGGCACTGGGACTTCGAGCTGCCCATTTGAGTTGCTACCCCATGCCATTACTGAGCCGTCGGATTTGAGGCCGAGGCTGTGATCGGTTCCAGCGGCTATGGCGATGAAATCAGCGTTGGGCGGGGGGACATTCAGGGGTCCATAGGTATTAATTCCCCATCCGACAATAGAACCGTCAGCTTTGAGTCCGAGGTTAAAATTGTAGCCGGCGGCAATATCAATGAACTCGGTGTTAGGGGCTGGGACTCTACAGAATTGGGACTCTAGCCATCCATAGCAGCCCCAGGCCGCAATAGAGCCATCGGAGCGGAGTCCGAGGATATCCAACCCGCCCGTGGCGACTTTCACAAAACCGGCATTGGGCGTGGGCCTGTTTGTCTCCCCGTAGCCGTCTTCACCCCAAGCCAGGAGTGAGCCATCCGCCTTGAGTGCGAGGCTATGCGAGAATCCGGCGGAGACCCCCGTGAATCCAGTATTAGGGGCAGGAACCTCGCATTGACCATCGTTGGAGATACGATCTTCGCAACCCCACGCGACAACGGAGCCGTCGGCCTTGACGCCTAGACTGTGTGCGAAACCAGCAGCGATGCCGATAAATCCTGTGTTGGGCGCAGGGACGTTGAGTTGACCTCTGTAGTTGTCTCCCCACGCCACGACAGAGCCATCGGCCCTGAGACCGAGGCTGTGGTACCAGCCTGCGGCCACCGCCACGAATCCCGTGTTGGGCTTGGGGACATTGAGCTGACCGTAGGAGTTGTCTCCCCACCCCACAATGGAACCATTGGCCTTGAGGCCGAGGCTGAATCCGGCGCCGGCGAATATGCTGATGAATCCGCTATTGGGCGCGGGAACGTCGCATTGACCAAGGTTGTAATATGCTAATCCTCCGCAGCCCCACGCCGCGACAGAGCCGTCAGCCTTCAGACCAAGGCTGTGGTACTCTCCGCTGGCAACTTTGACGAATTCGGTGTTTGGTGCGGGAACGTCGCATTGACCGTAGTTTGCATACGTTCCACAACCCCATGCCACAATGGACCCGTCGGTCTTGACACCGAGGCTGTGGTACACGCCTGCGGCCACCGCCACGAATCCGCTATTGGGCGCGGGAAGATCGAGCTGACCATAATAGTTGTCTCCCCACGCAAGGATGGAGCCGTCCCCTTTGAGGCCAAGGCTGAAATGATAACCAGCGGCGAGGTCGATGAGCCCATGGCTCAAGTCAGCTCCGAAGTTCTTGACTCCCCAGCCCACGACGAAACCGCTGCTGGGGGTTGGAACGGATAATTGACTCGCTTTACTGTTACTCGGTGCTTCCTCAATAGTAACATCGGCTTCGAGGCTTGCGCTGTGGGGCGTATCTTCGGGCACTGCGATCGTGGATTTGTTGCGCGGACTCGCACCGACAACCTGATCTCCCCAGCCGACGATGGCACCCGTGGCGCGCGGCTCCCCGACCGTCGCGGCTGCGGCAGGCGTGGTCAGCGTTTGGACCTCACTTTGCGCCAGCAAGATTGACGCACAAGCCAGCCCAACGAAAACCCAGACAACCCCGCACCCCAAACAAGCCCACCGCCTCGGAATGTACTCGCGCATGATGACCTCCTTCTGCCTCGAACGCTGATGCACGCTCAACGCTCTAACCTATACAATCCCCGAACTCATCAAACGACGGAGAAAAAATCCAAATTGTGTCTTTTCACGCACCCGCTGCCTCATCGGAGTGATGGAGCCGCTCGCCACATCGAAGGCGTTACCGACCAGAGCGTTGCACACCACGTGCCGCCAATAGGATGTCGCCTGGGAATGTGAGAATCTTACAGCCTCTAACAGAACCCCAAGCGCAAGCGCGGGGCCAAGGTCCGCAAGTCGAGAAACGCCAAGGCCGGTCGCTTGCGCTCCCGGTTCTGTTTGAGAATCTTACAGCAGAACACGCGAAGTGTTCTTAGGCCGCTCGGGTTCCTATCGCCGTCACGGCGCGAAGTCGTCGGTCTGCTTGTACCCCTCCGGGCAGCGCAGCTCGAACGGGCTGCGCACAAACGTCGGATTCACCACGAGATCGCTGATCGTAAGCACGGTGGTGGCCTCGCCCTGCTCATTCTTGATCAGATTCGTCGTCCGGCGCGGCAGGTGGTCCTTCCGGGAAATGGCCAGCAGGCGCTTCGCCCCTTCGGTCGGAATGATCTTCAGTTCGTCGCACTCTTCATCGCCGACCTTCGTCGATCCCACAAGCTCCACCGTGCCCGACTTGAAGATGTCGTCAAAGGGTTCCGGGGCTGAGAACTCACGCAGCAACACGCGCTGGATGTTGCGACCCTGCGAGCCGAGCACCGCCGGGTCCATGTCCAGGTGGCACATTTTCGTCTTGGGATCGATGACAAAAAACTTGTCGCCGTCCGACCCGGCCGAAAACTCCTTCACGTCTTCCGAATCGTTCGCCTTGATTTTCACCTCGCAAGAGAACCGGTCGATCTTGTCCTTGGACTGTTCACCCATGACCGCCGTTCCAGTGACGGTCGGAACGAACTTCGTCGCCCATCCGGTCGCCGTGTACTCGGCCTTGTAGCTGACCGTCTTCGCTTCCTTCAACGCCGCGACGGTCTTCTTGAGAATCTCCAGCCCCTCGCCCGATCCACCGGTTTTGGCCGGCTCCTCGGCCAGCGCAAGCGATGCAACCCCGACGAATAGAATAAGACCAATGACTCGACGCATTCCGCTTCTCCTGACGCGTGCCGGAAATTTCCTCGAAATCGACCAAACCCGTGCCGTCATCGTAGCGGCGGCCTGCAATCCAATCCACCGCCGTTTGTCCGAAAGCGTCGCCGTCGCATCGCAGCCAAACGGAACTAACAAGAGTTGGCGGGACGCCGGGCCTGCCGTTACACTTTCCGGCCATGCTTGTCTTGGTCCTCATCGCTGCCGGCGGGACGTTTTTTCTTTCGGTCCTCAGTACGTTTGTGGTGCGGGCGTGGGCGCGTCGGGCGAAATTCGTCGATCGCCCCGGCGGTCACAAGCAGCACGCCGCTCCGGTGGCACTCGGCGGCGGCATCGCCATGACCATCGCGATCCTCGTTCCGATCGTCGGCGGAACGCTTGTCGCGTGGTTGCTTCACCGCGATGGCTCCATTCCGTCGTGGCTGCCGGCGGTAATTCATCCGCATTTGTCCGGCATCGCTTCGAAGCTGCCCGTCGTGCTAGTCATCGCGGGCGGGATCGCCGTCCTGCACATCATCGGTTTGATCGATGACATCAAACCGCTCGGCTGGACGCCCAAATTGATCGCACAAACGATTGTCGCTTTCGCCGTAGCCGGCCCGTCCAACATCCGCGCGATCGAAGCCCTTCCCGCGCCTGTGTCCATCGCCGTCACTGTCGTTTGGATCGTCGTCATCACCAACGCGTTTAATTTTCTCGACAACATGGACGGGCTTAGCGCCGGGGTGGCCGCCATCGCCTGCGCCGTCTTCGCCATCGCGTCCGCGGCCGGAGGACAGGTCTTCGTCCCCGTGATGGCCTGGGTCGGCGTCGGCGCGTTCCTGGGTTTTCTCATGTTCAACTTCTCCCCGGCTACGATCTTCATGGGCGACGCGGGCAGCCTCGTGATCGGGTTTTTCCTGAGCGTCCTGACCATCCTCACGACTTACTACGACGCCGCGAAGGACCCGACGCCGCTCGGCGTGATCGTCCCCATCGTCGTGCTGGCCGTTCCGCTCTACGATGTGACCAGCGTTGTCATCCATCGCCTCCGCGCCGGACAGAATCCGTTTCGCGGCGATCGCCGACATTTCTCGCACCGACTCGTGACTCGCGGAATGAGCGTTCGCGGGGCGGTGCTGACGATCTACCTCGCCACGGCCGCCACCGCCCTTCCCGCGATCATCCTGCCGGGTCTCGACTGGGCCGGCGCTGTGCTCATGCTCCTGCAATGCCTTTGCGTCATCACCATGATCGCCCTTCTCGAATCCGCCGGACGCGATTCCCTCGTGTAGCGTTACTCCTCGTGGGTGGCGCCCATCGAAGCCGGGAGACTCCCAGCGCAAAATCGGTGCGTTCAGCGCAAAACCTCGGTGCGCCTTAGAAAAAGAGATGGGAATCTTGACGTTGCAGGCGGTTGGAAGTAGACTTCAATAACAAGCGCTAGTTAGGTCGATGGGGTTCGGGTATGTCGGAGCTTGGCGTTGATCGACGGGGAGAGTTGCTGGCGGCGGCGGAACGGCTGTTTTCGCAGCGCGGTTATGAGGCCACCAGCGTTCGGGATATCGCCGAGGCTTTGGACATCAAAGCCGGCAGCCTCTATGCCCATATCGAGACCAAGGAAGACCTGCTTTGGGAGATTTTGACGGCCGCGGCGGATCGTTTTTTCGCGGCGGTGCGTCCGATCGTTGGATCGAACCTCGTGACCGTCGAGAAGCTCCGTCGCTGCGTCGCGGCGCACGTACAGGTCATTACGAAGAGCGCGCCGGCGGCTGCGATCTTCACGACCGAGTGGCGGCACCTCAGCGAACCGCGCCGTCGCGAATTCGGCGCGCGGCGGGATGAGTACGAGAGAATCTTCCGCGGATTGGTGCAGACGGCCATCCGCGAGGGCGTGTTCGGCGACGTGGACGAGAAGTTCGCGACGCTGCTCATCCTCTCGTCGATCAATTGGATATATCAGTGGTACCGCCCGGACGGGCCGATGTCGCCGGAGGAAATCGCCAGGCGAATCACGGACCTGCTCTTCAACGGTCTTCGGAGGGCGGGATCATAAGGGGATTGTCGATTGAAGATTGTCGATTGTCGATTATGGCGGTCGCTCCTTACCATCGACAATCACCAAATCGACAATTATTGTGGAGTACGATCATGGTTGCGGCAGTGGAAAATAATCTTGGCGGATTGTCGGCGGCGGAGTACGCGCGGAAGCTCGCGGCCTTCGAGGCACGGATCAATCGGGGTGAGAAGATCGAGCCCGCCGACTGGATGCCCGACGAGTATCGCCAGCAGCTTATCCGCCTGATCCACGTTCACGCCAACAGCGAAATCTGCGGTGCGCTGCCGGAGGGGCGCTGGATTCCCCACGCACCGACCTTCAAGCGAAAGCTCGCCCTGCTCGCCAAGGTGCAGGACGAGGTGGGGCACGGGCAACTGCTCTACCGCGCGGCCGAGACGCTCGGACCCAGCCGCGAACAGATGATCGAAGACCTTATCATGGGAAAATCGAAGTTCTCCAACGTCTTCCACTATCCCGCCGAGACCTGGGCCGACGTGGCGATCATCGCCTGGCTGATCGACGCAGCCGCAATCATCAATCAAACCATGATGGCCGAGGGATCCTACGGGCCGTATGCCCGGGCGTTGAAACGCATTTGCTATGAGGAAGCGTTTCACATGAAACACGGCTACGAAATGTGCGTTGTGCTCGCGGGAGGGACCAAAGTGCAACGCGACATGTTGCAGGATGCCCTCAATCGCTGGTGGGCGCCGATCATGATGTTCCACGGACCGTCGGATAAGGAATCCACCCACACCGGCATTCTTGTCCGTTGGCGAGTGAAACTCAAAACCAATGACGAACAGCGGCAGCAGTTCCTTCGACAGTTCGTCCCCAAGATGATCGACCTGGGACTGAAGATTCCCGACAAGGGTCTGCGTTTTGAGAAAGAGACGGACACTTGGCATTACACTGAGCCGGATTGGGAGGAGTTTAAGCGCGTGGTGCGCGGCGGCGGACCGGTGACGCATGAACGCCTAGAGGCCCGACGACTGGCCCACCACGACGGCCTATGGGTCCGCGAAGCCCTCACCGCCGCAGCAGAAAAGAAAGCGATCCCGATGCCACCAACGAGTTGATAAATGTCTCACTTAACGAATCAGCCTAATTTCGGGCCCAAGACCAATACCGAGAACCGGGTTGCGATTGTTGATCTTGCGGATGAACTACAAGTACGAAAACAGTGGCTTTTCAAAATCGCCAAACGGCTTGGTGTCCAGGCCAGTTCTCGGCGCGAGCTTGATCGCGGTAATCAGATGGTCGCAACGGTCGCCCCCACCGATGCCGAGGCGATAAGGCAAGTCGTCATGGCTAGCCGCCGATCCGCGCAATGTACTGTGTCTTCGATGAATGGAACTACTCCGATAGAAGTACTCGGGGGCGAGGAAGGCTTTTTGTACTTGGTACAGCTTGAACCCGAACAAGACCGCGGTCGATTCAAGGTGGGATTCACTACTGATCTTGATGGACGGCTGCGGAAACATCGCTGCTCGGCACCTTTCGCCTTGTATGTAAAAAGCTGGCCATGTCGCAGAACTTGGGAGCGAGCTGTCATCGACTGTATGACTACCGGGCTTGAACAGCTTCACACCGAAGTGTTCCGCACTGCATCATTGGAGGAGACAGTGAGTCGGGGCGACCGGTTCTTTTCACTGATGCCCCCCGTTAGCGGCGTTCCCGATGCCGACGACGAGGACGCAACATCCGAGTATAAGACGCAAGGAGATAGGATTCAATGATTCGGATTGACGATGTGTTCGAGCGGATTAGCAAGCGCCCTTTCGAGCCATTTCGGGTTTGCTTAACGGACGGGCGGGCCTATGACATCACTCATCCCGAGCTTTGTTTGCCGGGAAGAACGAAAGTCCACGTGGCCGTGCCCGAACCCAAGGACAGACGATTGATTATGCGCGTGGACCAGTGCGCGCTAATCCATATCGTGCGCTTCGAACCCTTGAACGGTCAACGTCGCCGATCCTCGCGGCCAAAGAAGGGTAAGGCATAGAGAGAGCAGGAGTCGGGTGGGGTCCACGGACCCGCCGCACAACATGACTGATTCGCAATGGAACGTCTTTGAAGTCTTTCACCAACAGGCGCGCGGCAAGCCGGAAAGGGAGATCAGCATGGTTTCCAGTGGAGTTTTGTTATGGTTGCATTAAATGAATGGCGAAAACGGATCGTCGTTGACCCCAAGGTCCATCACGGAGATCCCTGCATCACGGGGACGCGCGTGCCGGTGAGCGTCTTGGTGGGAAGCATTGCGGATGGCGATTCCTTTGAACAGATTCTTTTAAGCTATCCGCAACTCGCTCGGGAAGATATCCAGGCGGCTCTGCATTTCGCGGCTGAGGCCGTGAATCGTTTCGATTTCGTCCCGGCGAAAGGGTGAGGGCAGGATGTCGATTCGCTTCAAGGTGGACGAGGACCTTCCGGGGGAGATTGCATCGATGTTGCGCGCCGGCGGACATGACGCGATAAGCGTTCTTGAGGAGAGGCTTGGCGGCGCCCCTGACTCGTGGGTTTGGGAAGCGGCGCAGCACGAGCAACGTTGCCTTTTCACGGCGGACAAGGGCTTCGCCAATGCGAGCAAGTTTCCCCCCGGGACGCACGGGGGCATCATCCTCTTGCGACTTCCCCGTGAAAGCCGCGCCGGATACATCCGGCTTGTCGAAGGATTTCTTTCGGAGTTTCGGATGGAAACTGCGCAGGGTGCAATCGTCAGTGTTTCGCCGGAAGCAATACGTATACATGGCAGAGCCAAATGACTGACACGCAGTGGAATGTATTTGAGGTTTTTCACCAACAGGCGCGCGGCGAGCCGCACGTGCACGTGGGGTCCATTCATGCCCCGGACGCGGAAATGGCGCTCGTGCTCGCCAAGGAACAGTATTCCCGCCGTCAGGCATGTGTGAATCTCTGGGTAGTCCCCGCGGAGGCGATTCTGGCGACGGCCTATGAGAATGACGATATCTTCGAGCGCGGCACGGACAAGAGCTATCGCGAAAGCTGGGGATACAAGACGCCGAGAACGATAAGCCACGAAGCGACGGAGCCACGAAGCCACGAAGAAAGACAGCCACCAAGGTAGAGAATGGGCGAAATCAAGACATTTCGAGATCTCATTGCTTGGCAGAAGGCCATCACTCTTGCCAAAGAGGTCTACAAGGCGACCTCCTTAATGCCGGATAGTGAGCGGTTTGGTCTGACTGCTCAGATGAGACGTGCGGCCGTGTCCGTCCCATCCAACATTGCCGAGGGACACGGGCGGCAGAGCCTTCCGGACTATATCCGTTTCCTTAAAACGTCCCGTGGTTCTCTGATGGAGCTTCAAACGCAATTGCTTCTGGCGCAGGATCTCGGTTTCATTCGACTCACCGGGGAGTTCCCGGATATTTTGAGTGAAACCGATCGAGTTCTGTAGGGCCTCATACGCAGTTTGCAGAAAGTACAATCGGACGGGGAGCGAAACGAACATGATTGAGTGCCGACACCGCCAAGTGATGATCCCGGTATTCTCTCGGGATCTGTTGCTGGCTCCTTCCCTTCGTGGCTTCGTGGCTTCGTGGCTTCGTGCCTATTTCTCTTCGCGGCTCCGTGTCTTCGTGTCCGGTTCCCCTTCGTGGCTTCGTGGCTCTGTGGCTTCGTGGCTGGTACTACCATGAGCGTGAGATTCGAAACGCTGCAAGCGCTGAAGGGATCGGTACGGGAGGCGGCAATCAATCTTCTTTACCGCCTCGCCGATGACGAGCTTATCATCGGCCACCGCAACTCCGAATGGACCGGGCACGCCCCGATCCTCGAAGCCGACATCGCCTTTTCGTCCATGGCCCAGGACGAGATGGGCCATGCGCAGGTCTATTACCAGATGCTCCACGAACTCGGCGAGCGCGATCCGGACACACTTGCGTTTGGCCGCAAGCCGCGCGAATTCCGCTGCTCCGCACTCGTCAGCCTGCCCAAGGGCGACTGGGGTTTCAGCATACTCCGCCAGTTCCTATACGATGCAGCCGAGACCGTCCGACTGGCTGCATTTACGGAAAGCACTTTGATTCCCTTGGCGCAACTGGCGGTCAAGCTTCGCGGCGAGGAGAAATACCACCTGATGCACGGTCGAAACTGGGTCCTGCGATTGGGCAGCGCCACCGACGAGAGTCATCGCGTTATGCAGTCGGCATTGGACACTGCCTATCCGCACGCACTGGGATTGTTTGAGCCGAGTGAGTATGACGAGACGCTTGCACAGGCGGGTATTTGTCCACGAGAGGAAGAACTACAAAGACAGTGGGAATCGGCTGTCGCCCCCGTCCTCGCCGACGCCGGACTTACGGTTCCGGAAGCGGCCCCGCCGGTCTACGGCGGTCGCGTGGGCCGACACCCGGCGGCACTCAAAGAACTGCTCGACGGTCTGCAACTGGTCTACAATATTGATCCGACGGCGAAATGGTAGACGAAACGTCAAAACGTCAAAACGTCGAAACGTCCAAAGGCGGACTCAGTGATTGCCAATTGCCCAATGCCTATTGCCAATTAGACGCGGATGAAATCGGCAATCGACAATCGACAATCGGCAATCCCCGGATTGCCGCTATTTGGCGCGCATTGGAAACGGTGACCGACCCCGAGATTCCCGTGATCAGCGTCGTCGATATGGGAATCATCGCCGACGTGCGCGTCGAGGATCGCCGCGTCGCGGTCGATATGACGCCCACGTTCGTCGGATGCCCGGCCCTCGACGTGATCCGCGAGAACATCCGCTTGGCCGTAAGCGCCCTCGGGGAACACGAGGTCGAGGTCAACGTCGTCTTCGATCCTCCGTGGTCCTCCGATCGCATCACCGAGGAAGGCCGTCGCAAGCTCAAAGCCTTCGGCCTCGCGCCGCCGGTTCGCGCTTGCGCTGGAGCGTCCCTCGCCACCTCGCTCGAACAGGTTCCGTGTCCGCATTGCGACTCGACGCACACAGAAGTCGAATCGATTTTCGGCCCGACGCTGTGCCGCTCGATCCACTACTGCCGCGACTGCCTGCAATCGTTCGAGCATTTCAAACCGGTGTAATCCGCGGTTCGATGCGTCTTTACTGCTGATCGGGCTTGCAGGACTTGCACGGCGTGCGTCCCTGGGTCTTGGCCTGGGCCGCTGTGTCGAAGTATACGCGGTTCTCCGGCTTGATCCGCGCGACGTGACTGCACGATGCGCGATGAAAAATCTTCGAACTTCGGCTTCCGACGAACGCCTTCTCGGTCTTCGACGCACCTGGAGTATTGACGGCAGCCTTGGTCGAGGACTCGGTCACTCCGACGGGCAGTGCCGGCTTGCCCGCCTCGATCCATGCCAAAACGATCAACTCCGCGCCGAGCAGCGCTCCCGACTCGATCTGCGTCTCGATGATCGGCGCGGCCCGCTCGAAAAGCGCAGCGTCGGACGCCGCCGACCGCCTGGCCGGGGCAAGCGCGGCGAATTCACGGTCGATCGCTTCGAGTACAAGAGCGCTCTCATGGGCGGCGACAAGCGTGTCAAACGCGGCTGCTACGGGTTCGTCGATCGGCCGCACACGCTGCGGCGCAACCCGCGCCTCGAATGCGAGCCGTTCGCGCAGCCGCTCCGGAAGCTCCACGTGGTAGCGAGCACGCATCGACGGAGACGGCGGCGCGCGCTCGTCGCGGATTGCCGACGGTGCATCGCCCCATCGATCATCCGTGGCGTTGAACGGCAAGGCCGCATCAATCGCAAAATGCAGCAGAGCCCCCGCGTCGCGAGCGATCCGTTCGGCGTCGCCCCGCTTCATGGACTCGGCCAGCGCAGCGTAGTGCCGCTCAACGATCCACGGCAGAAGATCGTCGCCCTCGCGCCCGCATCGCTTCAATTGTTCGCCCGACGCGGCACGATCACGCGGAAACCGGCGGGCCGCGGCGCGGCGCTCAACCGGGTCATTCCCCTCGGCCGCGCAGTCAAGCGGGAGCGAATGCGCGTTTCGATCCTTATTTGTCGCCGCACTCTGCACGGCGGCCGCGCCGACCGACCTGGAACGCGCCTCGAAAAACGGCCGCAGCTCGGACGGCAGAGCGCCGGTCGCTACAGACACGGCGATTTCATGGACGGCAGGCGACTCAATCGTGGCAGCCGGAGAAGGCTGCGCGGCGAAGAGTGCAGCCAGCGTGCAGAACATCGCTGCGGGGGGCATCGAACGATTCTCCGGAGGCCCGTGGCCGGGGACGACGGGCCGTTGGTTTGCAAAAGTGCCATGACGCGGCACTCTCATGCCGCCGAGCGAGCCGCTCAACGGAACGCGTTACGGCGACTTCGACGCCGCCGCGGTATCCGCCGCGCCCCTTGCTCCGGTTTCCGATTGGGTTCCCGTCGCCGCGTCCGGCCCGGAAGTCGTCTCGCGGGACGACGACTCACCGCCCGGCGGGGTGCTCACGCCGGCGCGACCGAGAATCGCCCGGAGCAGGTACTCCTCCATCGCCGGATCGCGCCCGCGATCCAGCCAGCGATCATCTTCAGCCGTGACGCGAGGCTTTCCCGTCGTCGAAGGCAGTGTGTCGCCGAAATACTGGAAGGCCGCCCCGGTGCTGTTGAACTGTCGATCCGGCGACGACAACCGTTCCTTGTGGACGTTGACCGCGATCTCCCGCCACGTCTCATCGTCGCCGCGAGCGACGCGCACCTCGACCCACCGCCGCATCGGATTGAGCGATGATTCCCAAAAGTCCGGGGCCGTGTTCACGTCGTGACGCCAGACCTCGAAGAAATGTTGCGACATCACCGGAAAGGTCGTGACGATCCCGGCGCCGCGATCAACGCGGTCCAAGCGGAAGCCCCGCCGCCGGAGCGTCTCTTGAACCGCCTCCCACGCGCGATCCGCCTCTTCCGAAGAATCGGCCACGCCCATCGCCTGCGCCGTGTTGTAGTCGCTTCGGCGCGGACCCAGACAGCCCGAAACGGCGCATGCGAGAACCAGTATTATGGGAAGCGAACGCGAAGCCGGAGTATCAGGAAGCATGGTGCGGTGATGATACGGGCGATACCCATCGGGTCAAGTTCGACCGATCGCGGAAACAAGGCCGCCGCATATTCCCTTGGAGCCGCCCGGCGGATACAATGCTCCCCCTGAGGAGCTTTGGCGCATCGAATACCGAGAGCCCGTTTGAGTCGCTGCGTCGCGACGAACGAAAAGCGATCAATCATTAAGAGAAGGAAGAAGCATCCTATGTCCGGAATCAAGTCACTCGTATCGGTTTTGTTGGCGGTCATCGCGATCACCCTGCTCGCGAGCGCCGGCCTTCGATCCGCCCGTGCGCAAACACAGGGGTGCTCGGTACCCATCGTTGACACCGACGGCGACGGCATCTGTGACGAACTGGATAACTGTTCCACCGTGTCCAATGCGAATCAAGCGGATGCCGACGGCGACGACATCGGAGACATCTGCGATGTTTGTGCCGACTCGAACCTGAGCGAAACCGTCCTTACCGGCGACTGCGATAGCGGCGTCGCCAACGCGACGCTCGACACCGGGTGTACGATGGCCGACGAAATCAACGCCTGCGCCGCTGATGCACGGAACCACGGGCAGTACGTTCGCTGCGTAAGCGCGAAGACCAACGGATGGAAGCGTGAGGGATTGATCCGCGGCGTCGATCGTTCGCGGATCGTCCGTTGCGCCGCCCAGTCCGATATTCCGGGCGTCAGATAATCCGAACCCGCCCGGTCCCGATTTCGTGGAAAAACCCAACCGACCCGCGGACGATAAGCGCCCGGACGTGCGATGTCGCGCCCGGAACGACGCTTATCGTTCGCGGGTCATTCGTTCTTAATCTCACCGAGTCCGATGGGTCGTCGGGTAGGTCGGTCCCGAACCATGTGCACACCATCGTCCAGCGTTTTCGACTTCAGCGCAAGCGTGGCTGAACGATTTCGCGCGGATTCTCGGTCGCAATTCTCGAACCGCGGTTGCTCTTGTCCGATAAGAGGAGTAGAATCCGGTGACCGGCGGTTTGACGCCTCAAATACGCATGGGGATCGGGGATGAACGACTGGTTCGAAGCCGAGCAGCGGGTTGAACGGGCCCAGCAGCTCTCCGAGTCGCATTGCTTTGCCGAGGCGCTCGCCGAGTTGGAAGTCGCCCTCGCCATTAATCCGAACAACGCCCTGTGGCAGGCACAGCGCGGATACCTTCTCGAAGAGCTTGGCCGCACCGCCGAAGCCGTCGAAGCCTATGAACGATCGCTGCGGCTCGAACCGGGCGATCAGGATGTATCGCTCGCCCTCGGCGCCGCGCTGACTCATCTGGGCCGACACGCCCGGGCGCTCGAGGTTTTTGAGGAGCTGGCCCGAGTCTTTCCCGATCTCGAACCAACCTACTGCAATCGGATCCAGGTCTATGCCGAACTCGGCCGCCATGAACAGGCCGAAGAGATGTTCTACATCGCCCAGGAGCTCGACGACGCCTGCCCGCATTGCTTCTATCACATGGGCGGATCGCTCTTCTCACGGGGGTGCTTCGACCGCGCAATCTACTGTTGGGAACGCGTGCTGGAGATCGAGCCGGCCTACATCGGCGTCAACCGCCGGATTGCACAGGCCTTTCACGCCAGGGGCGAACTCGATCGCGCTCGCGAATACTTCCTTCGCGAACTCCGCGACGACCCGGGAAATACGGACCTCATGTTCGAACTGGCCGAGTTGACCCTGGAATCAGGTCAATTCGCCGCCGCCGCCGCCAAGTTTGAACAGATCATCGAGCTTGACCCGCAGGACGCCCACGCCCATTTCGCGCTCGGATCGGTGCTCCTGCAGATGAACAAGCCGGAGGCGGCCCTGGCCTGCTTCGAAACCGCGGACGCCGCCACCGATCAGGACGACGAGCTGCGCGGACTGGACGCCAAGGCCGGCGAGGCCCTTTTGCGACTGGGTCGCCATACCGAAGCCCGCGCGCGCCTTGAGCGAGCGGTCGAGGCAGCCCCGGACGAACCGCGCCTCGTGACCTTTCTCGGAGACGCCTTGTTCGGCGCCAACCGGACAGCGGCCGCCGCCGACTGCTACCGTCGGGTGCTGGCGATCGACGCGGACGATCCCGTCGCGCACCACAAGCTTGCGGTAACTCTGTTTCTCGTCGGCCGTACCGCCGACGCCCTCCGCCACGACCTGCACGCCCTCCGATCGCGGGCCGACTACGGGGAGGCCATGCACAGTGCGAGCTTGGCGATGCTGGAACTGGGTCGGTGGCGCGACGCGCGATCCATGCTCGACCGCGCCCTGCGCAACGATCCCGAAAACGCCGACCTCCTCCGCCTTCGTAAACAGATATTGTATCTTCGCGTGCAACGCTGCGCGAGCCGGGTGTTCCGCCCGCTGACCCTCCTGGCTCGGGGCATCCGCCGCTAACTTGCCAACCCCGTCCGGGTCGTAGTAATAGCTCGCCTTTCGCCGCGCAGACCCTGTTTCTTGAACGCGCGTTCGTTCCGGCCTATATTCACCGGTCGGCCTCGAACCGCGCGGCTCAGATGCAACCCGGACAGTCGCCCGGTTGTTATAATGCAAACGGCGTCGGCGTGTTGGTGCGCGTCCGGCGGACCGCAATGTGAAGGATGGCAACGACATGATCAGATTGACCTTCGGATCGGTTTTTGGAATTGTTATCGGTCTCGTTGCACAAATTACGTTCGCTCAGAACGCCAAGCCGGTGCTGAAGCGTGAACCGAGCCGTCCGGTCAAAGCGCCCCAGCCGGCCAAACCCGCGAGCGGTTCTTCCTCGCCGTCCAAGCCCGCCGATCCTTCCACCAAGCCCGCGAAACCGACCGGCGACCCAACCGCCAAGACTTCTTCGACGAAAGCCGACGCGACTCAGCTTCCCACTCAAGCTACCGTCGAAATGATCATGAACGAAGCGGTCAAGAACATTGCCCGACGTTACAACCTCAACGAAGCCCAGACGCAGAAGACCGACGAGATCATGAAGCGGGAAGTGAACAAGTTCCTGAAGGATCACGAGGCCGAGGTCTGGCCTGTCATCCGCGACCTCATTGCGTCCGGGTTCGGCACCAAGCCGCCGCAAAATCCCGATGAAATCAAGCGGATCGGCAAGGCGGCCGAACCCCTCCTCAAGCTCGCCAAGGACGCCGTCCACAAGGGCAACGAGGAATGGCGGCAATACTTGGACGAGGGCCAAAAGGCCACGCATGACTACGACCTCGGCGAGATGGATAAGACGTTTTCGCAGATCGAGCGGAATTTTCACTCCTGGGCCGAGGGCAAACCGGTTGACGGAGGCATCTTCCCGCCGCCGCCGGCCGATCGCAGCCCGACGCCGCCGCGCCAGCCTCCGCCAGGTCTGCCCAAACCCGAGGTTGAAATCTTCGTTCGAACCACTCTTTTCGATACCGTCGTCGAAGATTTCATCAGGGAATACGAACTCGATCCCGCGCAGATCGACGCCGCGCGCTCGATTCTTTCCGAGTTCAAATCCAAGGCCGGTGACTTCAAGGAAGCAAACCGCGCCGAACTGTCCAAGATCGCCGGTGATCTCAAGAATGCCACGGACGCCCACGATCTCGACCGGATCGCAAAGGCCGAGGCCGACCGGAAGAAACTCATGCAGCCTGTTTATGAGCTTTTCGCACAGATGGATGAACGACTGAAGGCGTTGCTCACCACGTCGCAGGTCGAGCTACACGCGACCAAGCAAGCCGCAGCCTCCGCCGACAAGACGCCGAATCCGCAAAAAGAAAAGACTCCCGTGGCGGACAAGAGTGCGGCTCATCCGACGCCAGGCACGACGCCCGCCGGCGGGAAGCCGGCGGAACCCGCCAAACCCGCTCCCGCGCCGGAGGCAAAGCCGGTTTCAGGCGACAAGCCGGCGCCTTCGGAAACACCGCCCGCGCCCGACCGCGGCTGACGCGAAGAGGAGTGATCTCATTGGGGGGGCCTCGCTCGCCGATTGTAGGCGGCGACGAAAATTGCTAAAATCTACGCTGACCCACCGCTTTCCGGACCACTCCCGGCGAGCGATGCACCGACCGGGAGGACGCCCATGCCCGGATTGGCCTTTTTTCACGTCACCTCGAGTCGGGTCGCACGAGCGATGGCCTGCTGCGTGATCGTTGCAATCCTGGGACTCTCTCGGGTTTGCGTTGACCCCCTCGACGCGGGGCGGTAGAATACTCGCTACGGTTTCAGCATCTCCGTTCACCGACAGCCCGGAAAGAGGCGCATCATGTCATCTGTTGCGTTTGGTCGAAAGTCAGGGACGGATCCGTTTCATCGCTTGGTGAATTCGGGCGTCACCTTCTGCATAATCGCGTGCGCGCTGGGCGCGCCCGCCCGCGCGGCAACGAAAGTTGCGATCATCGATGACGCTGTCGATCCTCCTGGAACATTCTGGTGTTCGTTTCTGAACGGCAACGGATACGAATGCACGTTGTTTCCAGCGACCGGTCCGACCCAACCGTTCGATACGTTCGCTGTGGTCATTGACATGTCGAGGCAGTGGGCTGACCCGCAGCACAGTCTAGAAGTTTTTTTGCACACCGGTAAGGGAGTCATCACCTGGGGTACAGCCCCGTACGCGTTGGGGATTAATAACGATCCTGTCGTTCAGGAATGGATCGGGGCGAACCTAGCAAGCTCGGGTACTGACTTGTATATTACGACCGCAACCGATTCGATCCTCGGCGATCGACCGCCGGGTACCGTGCTTGGGGGGGGGTGGGCGATTATGGCGCGGAGGCGCTTGACGGTACCGCCGGGCACCCCGACGCGAATGTGCTTGCAAGGTTCACCTCCGGAATCGGACCGATCGCGCTCCTTCGAAATCGCTGGAAGGGTGGGCGTTCGATCTACTTCAGTAATGCCTTCTCAGTTATCCCAGGACATGCAGACATAGTTTTGCGGGCCATGAGTGAATTATCTGTTCAAATCCCGACAACCTCAGCATGGGGGTTGTTGATCCTTGGATTGTCAACGCTCACGACGGGTTCAGTCGTCATCAAGCGCCGCATCCACTCGCGGCGCCGTCCAACAGGAAAGGAAGAATGGTGAACACACACTATGAGACGAACCCATTTCATTCGGCTTTTTGCACTATGTGTTTTGGTGCTCGGTGTCGCCCCCTCGGTCGCAAGCACAGCGGAGTTGATGGTAACGCAGGGCGTAGGAGAAACCACTTTACAGCTGAATAACGATGCGCCTTTCTACTCCACCGCTCGTGCCGTGCGTAGCGCCCGCGTCATTCCGGTCGATCCGTGCCGGGAAAGGGTGTATTGGACCGAGCGAAATCCGCCTCGAATCCGCCGCGCCGGATTCGATGGATTGCAGATCGAAGATTTGGTAACAACGGGACTCGAACTTCCTTACGGAATTACCCTCGAGCTTCCCTACTATGCTCTAAACGAGACGCCCAAGTGCATCCCGGCGCTGTCGGGCGTGGGGACCATCGCATTTGCGATGTTACTCTTTTGCAGCGCGTGGGTGGTACTCCGACGGCGGCACGGAGGCTTCTTGCTCTTCGGACGTGACAAACGCTCACCTGCGGATCTTGTCGGTCGCCTTTGGCGGGTCCACCCACCATACACACTTGAAGGATGATTCCCCATGAAAACCCAACATTTCGTAACTTTACTCGTCTTAGTCGGATCGCTGGTCGCAACCTCTGCGCCCGCATCCGCGCAAAAAATCTACTGGCACCATTGGGAGAACGGGAGCGGGAAGATCCGGCGGGCCGATCTTGACGGAAGCAACGTCGAAAACCTCATCGACCTCGGCAGCTCCGGCGTAGGGGGTATCGCCGTCGATCAGACCGGCGGAAAAATCTATTGGACTGAAGAACAACTTATTCGCCGGGCTAATCTTGATGGAACCGGCGCGGAAACCGTTCTCGTATCGGATTACCCGTCGGCTCTAACCATTGATGAGGTCAATCGACGAATCTATTGGGCGCACGGATTTGAATGGACTTTTGGTTTGAGCCGGGCGGATTTGGACGGTCAGAACGCCGAGATCATTGGAGAATTCTTCCCGGAGGGTATCGACGTTGACGCTCTGGCTGGAAAGATCTATTTCATCAGCTTTCATGGATCTATTTTTTTGTGCTGACCTCGACGGGTCCAACGTGGTGCTATTGATTGAGAATGCTGGGACGGATTGGACTCCGGATATAGCCTTGGACCTAATGAAAAATAAACTATATTGGACCGACTTTAACGGCAGCACTCTTCGCCGGGCGAATCTGGACGGGACGGGAATTGAAATACTGCCGATACCGGTCACCAACCCCTACAAGAACGCGGTTGATTCCTGCAATCAGATGCTTTATTGGAGAGAATCGGGTGGCGTAGCGCGCCGGGCCAGATTCGATGGCCAGCACTTACAGGAAATCATCTCCTCCGGCGTCAATTATCTCGCGATCCAGACTCCTTACGATGACGCAACTGGTTTCCCCAAGTGTATACCGACGCTTTCGCCGTTGGGGATTGTTTTTCTGATATCTGGTTTAGGGGCCGGGGCAATTTTTATTCTGCGACGACGAGGACTGGGTTTTGTGCCGCCCAAAGTCATACAACTGCTATTCGTCGTGATACTTCTTTGCACGCATGAAGCAATGCGGGCTCAAGCCAACGAGTTGACGGCCGAGTACGAAACTCAGACCGCGACCGTGGCGGTCAATTCTGGTACTGTAAGCGCTGGAGGTTCGGGACAAAACCCTGTCGTGATTTTCTCGCATAACTTGTAAGTGGCGGGTGCGGCTTGGCTGAGGCTTCATTTCTCCCAACTGGCTCTTTCCGCGTCGCGCTCGGCAGGCAATGCCTCTTTTGTTCGTATAACGGGGACTCAGCCGGGTGCGATTCAAACGATGGACGCGGTCGAGTTTCAACAGTGGGGAAACTCTTGCGCTTACTTCAAAGGCGATTCCATGCTGATTGAGCTTCTTTCTTATCCAAGCACCGGCCCCAATCAGATAGCGGTCAACGAGGTCACTTTTGCTGATGTCGCAATAGCAGCCCTTGAGATGGGCATTTGCGGCGATTCCGATGACCGCGTCCCATCGGCTGACCCGCGCGTTGCTCGGCTGCGCTACAGGAAGCCGGATTGCGGGGTTACGAAGTTTTGCACCGCATTCTTGGTAGAAGGGCGGCCTAACGTGTTGCTCACCGCGGGGCATTGTTGCGATCAATACCCCTACTTGTGCGAGGCGCCGATCGTTGAATTCAATGTACCGCGTTCCTCCGTCAACGGTGGCGCCAACCCCTCACTTCCCATAGATCAGTTTGCCGTGGATAATATAAACTCCGTTGAGTATCTCGCTATACCCGAAGGAGGCGGGGGAGTTCTCACCAAGGATGGCGAGGACTGGTGCGTCTTCGGCGTTTGGAGGGAAACCGAAACCGGAAACTATCCAGGGCAGCGCTATCACCTTTCCTTCAGCGAATTAGAGGGTGACGTTCCTGGCTCTGACGGCAAGGCGTTGCGCGTAACCGGTCATGGCTGGGATAGCGACCCCCGTGGGCCAGAGTCGCCTTTGTATTTAGAGCATCTAACAAAACCCCGCTTTGAGGTATCTGCTGCAGATGACGATGC
>ERZ1292633.560-Hain-H41-02um-R1-560-length-42900-cov-59_pt1 | contig 42900 bp, 60 predicted proteins | sample MGYA00564406_ERZ1292633 | MGnify/ENA primary metagenome ERZ1292633 (study PRJEB36523, sample SAMEA6512639) | groundwater metagenome | collected 2019-01-08 | study: AquaDiva: Metagenomics assemblies of 32 groundwater samples | reverse complement strand
CGGACGTCAAGGTTGATCTGACCTGGGATCCTCCCTGGAGCCGCGACAGGATGTCGGAGGTCGCGAAGCTCCAGCTTGGCTTGTAATGAGATCGACAAAAGGGGGAAGCTCAGAATGACAGACCGGGTTCTTCAATGTGCCGGTCTCTCCGTCTTCACCACAACCTTGTTGTTGTTCAATGTTCCCGGCTGGAAGGAAGACCTCGGCAGAAAGCCGCAGACTGCACATTCCACACGACAGGCCGCCGCTCCTCCCCTTCGCCGATCAACGCCATCCTTCTGCATAGGCTGTGGGCCTCAGCCCTGGATTTGTCGGGGAACTTCGAACGGCTGGCGATCTATAGCGGCACCGTACTCATGATTTTCAGCGCCCTTGCAGTGGGAGCAATGCCGATCCTCCGTCGGCAAGAGCCGACTCTTCCCCGCCCCTATCGCACCCTCTCTACCCCTTTGTCCCGGCATTCTATCTTCTTGAGTCAACCGTGATCGTCGGGACCGCACTCTATGAGCGTCCGGTAGAAGGAGGGCTGGGCATCGTGACCGTCTTAGCTGGAACGCCGCTGTACGTGCTGTGGCAGAGGCGCAGAGACGCCCGCCTCCTCTGAGGCCACAGCAAAGACTCCCGGTACATTTTCTATTTTCATGCCGAGGGAGCGGGATTTGAAGCAGGACACGCTTGGGGTGCTAGATTCTGAAGGGAGCGCAAGGTATTTCCTCGCTTGGCTCATCGTACGTCATGTCCGTAAAGCCGGCGTCCAAGCCTCTGATTTTCTGGGTTCCAGTCTGAAATAGAACGATGAATTTGTGAGTTTTTCGAAGTGCTCTACAGGCTCGTGCGCCCGTTAAACCACGAACGCCAGCCGGCCAAGACACGCAGGCCGCCGGAGCAAAAGTTCGGTGCAGACCCTGTACTGTCTTGTGCGGCACTTGCCAAGTAAAGGCTGGGGTAGTCTGACTTCACACTTCTCATTGGCTGTCCGGCTCGCCACAGTGGCGCAAAATATGAGCGCGGGCGGCATCGCGCAGCAGTACCGCTGCGGCAAAGGCGTCGCGCGCCTCTGCAACGGGCAGCAACGGAGCCCCGAACGTGATTGTGATCGCGCCGCGCCGTGGCCACCATTGGCCGTCACGCAGAATGGACCGGGTGCCGCAGATCGCCACCGGCACAACCGGGATGCCCGTGTTGGCTGCCACAACAAAGGCCCCCATCCGGAATGGCTTCAACCCGGGCAAACGGGTAAACGTGCCCTCGGGGAAGAAGACCAACGCACGTCCGGCGCGCAGCGCGACCTCCAGCCGCCGAGCATCCTGCACACTCTCGTGGGCTGCGAAGCGTTCAACGAACTCCGCGCCCAAGCGCTGGAGATAGACGCGCGGAATGAATTGCTCAAGCAATTCGCGCTTGGCCACGAAGCCAAACTGTTCTGGCAGCGCCGCCACCAGGACGAAACCGTCGAGGTAGCTGGCGTGATTGACCACCAGCACACAAGGCGTACCGCGCGGCAGATACTCCATCCCGCTCACCGTGAATGGCGTTCCGGTCAGCCGAATTAACAGCCGTGCACCGACCCGGCCGACTGCCCAGGCCCAGGAAGGGCGCGGGGTGAAGATGGTGACCAGCCAGACAACTGGCACCACCAGGCAGAACACCAACCAGGCCCACGCTGCAAAAAAAACATCCGCTGCCCTTGCCGCCCAGCGTTGCAACTGGGGAATCAATGCACCCGCGGCAAGGCTGGCTACCTGCCACCACCCGACACGCCTGTGCTCGCCGGCCAATCCCGCCTCGAACAACGCTCGCGGGGCGGCGCGGCGCAACTTGCCGCTGGAAGTCTTTAGTACGGTACGGGGCGGTGCAAGCGCAACTTGGTCAGCAGGCTCGCCCAGTACCTCGACGACTGCAGCGTTGATCACCTCGCGCAGTTGATGGCGTTCACGCTGGCCGCTCTCGCGTGTTTCAGCGAGGACCACCAGCCGCTCGGTGCCCGAGGCCGGGTCGGGGCTGCCGAAGACGACAACGCAGCCCTTTCTCACCCCCGGTATCTCGCCAACGGCCTCCTCTACTTCGTGGGGGTAGATGTTGCGCCCGCCCCGAATGACGATGTCCTTGACCCGCCCCGTGAGAAAAACTTCGCCGTCGGCGATGTACCCACGATCACCGCTGTCAAGCCAACCGTCACGGAACAGCTGTGACGTGGCCTGGGGATTGTTGAAATAGCCGCGCGTGGCCGACGCCCCCCTGAACTCCAGTCGGCCCTCTTGCCGCTCACCCAGCTCATTACCGGATGCATCCACGATCCGCAATTCGTGGCCGGGCAACGGCCGCCCGCAGGAGACAAAACATAGCGGAGAGGCATTTTCGGGAGCGGCGGGGACAGCGCTGCCGGTACGCGTGAAGGATTCTCGCTGGACACGATCGATGAGGAGGCCGCGGCCGGATGGCGGAAATGCCAGTCCCACGGAACACTCGGCCAGCCCATATACCGGCGTGAGTGCCTCGGAGTGGAAGCCGTACTGAGCGAACCGCCTGCCAAAACGCGTCAGTGTCTCCGGCAATACCGTTTCCGCGCCGTTGAATGCCAGCCGCCACGAACTGAGATCAAGTCCGGCCAGCTCCTCGTCGCCGATCTTCTTGACACACAGTTCATAGGCAAAGTTGGGTGCCGCCGAGAGTGTACCGCGGTAAGCATGGATTGCCTGCAGCCAGCGAACGGGCCGGGCGAGGAAGGCAAGAGGCGACATGACTGCCAGTGGAATGCCGAAGTAGAGCGTACCCAGCCAAGCGCCGATCAGCCCCATATCGTGGTAGAGAGGCAGCCAGCTCACGAAGACATCATCGGGGCGGAGGCCGATCGCCTGCCCCATGGCACGGATGTTGGCAAGCAAATTGGCATGGGTGAGCACCACGCCCTTGGGATCGCCCGTGCTGCCGGAGGTGTACTGGATAAAGGCCACATCCTGCGCAGCCACCGGCACCCGGGTCAGGCACTCTCGTGACTGCAGCAGTTCCTGTGCGCTCACCACCTTACGCAGGCAAGGCACATGAACTTGCAGCAGCCATGCCACGGCTCGCGCTTCAGGTATCGTGACCAGCAGGACGGCTCGCGCGTTGCACAAGATGCCGACATGGCGGCGTACGTGTTCTTCCACTTGGGCCAAGTGTGCAGGTGGATAAATGGGCACGGGAATACCGCCGGCAAGCAGGATGCCCAAATAGACAGGGAAATACTCCGGACAGGTCGGCAACATGACGGCCACTGATTGTCCCGCTTCAAGCCCACGGTGTTGCAGACCTGCGGCTACCCGTTCAGATGCCTGCGCCAGATCGCGACAGGTGATGGGCTGTTCGCCACTTTCGCTGATATAAATGACCTGGATGCGGTCTGGTTGCCGGTGCACATGCCAGTCGATCACTTCAAGCAAGGTAGTGGCATCGACAGCTTCGCCTTGCGCAGGTTCCAAAGTTGGCACGGACTGTATCGACGCACGACGTGCTGATCCGCGTGCCCCCCTGTGCAGGGCCTCGAGCAGGTCGCGGGGAGTTTCGGCGCGAACCAGCGTGTCCTCCGGCAGATCAACGCCGAAAGCACGATGGATACGCAACATCAGTTCCACCCGCGCCAAGCTGTCGAACCCGAGATCGCGATCCAGCGAGCTGTCCAGGGTGATGCGCCTGTCATGTCCGGTTTGCCGGTGAAGTTCAGCGAACAGTGTGCGAACGATGTCGAGAAGCTCGGACGCAGGGTCGGGATCCGGCCTTGTTTCAGTCTGCCCGTGCGATGTCTTCACTGCCTCTCTCCGGATGAATGGAATCTGTGCCGTTTCAAGCTGGGAGCATATGCCCGGAGTAAAGCTTGAGAATTTGTTCCGCGAAACGTTTCTCGATCGCAGGACGTTTCAGTTTGAGAGTGGGCGTGACAAGGTCGTTGTCGATGGTCCAAGGCTCTAGCATCAAACAAAAGCGACGTACCTTGGCATAATCGGGGAAGCTTGCCAGTGATTGGTGGCATATGTTCTCGATATGGTGCTGGAGACGCACATCGGCTAGCGCGGCGGAATCCTCAGCAGGCAACGACCATTTCTTGGCCACGGCACGCCAGGCCTCGGCGTTCAGCACCAAGAGCGCGGCCAGGTAAGGCTTGCCCTCGCCGACCACCATCGCCTGGTCGATAAGGGGGTTCAGAATGAGCGCCATCTCCACATCTTCGGGCGTGACTTTCTCCCCGGAGGACAGGGCAACGATCTCCTTGAGTCGCCCGACGATGAACACATATCCGTTTTCAATGCGTGCCTGGTCGCCCGTGTGCAACCAGCCCTCGGCATCGATCGCCGTGGCCGTATCCTCGGGCCGGTTCCAGTAGCCCATCATGACGTTGGGACCACGCACCAGCAATTCATTCTTCTCACCGAGCCTGAGCTCAACCCCGGGAATGGGGACGCCAACCGACTCCGGCAGATTGTCTTCCGGTCGGTTGCTGGTAACGACAGGTGCCGCTTCGGTCAGGCCGTAGCCCTGCACCAAGGGCAAACCCAAGCCGACAAAGCACCGGGAGAGCGTGACAGACAAGGGAGCACCTCCCGACACCGCCAGCCGCAGCCGTCCGCCGAAATGAGCGAGAAATTTGTCGGCTACCAGGTAATGCAGCACTGGCCGCAACAAGCCGGCCCACCTGCCCGGAGCCTTGCCATGATGACGGATTGCCTGGAAATGCCTCCATCCAAGCTCCTGTGCCCAGTGGAACAGCGCACGCACCATGGCACACGTTTCCCCCAATTGATTCTGCAGCCGGGCGTACATGCGTTCATATATGCGTGGCACGGATACCAGAATGGTCGGGCGCACCGTAGCAATATCCTCGGCCAGCTTGTTGATCGCGCGTGCGTAGGCAACGCAACTGCCTGCCATCATCGGCAGGTAGAAGCCGACGGTACGCTCGAACGCGTGGGACAGCGGCAGAAAAGAAAGAAATAGATCATCCGGATAAGCCTGCACGTGCCTGATTACTGCTTGTGCATTTGAAAGAATATTGAAATGCGACAGCATGACGCCTTTCGGGCGGCCCGTGGTGCCCGACGTGTAGACGATGGTGGCCAACGCGTGTGTGTCCTTGGCCAGATTGACCTGGGGGCGTGCCTCGGAGGGCAACCACTGCTTGATGAAGCTGACCTGAATGCCGGTGTCTGGTACGGGGGTAAGCGGCATCTCCAGGCACAGCACGTGAGACAGTAGCGGGAATCGTGTGCGTTGCCCGGCCAATGCGATCCATTGACCGATGTGGCCGACCAGCAAGAGGCGCGTTCCCGAATCGGCGAGGATGTAGCTAGTGTTATCCGCATGATCGGCAGTATAGAGAGGCACGACAGCCAGTCCCAGCGATTGTGCCGCCAGATCGAAACAGACCCATTCCACGCTGTTCTTGAGCAGCAGGGCGACGCGGTCTCCTGAAGCAAGATTTTCGCCGGCAAGCGTCAACTGCCAGCGGGCGACAAGCCCTTCCACTTCCCTCCAGGAATAACTGCGCCACACCTCAGCTTCACATTGCCGGTAGGCCTCGCGCTCCGGCGAGCGCTGGCACCTACACCGCAACAATTCGGGCAGAGTAGCAACTTCGCCGGTGGTAATGCTGTCCGGAGAGAGGTGAACGGCAACGCGCTGCACGTTATTGCCTTGCATTTTTCTTGAAATGCCGAATACTGCCGCGTGACGGGACTTTTTCTGATTATTGGCAGGCCCTCTCCGGAAAACAAGTAGTAAAAGCAGGGTCTGTACGCTAGCCGTTTCTGTCGAGAATCAGGATTCAGATGATGCGTGACCACCACAGTGACATCGTATGCATCGATAAATTGAGTGCGTGGGCACGAGCGAAGCTTGCGCAGGAGCTGTTTCGTCTGAACCAGAGAATCTTCGCCGGCGTGGAGCAGGAGGAGTTTGAGCACTTGGTGATCACACCGTCAGCCCGCTGGACCCGGATACAAGTCATCCGCAACAGCGACGGCGATGCAGTCGGCTACTGTGCCGTGCATTTGTTTGACATCGTGTTGTCTGGTCGTGTCTACGCCGTTTTCCGCGGGCAAGCGGGCATTCTTCGCGCATATCGTGGTGAGGGATCAACCTTTGCCTTCGGTTTCCGGGAGGCGATTCGGTACAAATTGATGCATCCCCTCGAACGGGTATATTTTTTCTGCACCCCGATTCATCCATCAAGCTTTCACCTGCTGTCTAGACGGTTCCATGAGATCTACCCGAGCCATCGGAAACAGACTCCGCCCGCGATCCTGGCCTTGATGCACAAACTGGCTGATGTCTTCGGCGAACGCCGGGTGGATTCCAACGATCCCGATATACTGCAGGTGGGGTGGATCACGCTCGACAGCGCGGATGAGACCGCTTTCTGGCAGGCGAACAGCAACCCTGATATCCAGTTTTTCTTGAAAGTGAATCCAGGCTATCGGCAGGGACATGGTTTGCTCACCCTCGCCCCGCTCACGTTGGGGAACCTGTTGTCTACAGTGGTCGCGCTCGCGAAGAGAAAGCTGTTTGCTTTGCTGTCCCTCGATAATGGGAGGGGGTGAAGACAAACCGCGAACAATCAGGGCTGGACAAATAGTGTGAGCACGGTTAGCCCCGCCAGGATCCGCATATTCTACTTCCTGGTGAGCGTGCAGTGCGATTAGTGACCATGGGTCGAGTGGTGAGACTGTATTGCTATGGCGTACCGCTTAAGCGCTTTTGTCTCTGCTTTTGCCACTCCCGAGTCAGATTTAAGGGGTCGCCCTCTTTGTTTGCCCCGCCCGCTTGGACGAGAGGAGCTGAGCAGAATGAGTGAGAAGCAGGACAGGACCGAGGTGAGGTGTGAGTTCTGCGGCCAGCGTTACCCTTTCAGCCAGGAAGAGCTGACGCCCCTGATGGAGGAGAGAGGCTGACCGCTCCATCGCCTAGGTTAAGCTGCCGAGTCGCGGCCAACATCCCAGCCCGGAAAGACCAAGACCGCTGGATGACACTGCAAAGCTCGCGCGAGAATCTTGGCTCGCTCAACCCCAAGCCGGACGCGATCATTCTCGATCGCGGAGACTGTTGCCTGAGGAATGCCCGTCAGGCTGGCCAACTCGTTCTGGCTGTACCCCTGTAACTCCCGAATGATGCGAACCGACTCCCCCACCGATACGGTAATGCGCTTTCTCGCCGGACGAAAGGTCTTCATCTTAGATTTTCCGACAATCATGCGGCGTGATGTGAACGACCTGGAACAAGGACTGTCTGGGAATGACTCGATAAATCACTCGGTACTTTGACCCCAGGCGAGACGATCGATACCCTTGCGCTTCCCCTCGCAGGGCTTCATCGTGAAATCCTTTGATCAGTCTCAACCCAGACGGACCGGAAATCATTGCGATGTCTTTCCACTTCTCGTAACGCTTCAAGATTTCAGGAGGCACCGCATCGAGTTGTTTCTCCACCCGACGGTGCTCTTCGAGCTGCCACACGCCGTAATGTAGACATATCTAAAATGGTATGTCAAGAAATCGTCCTTGGCGGAAAGATGACGATGACAGGGATAAGAAACCATCCTAGTTAGTCAATACGCATGCGTGACACTGTTTCCCACGTGCTGACGACCCAGGAATTAGGAAAACGCCTGCGGCGAGATCCGTCGATGATCAGCCGGCTCTATGCGGCCTATGCGGCGCAGCGCGATGGCAGGGCAGAAGCCCGGTTGCGGCAGCTAATATCCAAACAACTCAATACGCATGCCTGACCCCAACTTTGCCCCCAGTTAAGCCATCTTCTCCGGTGACTGATTGTGTAAAACCCAGGCCAGCGCACAGACGAGATTTTCCATCACTGCCAGCGCATCGCTGAAAGACATCCCAGGATCCTCGAGAATTTCCAAGCTTCGGTGTTTGAGTAGGTTATCAGCCTTCCTGCCTCGTTCGGACCACATCGCAAGCAACTCAGGAGGAAAACTCTTCCCGGTGGCTACTTCCCTGACTTCTCCGATGGCAGCAGTTGGCCCAAGATTGCCGACGTACCGAAGGATGTGTTCAAAGGCGAGATCGAGGCGGACTATCGCATCATTAAAATAGTATCCCGCTAGCCACTCACCTTGCTCCGGCGGTCGGTCTTCCACCAACATTCTCAGAACCAGCTCCTTGGCTTCTTCCATGCGTCGCCACACCCTACCCGGTTCCTGCGATAGCCGTGGATACCCTAATTCCTCCGCTCGCGCGAGCGAATAGATCGCCCCGAGGGCGAAGTTGTAGAGGCTCGACTGCCGCGGATCAGAGGGCGACACCTGCAGATCTTTCATTTGGCTCAGGGCTCGTTTAATTCTGTCATTCATGGGATTCGCACCACCTAAAAAAACTCATACTCGCTATCGCATAGCACCAGGAGCGGGAGAGAAAGGGAACTCGCTGGCGGCAGAATCGTGCACAAGGTACAAAACCTCGAGGATACCAAATGAGTCGCTCTCACGGGACCAAGTCCCGTTTCCGCTCCTCAAACTCCTCCTTGTTGATCTCCCCGCGGGCATATCGTTTCTTGAGAATGTCCAATGCGGAGTCTTCACGTTGTCCGAAGCCTTGTCCCATCAGCCATCGGGCAATGAAGAGGCCACCTATAATCAGCACGGCCCAGAAGAGCACCATGCTCACAAGGCCCAAGCCCATCATGGGCATCCAGCCACAGTCCGTGAATCGGTCCATTATGTCGATACCTTTCGGCAATAGATGAAAGCTCGCGTTTCGAGCTGATCGAGCTGTTTGTCAAAGTCACCCACCGGGGGTTGGATCCATGTTCGCCACCTGGCCTGGCCGAGCAGGGTACGTGCACCTTCAGGCTCTGTGTGTCTCGGCATGATCACCAGGAGCGGCTTTCGCCGTGCTTCAGCAGCCAGACGGTGCTGGAATCAAGTCCACGTCGGCGACTCTCAGCTTCCAGGCGCTGCAAGGGCTCTTGAACCGGCTCTTCCGTCAGGTCAAAGGTACCCCAATGAATGCCGAGGAAGTAAGAGCCCAGAACGTCCGCAAAGATCTGGAGCGCTTCTTCCGGAGTCGTATGCGCGGCTTTCATGATGGCGGGTGGCCAGTAGCCGCCGATGGGGATCGCCGTCAGGTCAAATGGGCCTAGCCGAGTGCCAATCTCCCGGAGCAACAAAGGGGTCGGGAGTCTTTATCAGACCACCGTTTCGCGGGTGGAGCGCCCGCAGGGTTGAAGCCTATCCCAGCAGCTTCGCGATTCGCACGGCCAGGATCTCAGATTCAGTAGCCAAACAATGACTCCCGACCCCTTTCTTTTCTCTCCGCCAGCGTCAACCCGAGTGCGGTCGAAAACCTCCTCGGGACGCGCTTCAGGAGGGTGACGACGACTCGGCGCGTATCGAGGGCATGCGGCGTGCTTACTGTCTGCATTGTGTCCTCATGGAGTGATCCGCCTGCTTCCCATTGCGAGCGGCACCACTTGCATGACGCAGAACTCCTTCCCGTTCACCAGATCATTGTTTCACCACCTCACCCGCCTCGCCGCAAGCCAGGCAGGTCATGGCCATGGGCAGGGCCTGTAGTCGAGCCATCGGGATGTCCTTGCCGCAGCCCTCGCACCGTCCGTACGAACCGGCGTCGATCTTCATGAGAGCTCGGTCGATGGCCTCAATTTCCCTTTTGGCCCGTTCATCCAAACGATCCAGCAACCGAATCATCGTTTCGGCCTGCCCTCGCTCTCCGGCTTCACGTTCCACATCCGTCTCAAGCCACAGCAGATCATCTTCAGTCTGCGCGGCCCGACGAAACAGCTCCCGCCGTTGCACCAGCAGCTTGGCGCGAAAGTCTTGTACAGGTAGCATCATTCCCTTCCTCCTCTCCAATTCATCAGGGATGAACTTCGGGCCTCAACTTCAGCCTTGCCGAAGGAATGGCCGTTCTCACCAGGGCCGCCCATTGTCGACTAATCATGAAGTCAAAGCATCCTCAATGCCACGCTGGGTGGGACATCTGTACGACCCAATATGATTGCAGTGCCAATAACTTAAGGTCGCAGGTGGACAGCGACAGCGAAAGGCAAGCGGCTGGCTGGGGTATTTTAGGTCGTAGGGCGCCCGGTCATTGTCGCTAATTGCCTCATGGAGAGGCGCCGATTCACCCCTTCCTCTTCGGATCAATGTGCTTCGTCCATTCATCCATCGTGGTGACCGGATGAATCGCGCCTGTTTGGGTCGGAGCCAGCGGCTCGAAAAACTCCAACATGGATTGATAATCTTTGGCTTGCATAGTGATGTAGTAGGTATGTTCTGTCACCGCGACGTAGGCACTCAGGATCTTCACCCCTTTCTTGGCGGCAAGATCCCGTTTGGCCCAGAATTCATTGAGCATGGTCGCTCCGTTTTTACTTCTTCCCGGACAATTCTCAGGTGTGTGAGTCCAATGGGCTACAAACAACATACCGTCGCCGTCATTCATAGGTCGCGTTCATGGTTGAAATTATCTGTCTCCCCTTTCATTCCACAGCAAGCCCCGTGCCTTTTCGTATGGGCAGTAATCAGGAAGGACACGTTGAAAGATCACTACTCTTGAAGAGAGTGGAACAACCGTATGTCGAGGCGCGTGATGGAGAGAGGAATGCTGCGACAACGGCAGAGTGATGAACGATGTAAATGGCTACATTCAGGGTGAGGCTCGCATGGCCAAACAATGAGGTCCGATCCATTTCTTTCCTTGCAACAGAAGCGCGCGGAATAAGCTGATCGTGGAGGCAGAGAGCAACGGCGCGGTACGAGGCTATGTCGATGTCACCAACGGCTATCTGCTCAGGGAGGACGGGAAGCTGGACCTGGCCAATGCTCTCGGGGTGCCCTATTCGTCTTAGGCTGCGATCTGTTCGAAAGAGAAATGTGGAATGTCCGCTCTATCTCGAGCATGCTCAATCGTCATGGCGCAGATATTGCCATCCTTGTCCAAATCGAGCTGGGTGTTTTCATCCAAATCCCTGGTCTCAGCCACTTCTGCCACTCTAAACTCGATGTAGAGCGTGTCGGTGTCCTGAAAATACTTAATGGTCATGGCTTGAAGCTCCTATCAAAAAAGGCATTGTGGACCGTGTGCTGGTCCGGCAATAGGACGACTCGCAAATATCGATTTCCCATCTCTTCGATCGGCGCCCAGCGACGGATGCGCCCATCCTTCTGTACAATCTCCTTCGCCGGATTGGTTACCACCCGTTCGATCCATTCCGCGCCGGGATAACGCCGAGTGCCTTAAGGCCGAGTGCCTTAAGGCCGAGTTTCTCCGAAAGCCACCGCGCGACCAGATTTTTCGAGAACACCAGGTTGCAATCACGCTGCAGTAGCCCAGTTGCCTTACAATTGTCCAGCATGACCGCGCCCAACAGCTGACCCAAGCCTTTGTTGCGCCACTCCGGCGCGACGATGAAGCCGGCATTCGCCAGATGCCCTGCCCGTCCGCGCCAGTTCGGCTTCAGATAGAACGCCCCTCCCATGTCGGCCGCACGGCCCCGATCCGGCACATAGGCCGCCACCGTGCTCTTCCCGCGGAACCAATAGTCCATGAGGTCATCTGGTTCCGGAAAGTGTTCGTGCGGATAGAAGGTTCCCTCCTCGACAATCATCCAATAGAGCCGCTAGAGCCGCCGTAGCGGCTCGACATCCTGCTGACCGGCCGACACCAACTGCACAGGCGAGCCGTCTTTCAGCTTGGCATCGAGAGGGAATGTGAGGCTCACGTCACCGAACCTTCGTATATGTGCTGCGTGTGAACGCCAATGTCAACATACCTAACTATGACAACACGAATCGGGCAGCAACGGAGTGGCTCCGGCACTGGATCATGCGAGGTTAATGCGTTGTGCTTTTACCCTAATGTGCGGTTCAGGCAAGGATTGGTAATCGTTCTTTACGATACTGCCATAAAAATATTCCTTGGCATGCTGCTGCCCCTTATCGAAAAGTATGTGGAGAGCAAATGCATTCTGATCTGACTCGAAGGGGGAAATGCCTATATCAACCTGCCGCATAATCTCGTTTCCCCTCACATCCTTGGAGTTAATCCAAACATCCCTTAGCCCGGACTATTCATGAATGCCTGCTCCGTCGTCCGATCCTCTCGCCCGGCGGGGCTGTTCTCGTTCGGCCTCCTCGACGGACTGCAAGTACGCCTACGTCGGCCTCGCTTGCGAGAAGCCCCGGCTGGCTTCGGTCTCGAACGCCTCGCGACGGCATTCATGAATAATCCGGGTTAGTGCCCCGGCTCGCTCTATCCTTCCTTCAGAGACACCCATTCTAAATCTACACTTGCCACAGCAAACTTTTATCCACTGACCGTCTTCATTCTTAATGCCACCAATGAGTTCAAAGCAGGACTGATTGTCGATATCGTTCGGCACAAAATTGGTCAAAGTTTCGAAAGCTCTGTTCCAGGCAACTACACAACCCACCCCCTCTTTTCTTCCTTCCTCTGCCCTGGGCTCCTTTACGACATAAGCAGGGTTATGTATGTAATTAAGGTCGGCTTTCTGATTAAAGTCTCCAAACACTATTTCGCAAGGCTGTTGTATTTCTCTGGACACGATTCCCTCCACAGCCACACCGATTTCCTTTCGCCGCCATACTCGAACCACATGAGCCTTTTGTGCACGCGATATCCGCCTCCTTCCAACAGAGTCGTGATGCCTCGTGCCCTCGCGGCGATGCATGCCTCCTATCCCTTGATGCATACCAGCGGCTCGAGCCTAGCCACCTTCTTGGCAAGATTCGCCTCATCCGCCGCATCCACCACTTCGCTGACATCTTTGTAGGCGCCGGGCGCTTCTTCTGCCACTCCACGCATGGATGGGCTGCGGATCAGAATTCCGCGGGCGGCCAACTCCTTCACCACGTCACGACCATGCCACTGCTTGAGCGCCTGATGCCGGCTCATGCTGCGACCGGCTCCGTGACAGGCGGACCCGAACGCAAGCGACATGCTCTCCTTCGTGCCCACCAGCACATACGAGGCCGTTCCCATCGTGCCGCCGATAAGAACCGGCTGCCCCACGCTTCGAAAGGACGGGGGAATATCGGGATGACCGGGACCGAAGGCCCGCGTGGCCCCCTTGCGATGGACGAAGAGACGAGTCGGTGCCCCGTCGACGACATGCTCCTCGACTTTGCAGGTGTTATGCGAGACGTCGTAGAGCAACGAGAGTGTGGCCTGTGGCAACAGGTCGGCGAACACCTGCCTGACAAGATGTGTGACGATCTGCCGGTTGGCGAGGGCGCAGTTGATCCCTGCTCGCATTGCGCCGAGATACTCCTGTCCTACCTCAGAATTGATCGGGGCGGACGCCAATTCGCGGTCCGGCAATTCGATGTGGTACCGGGCCGCGCTGATGGCCATGCGCTTGAGGAACTCTGTGCCGATTTGATGACCAAGCCCCCTGGAACCGCAATGAATGCTCACGACGAGGTCGCCTTCGCGAAATCCAAAGGCCGACGCTGCGGCTGCATCGAAGACCTGCACGACCTGTTGCACTTCGAGGTAGTGGTTCCCGGAGCCGAGCGTCCCCATCTCATCCTGCTGGCGCTTCTTGGCGTAATCAGACACGCACTCCGGTTTCGCGCCGGCCATGCAGCCCTGCTCTTCGATGAACTCCAAATCCTCATGCGTCCCATAGCCTTTCCCCACCGCCCAACGCGCGCCGCCGGCAAGCATGGCGTCCATCTCGTGCCGATCCAAGTGCACCTTCCCGGTACTCCCGACGCCGGCGGGAATGCGATGGAACAGGGCCTCGGCCAGTAGCTCTTTCACCGGTTGAAGATCCTCGACCGTGAGCCCCGTGCGAAGCGCTCGGACTCCGCAGGAAATATCGAAGCCCACGCCGCCGGCGGACACCACCCCGCCGAGATCGGGATCGAAGGCGGCCACTCCGCCGATGGGAAACCCATAGCCCCAGTGGGCATCGGGCATCGCATAGGAGGCTCGGACGATGCCCGGCAGCGTGGCGACGTTGCTGACTTGTTCGTAGACCTTTTCATCCATGTCTCGAATCAGATCTTCGCTCGCATAGATCACCCCCGGCACCCGCATCTTGCCGTGGGGAGAAATATGCCATTCGTCAGGCCCTCGTCGTTTCAACTGGTTGAGATCCATCACTGCCTCATTTCTTAGTGCGATCTATACATCCACCACGCATTGCGCGACCCACCGCCCCCGCTCATCCTGCTTCACCGACAGCTCGGTGTAGGTCGCGCCTTTCACTTCAACGGCCGGTTGATGTCTCGCTACCTCGATCGGTTCGCCCCATGCCGTCGCGTGCAACGAATGGTCGTTGAAGTGAACGTTGAATCGGCTGAACAGCATCTTCCGCGTGGCCATTTCGTAGACGAGGGCATTCAGCCAATCGACCAGCAGCAACTCATCATCGGGCGCCTCACAGACGATCGTCACCGATTGTGTCGGAGCGACAGACTCCGGATCAGTGATCACGGCCGTCAAAGCCTGCGCCGCCCGTTCAAACGCCGCCTCCTTGGTGGCACCAATCCCTCGCACCCCGATGTCGGCCTGGTGCGGGAAATGCTCCCAATTTCCTTGCACGGTCTCTGAACGAGGGCGTTGCATGATCAGTGATCCTTCTACGAACGTCCGCCATTCGGATGCCGTAAGGGACACCACCCACACTCATGCCGGCTACTTCATGCTGATCGTCCCTAATTGTCCTTCTACGACCATCGCCGTCCTAAATGGCTTGCACTTGGCCTGCATCATTCGCGCGAGAAACTGCCATTCCTGCTCATTGGCTCGCCTCACCCCGAGGTCCTCTATGCAGACCGGATGTAGCTCGATACCGTCGATACGACCTTTCCCCGCTTGCACCACAAACAGAAAGGAGAGATCGTTGCGCTCATCCTTGTCGACCAGGTAATCGTCGATGAAGTCCCCGGCAGAATAGACGATGGCCTTTCCTCCATAGAGCTCGATTCCCTGCGGGGTGTGATTGGAATGGCCCCAGTACAGATCTGTCCCCATATCGAGAAGCTGATGAGCCAGCGCCTGCATCGCGCGAGAGGGGGCGCCCCAATTGGGACCGACATGCGCACTGACGATCACCAGCTCCGCTTGTCTCCGTGCTGACGAGAGCACCTGTGCCATGCGCGACCGGTAGGGTTCCACCAACCCGCGGTCGTTGTATGCGACGTAGTTCACGCCGGGCTTCCTGCTTGTCGCCTCCCACTCCGGCTCGTTGTCAGTCAAGGAAACCACGGCAATACGGCCTTCCGGCAATGCGAAGACGGCCGGGACAAGCGCCTCCTCCAATGTCATGCCGGCCCCGGTCCGTTTGATGCCGGCCTGATTGAGCAGCCCAAGGCAGTCGAGCAAGGCCTCCGCCCCGTAATCGAGGACATGGTTATTGGCCAACGTCACCGCATCGATGCTTGCCGACTTAAGACATTCGATCGCTCTCGGATGGGCACGGAAATGGAACGCTTTCGATTGCGGACGCCATTCTCGCCCGCGTGCGCTAATGACGCATTCCAGGTTGATGACTCGAAGGTCCGCCGCAAGCAGGATCGGCAACACATCGCCCCATAGAGCCTCAGGTCGGAGGGACTGGTTCCGGATCACCTCTTGATCCACCATCCGTCCCAGCATCACATCGCCGGTCAATGCGAGTTGCATCGGTCTCTTCGCTCCATTCCTCAGGCCGGCCGCCTCGCCAACGCGGCCTGAATCCGTTGTTTCACATCCTCCGGATCGAGTACGCCGCGGAACTGGATGACCGCGTCATCCTGCCGTGATTGAATAACGACGGTCCCGATCCCCATCAGATCGGCCAGCGGCCCCTGCTTGATTGAGACTTCACGGATCTCCCGGCACTCGATCGATTGAATGTCGTGTCCCGTCCAGCCGTTCCGCAGCACGACTCGTCTGCTGGTCACAACATACCGGCCCCACCTGCGCAATGTGGCGGCTGTTGTGAGCAACGTGATCGCGCCGACTAGCCAACTACCCCAGCCAGGCATGGCCGACCTCACAAGCAGCGCAACCCGGACCATCATGATGGCGACGACCATATAGAGCCAGATGAATTGGCTCCAGGCCGCATACCCTTCCCACAGCACCGCTTCATTCCCGAACGTGGCACCCTCATCCATGGCGATGACCTGCGACTTTTTTCTACAGCCCTGGATCTAGTGATGTCGCGTAGTTCCCCATTCTTCCGCCACACCGCTTCGACCGGTCCGGAGGAAGTTTTGTGCGTTTCTGCGCAGATGCTGCCGGCGCACCCTCCTCACTTCAGCTGGCGTCCCTCTTGCTCTTATGGCTCAGTCACAGGGTGATGAGTTGCAAGTTTCGGACAATCGGAATTCAAGCCAGGCACACCTCATATTCAGATCGCCTCCGACTGATTCCATCGAGCGCGAAATGACCCGAGGCTGCAGATCAACGTGATTAGGCCCAAGCGCACCTCCGCTCCGAACCCAGTCGAAGGCACGTCATGAATCAGGAACAGTCATCGTCTTCCCATTGGACGATCGTTCTCGCGGGCGGCGAAGGGACCAGAATGCAGCCGCTCGTCCATCGTTGGCTCGGCGTCAACCGGCCCAAACAGTATTGCGCCTTCGTCGGCTCCCGCTCCCTGTTCCAACATACGGTGGATCGCGCGGCTTTGGTAACGGACCCGGGACGAATCGTCGCCGTGGTGGCGCGTGATCATCGCCAGGAAATCCTGACACAGTTGCAGGGCCGAACCGTCGGACAGGTCATCTACCAACCACGCAACTGCGAGACGGCTGCCGGGGTCTTCCTGCCGTTAACCTACATTCATGCCCGAGCCCCAGAAGCGACGGTCGTCATCTTTCCATCCGACCACTTCGTACATCCCGAGGACCGCTTTCTGAAGGCCGTACGCCGTGTCACCGAAGTGGCGCAGCGGATGCCTGACCGTCTGGTCCTATTGGGAATCCGACCGGATCAACCAGAAATGGAGTATGGATGGATCCTGCCTGGCGAGCGGCTCTCCTCCAGCGTCGGAGAGCCGGTACACGGGGTCGATTCCTTTATGGAAAAACCCACCCTGGGGCAGGCCGACGATGCCCTCCGCCATGGCGCATTGTGGAATACCTTCGTATTTGCCGCGCGAGCCGAGTTGCTGTGGCAGATCGGGATGCGTTGTTTCCCGGACCTCATGCTCCGATTTGAACAGCTCCGACGGGTGATCGGACAGCCGCAGGAAACCGATGTCCTCGACGCCATCTATGACGGCATGCCGACGTACAATCTCTCGACCACCCTGCTCCAACAGGCCGCCGGGTCGGCAGCAGTCATTGAGCTCCACGATGTCCTCTGGAGTGACTGGGGCCAACCGGCTCGGGTTGCGGAGACTCTACGTCGAATCGGTCGCACCCCCGCATTTCCTCTCGAATGTCTCGACCGTCCCTTCGCACCGGAACCTCTCGTCGGTGCCAGCCCTGAACCGACCGTGCAGCCATGATGGAAGGAGGACCCCATGCTGACCCCATCCCCGCAAGACAGCAACGAACAGAGGCGACAGACCTCCAAGCGAACACCGGCCAAGCCTTCGAAAACGGCAAGCCCATCTCAAGCCCTACCGGTATCGACCTCCGATGACCTGAACGCGCTGATTGCCAAGCGAGCTTATGAGCGCCATGTTGAGCAGGGGTACCGGCACGGCTGCGCGCTGGACGATTGGCTGGAGGCCGAACGCGAGATCTTGAGCCAAGCTCCCCCGGTGTAACCCTTTCTTGAGTTGGGACGAGGCCCCTCCGGTGAGGTCCGTCCTGAAAGGATTCCGCCATGATTACCTCGATGGCCTTCACCGTCTATCCCGTTTCCGATATGGCTCGGGCCAGAGCCTTCTATGAGCATGTGCTTGGCTTGCCGGTAAGCGACAACTACCGGGACGTCTGGGTGGAATACGATGTCGGGGGTTCAACCTTTGCGATCACCACCACGGACATGGGGCATATTCCTGGAGCGAAAGGCGCCGTCGTGGTGTTTGAGGTCTCGGATCTCGATGGGTTTGTCCACAAAATGAAGGAACGGGCCGTGTCGTTCGTCACGGAAACATTTGACACGCCTGTCTGCCGGATGGCCGTGATAGCAGACCAGGACGGCAACCACATCACGCTTCACAAGTGCCACAAGTAACAACTGCCTCTCCCGCTCTGAATTCAGGGGAGAACCAGGCATCGCGGAAGGGGAGAGCGTGAGCCCGGCCTTATCTCCCAAACCGTCCCATCAATTGAGCCTCGGCCAGCACGTGGCCCTTCATCGCCTCAACAACCTGAGCCTTTGTCGCCCGTGGCTTGAGTGATAACTCACGATCCAGCGCGTAGAGCTTGAAAAAGTACCGATGGGGCTTTCCGGGCGGCGGGCAGGGGCCGCCATAACCGACTCGTTTGAAGTCGGTGAAACCCTGCTGCGCGTCATTCGGCAAGGTCTCTTGAGCAGGAAGGCCTTCGGCCAATCCGCGAACATCTATAGGGATATTGAACATGACCCAATGAACCCACGTACCAGCGGGGGCATCGGGATCGTCGGCAATGAGCACGAAGCTGCGCGTTCCCGGCGGCGGATTGTTCCAACGCAAGGGAGGCGAAAGATCATCGCCCTCACAGGTATGTTTCTTCGGAATCAGCTCCCCTTCTTTGAAGGTGCTACCAGTCAGTTCGAACGCCATGGCATACTCCTTGTTCTGGTTCTATGCTGTGCAGCGCAGGCATATTCTCGCGCCTTCATCCCGCTGAGGTTTTACCGCTCGACAAAGCTTCCCGTACCGTCTCCAAACAGGCGATGACTTCCTCGTCCTCGACCTGCGGGAACGATTCATAGAATTGGCTGATGCTGAAGAACCACTCCGGCGCCTGGAGGATGACCGCCTCGTCCACCTTCCTATTGAGCTCGCGCGACGCCTCCGGCGGCGCGACAGGCACCGCCGCCACCACACGCGAGACCTTCGCAGTACGCAGCGCGGCCAACGACGCATAGAATGTGGCTCCCGTCGCAATCCCATCGTCCACCACGATCACGGTCTGCCCCTTCAGCGCTGGAAGAGGCCTTCCTCCCCGGTATTTCTCAATTCGCCGATGGATCTCCTGTTGCTGTCGGCCGACCTCCTCTTCCAACTGTTCGACGGTGACGCCATAGGTCTTGATGACATCGGTATTCAAATGCCGGTAGCCCGTCTCCGCCAGGGCACCCATCGCCAACTCGGAGTTCGATGGTGTTCCCAACTTTCGAACGACGAGCACATCCAGCGGCAACCGGAGCAGGAGACTCACCTCGTACCCGATCACGACTCCTCCGCGCGGCAACGCCAGCACGATCGTGTCCTTCGCCCCCTTGTATCTCATAAGCGCTCGTGCAAGCTGACGACCGGCGTCGCGACGATCTCGAAATCCGGAGCCCTCACCCTTGGCCATGATGATGATTCCCCCTTCTCATGCTCGTGAAACCTAATAGGGTCCCCAGTACGGACCCCAATAAGGGCCCCAATAGGGTCCCCAATAGGCGCCGAAATACGGGAAGGGACGGTACCAGTAGATCGGCACTTGGACCGGCCAGATCGTGATCGCATGGACGTCCAGCGCCGGATAGGCATACTCGATTTCATCAAGTGCAAGCGTGACCGCTCCCGTCACTTCTCCCACCACCGTCAGGCGTGTCCCAGGCGGAAGGGCGGCCGGGTCCAAAAACGCTTTTTGAAACGCCAGGAAGCGCCCTCGTGACTCGATCGGGCGCCCCGTCGGCTCAAATGAACTCTCAAGCGGCAACTGGAGCACTTCAATACGAGTGGCATCCTTCATTCGCCTGGCGGACAACACGCTCCCCCCCACGACGACGAACCGACCCTGGTACGATGCAGGCGCTTCTTTCAGTTGATCGAACGAAAGGTTGCGATCAACACGCTCCTCCAGATCAGGCGGGATAACCGTAGCCCCGGTACAACCGGTCACAGCGGCCCCCGCCACCCACAACGCCAGCAGCGTGGCTGGCCCGAAACTTTTCATGTTGCTCTCACTTCGAGGCGATTGACGACCTTGTCCACCCCGAACACATACCAGGCATCAGATTCCGCCATGTCTTTCTGAGGAGAGGAGGGCAGATCACCCTCCAGTGTGACCACCGCCTTTCCGACAGTCACACGGATACGCTCGACATTGACGAAGGGGTCCTTCTTCAAGGCCAGGCGCACGGATTCCGCAAGGTCGTCATCGGAGTCTTCCTGCGGCGGGACGACCTCCATGCCATTGATGACGTCCCGGCTTCCCGGTACCCACCAGGCCAGCAGGCCGGCCTGTCGCTTCTGAGTGAGGCTGATGACATGATCGTCCAGGAGCACGACACCGTCTCGGACGGACACCTGAATCACCCCATGCGGATGGGCGGTCACCTCTCTGACGGTTTGCCACATCCCCTTATGCTTCACCCGGATCGTGCAACTCTGCAGACAGGGCTCCTGTAGTAACGCGTTACGCACCGCATCCAGAATCGCGCCGTCGCCCATACGCGTTGACGGTGTCACGTGCAGTCGATCCACGATGCCTGTGACACCTCGAACCGCAATCGCCAGTTCCATGGCCAGCTTCTTCGCCGCCACATGTTCTACTTCCCCCTCCAGGGTGAGCACACCCTCCTCGAACACCATGTGGATGGGATACTTGTGTAAGTTGATACGTGGCTCATGTTCGAATGCGGCACGGACTTCTTTGAGAATATGTTGGTCTCGCACCATCGGCACCTCCCTGGAATCCCGCGACCGTAAACCGGACCTACAGCCACGACCTTTCCACGTTGTGAGCCTGCTCTCCCCACAAGGCGCTGAGCGGCAGATCGAGGAGGGAATGTGCGCCTGGACTCAGCCCCGGCAACGCACGGGCGGCAGCCAGCATCATGTGCGCCGTCAACAGAGATTCATCGAAGCGGGCTTCAAGCAGGAACCGTTGGTAGCCAGAGCGCCCCGGCGCACTCCGCCGCTCAAGCACGATTCCACGACCTTCCTGCTCAAGCGCGGCCATACTGTTGACCGGAAACACCGAGGTCTCTTCTCCGAGGAACAGCGGGTCGGCACGAATCGCGGCGGCCACCCGATCAGCATCCACCCCCTTCTCTAATTCCACATAGACATAACGCTGTCGTGTCCCGTCCGCCGCAACCTGTTCCGTGCAAAGCGCTTCCTTGACGCCAACCACCTGACGAGCCATCGCCGTATGATGCAGGCTCGCTGCCACGCGATGCCTGGTCTCGATCTCGCCTTCCGGAACCAGCAGTGCGAAGAGTGACCGCATGACGGACAGCGCCCCCGGATCCCACCCGGCACCCACAATGGCCGGTACGTCGTGGCGCATCGCGAGCCGGTGAATCGCCTCCCGATGGGCATGAAAGGCATCGCCATGCAGCACAGAGGATTCGATGATGGGGATGCCATGCTGAAGGCATTCGTGCGCCGCGCCGAGAACTTGCGCCATCGGCACACACAGAAGCGCCGCATCCATCCCTTGGACCTGCGCCGTGTGAGAGACGAGCGGAATCTTGCTGAGCGCGTCAGGCATTGCTTGGGCAAGACTATCGAGGCGTCGAACGATCGCCGCCAAGACAAGGTCCTTGCTCTCGATCAAAGCTTCCGCACAGGCCTTCCCTACTCTCCCAAACCCCACCACACCTAAACGTATTGTGTCGTTCCCCTTGTGGCCTTTGACTTTCACAGAGAGAATGGCTCCTTGTCCCCGGCCCTATCGCCACAGCAGAATCTCCGGCTCTTTCCTGGCTACCGCAGCAGTCTCGCCCTTCGGAAACCCCACGACGAGAGGAAACACGGCTTTGTAGGTTGCTGGAATGGCAAGCTCGCGCTTGCTCTTGGCCAAGTTCAGCCAGGGTCGTGCAAATCCGATCGGGCAGGTCCCCAACCCCATCGCATGGGCCGCCAGCATGAGGTTTTGAGCCGCCAGGGAGCAATCCTCCTCTCCATTGTGCACACCCGGCCTTGCGCAGATGATGATGAGCGTCCCCGCCCGATGAAACACGTGGTAGTCGGGGTTGGCAAGCATCTCACGATACTTGGCCAGCGGAGAATCGGACTTGAGGCGCTTGAGCACATGGGCTTTGATCCGCTCTGACCAGCGCGTGAGTTGCTTCGAGTCTTGCACCACCACAAACGCCCAGGGTTGTTCGTTCATCGAACTGGGAGCGTGGGACGAAGCTTTGATGAGGGCTTCGACCGTCGCTCTATCAACCGGCTGGTCGCTGTACGCTCGCACCGAACGGCGGCTGTATATGGCTTCCATGACGTCCATCGTATCCCTCAATCAGGCACAAGGATGCCGGCCTGATCCTGTCAGACGACAGACCAACGGCATGGCTGCGGGAACTACCACAGTCCGAAACTCACATCCTTGAAAGGAATCGTTTCCCATACCTCGCTTTCTATGCCCAAGATTTCGACGTCGAGGTTTGACGGAATGACTCGCATCCCTTTCGGCCGGACCCAGCTGTTCGACTTCAATGATTTGACGTACAGATGAGGTCTGGATTGAGCATAATCTCGTTGATAGAACAGCTCGAGTAGTCGCAATACATCCGGCATGGTCAATGTCATAGTGCCCTCCTCCCGCGTTTCAAATACCTTTGCGATAGCTCGAATGAGCAATCGTGATGCCTGCTCATTCTCACCTGTCCGCCATCGAGAGCGACGGGGTGTTTGCTCAGGAAACTCGCCGACATGGAATAGCCGGTGGGACAGTGAATCCGTTGCATGTCATTCCCGGACAGGCTCATGTTCAGTTCATGCCTGTGCCCTTTCGCAGCATCATGGCAGGAACACTTGTAGCGGATTTCCTCACATGGCCCCATCAGGACCGGGACCGATCATTGCATCTGTGTAGTGAGGCAATCACGGTGATGAACTCGCCATGGCGAGAGGGGGGAACCGCCCGGGTGAGACGCATGGGGCAATCAGTTGTATGGGTGCTACTGCTCGCGGGATTCTTGCTGTCAGCCGGCTGTATCGGGCCTCTGCAACAGTGGGGAGAAGAAACGACATTCCGTCCCAAGGCCACCTCCTTTGACCCGGCCACGCTGAAGCACGAGCAGGTTGCCGTCCTGAACGCGGTGGTGGGATTCGGATTGGAAGGGTTTGCCCATCAGGTCTCCCGCTCGTTGTCGAGCGCCTTGGATCAGCGGCCGACTCTGATCACGGCCCTGCCGGTCCACGAAGCGTTGAACCGTATCAACCGGGGAGAGTTGGGGGGAGAGTATGCCGATATGGTAGCCGACTATGTCAGAACCGGCATCCTTAATCGGGCGGGGCTCCAGAGAATCGGACAGGCCATCCACACCAACTATGTCTTTCAACCCAGCCTCGCCTCGTTCAACCAATCCATGTCCGGCCGATTCTCCTTCTTCGGTCTGCGAGTCCTGCAAACCCGCGTCACCATGCTCCGCATGAGCCTGCAACTGTGGGACACCAGAACAGGGGACATCGTCTGGGAATCATCAGGAGAAGCGACCCTAGCCGGCGAAGATGTCCGCGAGTTCCGCATCCCGTTCGACGAGATTGCTCGCCGGTTATGGGCCCACATGCTCGACGACCTGTTCAAAGATGTGCCGGTCGAGTAACAGATCTCGATACTGCTGCGTGGTCACCAGTTGCTCAGGCCGCGCATACCACTGCTGCAGTACCAGCCGATACCATCTGTCGCCATTCGCACCATTTGCCTGATGAGGGTGAGGTGTCTTCCCCCACCCTCGTTGCTGTCACACACATCTCACTACTCACTTCCATGACTAACCGCTTGTTGTTACATCCGATCACCAGAGGATCCTCGCCGGGGTATGCGACTTGCTCCATTCTCCACAGAGGCGGACGCTACGCCAGGGACCACATTCGATGTTGCAGGTGACTCTTCCATGTCGTACGTCGGCATCAACATCGGGGCCCTCACGGTGAAGGTGGCTGCCATACGCGGCGACGTTAGAAATGCTACGGTCGTGGCCCATCAAGGCCGCCCGCTCGAAGTCCTCAACGAGGTGCTGGCCCGTCCGGAGTTCGCCGACGCAGAGTACTTCGGGGTCTCCGGCCAGCTCGGCCATGTCCCCGAAGTGGCGGCGATTCAGCGGGCTCTTCAGGAAGTGGAGGGCACGTTTGACGCGGTGGCCTCACTCGGCGGGGAATCGTTTCTGGTCTACCTGCTCGTTGACGGACGGCTCACCAACGTCCTGTCTCACAATAAATGCGCGGCAGGAAGCGGCGAGTTTTTCGTGCAGCAGATCGGCCGGATGGGGTTGGGCATGGAGGAGGCGGTCCGCCGGTCGTTCGACGGCAAGGTCGTGCCGCTGGCCTCACGCTGCTCAGTCCACTGCAAATCGGACATCACCCACAAGCTGAACCGCAACGAGGCTACGCCCGAAGATATCCTCCACACCCTCCACGACAGCATGGCCAACAAGGTGATCGCACTGCTGGAGAAGGGCGTGCAGGCGCCGAAACGAGTGCTGCTGATCGGCGGCGTCACACACAACGACGCGATGCTGGCCGCGCTACGCGCCAAGCTCCCGCACACCGAATTTGTCGTGCTGCCGGAGAGTCCCTGGTTCGAGGCTTGGGGCACGGCCCTCCTCACCCGTGACGAACCACATGAGCGTTCCCCCAAACTGGCGGCGCAACCGGAACTCGGGCATCTCCCGCCGCTCCATCAGTACGGCGAACAGGTGCACGTGATTGCCACGCCGCCCATGCAGGCACCACCCGACGGACCGCTGGTCCTCGGCGTCGATGCTGGCTCGACGACGACCAAGGCGATCCTGCTCGATCCGTCGACACACAAGGTGGTGGCATCCCATTACGGGCGCACAAAGGGAAATCCCGTGGCGGCCACCAGAGAATGCCTTCAAGCTCTTGTCGATGCGGTGGGGGACCGCCCGATCGGATTGATTGGCACGACCGGTTCAGCCCGTGAGTTGGCCGGCGCCTACCTCGGCACCGGGCATGTCTATAACGAGATCTCCGCCCATGCGGCGGGAGCCACCCATTTCGATCCGGATGTGGACACGATTTTTGAGATCGGCGGGCAGGATTCCAAATACATCTACCTGCGCAATGGCGTGCCCATCGACTATGCGATGAACAACGCCTGCTCGGCCGGCACAGGGTCGTTCCTGGAAGAAAGCGCTCAGAGCGATCTCGGGATTACCGTCTCCGACATCGCCGACCTGGCGATCGCCGCCCCTTCGCCCGTGCATTTTAAGGCGACCTGCGCCGCCTTCATCAATAGCGATATTCGGCTGGCCCAACAGAAGGGCCACCCCCGCGACAACATCGTGGCCGGCCTGGTCTATGCCATCGCCGACAACTATCTGAACCGGGTGAAGGGACCGCGCTACGTGGGCAAGAAGGTCTTCCTGCAAGGCGGCGTCGCATTGAACCACGCCGTCGGGTATGCCTTCGCCCACAGCGTCGGCCGCGATGTGGTCATTCCGCCCAGCCCCGAATTGCTCGGGGCGCTCGGGGTCGGGTTGCTCGCGCTGGAACGATCCGGCTCGCTGCCGGGCCATTCCGTCGATCTGCCCACACTCGGCGCTCCGGAGATGGAGCTTGTCGGCCGCTTCACCTGTGGGGCCTGCAAGATGTACTGCAGCATCGACCGGTTCATGGTCGCCGGCCGCCGCTTTCCCTTCGGAGGCCGTTGCAGCCTGTATGAGAATGTGTGGAAACGAAAGGCCCGCCAGGCTGGAGTGGCAGACCTGGTCGAGAAGCGAGCCGAGGTACTCTTTCAGGTTACTCCCAGGCCGCCCGCCGCCACGCCCAAGCGCGAACGGATTGAGCGCACACATTGGGGCGTCGGGCCCGTGTACGAAAGCGCAAAAGCGTTTGTACGGGAATCGTTGGGCCGCACTACGGGAACCACAGTGGCTAACGGCACACGTATCGGCATTCCCAGGGCACTGACCACCCACTCGCTCTTTCCGCTCTACTCCACCTTCTTTTCTCACCTGGGGATGGAGGTGTTGCTCTCGGATGTAGACCCACGAGGCGACCTCACCTCCAATTCAGGATTCTGCTTCCCCGCGCAGATCGCCCACGGCGCCGTGCTTGATCTCACCCGCCGGGGCGTCGAATTGATCTTCATCCCGCATGTCGTGCGCATGCCTCACCCGAACCAATGTCGGGATTCGTACCTCTGCCCGATCACCCAGGCGGAACCGTATTTTTTGGCGAAAGCCTTTCCAGGCAATCGCCTGCTCTCACCGGTCTTGGATTTCACCAATGGGTACGAAGACTGCTCCGCCCTGATCGACACGGCCCTGCAGGAGCTCGGGATCACACGTGACCTAGCCGAGGAAGCCTGGAAGGCGGCAGTCCATGCCCAGACTGAAGCCGAACGCGCTCTCAGTGAGCTGGGACAGCAGGCGCTTGAAGCGGCCATCGCGGCAGGCAAACCAGCCATCCTCCTCGCCGGTCACAGCTACAATGCCTTCACCCCGGAAGCCTCGCAATCGGTGGGTAAGAAACTCTCCAGCATGGGTGTGTCGGTGATCCCCGCCGACTGTCTGTTACCCGTCGGCGAGGGCCCCACGTCCTGGCACTTCGCGAACCAGATTTTGAATGCCGTGGCGATCGCCAAGCAGCATCCCAATCTGTTCCTGCTGAGCGTGAGCAACTTCAGTTGCACCATCGATGCCTTTACCCATGCCACCCTCGCCTCCGAGATGGGGTCAAAACCCTATCTGATCCTGGAGATCGATGCGCACACAGCCGATGCCGGAGTCCAAACCAGGCTGGAGGCCTTTCTCGACATTATCGGCAATTATCAGGAGATTCACCGCAGCACCGGTGAGACGTTCACCGCCTGCCGGCTCATTTCAGACGGCCGAATCATTCGCTCCAACGGCGAGCAGGTACGCCTGACAGATCCGCAGGTCACGATTTATTTCCCGAACTTTTCCCCGTACCACACCCAGGCCGTGACCATGGCCTCCCGCTGGCTCGGCTTGCATCCAGGCGTCGTCCTTCCGCTGAGTCGCGCTCAACTTGACCGGGGCCTTCAATACACGTCAGGGCGGGAGTGCCTGCCCTTGCCGATCTGCATCGGACAATTGCTCCAAGTCCAGGAGCAGCGCCGGCCCGATGAGGTCGCGGGTTTCTACATGCTACGGGGCGGGGCGCCCTGCGTGAGTGACTCCTACATGGGTTACTTGGAACGGTTTATCACTGAGCATCGGATGACCGACGTCTTCCTCTTCGATCCCCGCGAGGAAAACCAATATCTCGGCTTCGACAAAGAGCGACTGACGAGATCCTTCTCTCCAGCTATCATCGTCGGTGATGTCCTGGTAGAGATCGACCATGTACTCCGTGTCGTAGGAAACCCCGGCTGGGTCGATCACCTGAGGGATGAGTGGCAACGCTTCGCCGAAGGCGCGCGATCGCTAGAGGAGTTTAATGCCACGTTGCCCGCATTCGTCGATCACTTGGCCGCAATTCCACGCATGCGGGATCCGTTGACCTGCCCCCGTGTCGTAGTGGCCGGCGATTTCTTCACCCGGTTCAGTTCGTTCTTCATGGATGGCGTGCGCGACCTGTATGCAGAACGAGGCATCATCCTGAAACCGGTGGACCTCAGCGATCTGTTCCTTTACTTCACCTATGACGAGATGGCCGCGACTGCGCAGCATTGGGGATTGGAACCGGGCAGCTTTGCCATGGCAAAGGCCTGCACCAGAATCTTTGAACCGGAAGGCCGGCAGTACCTGCAGCAATGGGCCGGCCATCAGATGCTGCAGGGCGTTGAGGAACATTACCGTGGACTGTTTCAGAAAACCGGCCTGCTGGTCGCAGGACCGAACAAGGCCTCGACCGTCTTCCTGAAAGGGGCCGAGCATGTGTCCCGCGCCATCTGGGGCGAACTCCTGCCCACAATCGGCAAAGGACTGGATGCGGAGCGTGAAGGCTATGACGGACTCATCCTCATCGGACCATTCAACTGTCTCCCCTTCCGGATTTCTGAAGCGATTCTGAAACCATTGAGTATCCGGCAGGGGATGCCCATTTTGACCTACGAAAGCGACGGCTATGCCGTCGCCCCGTCGGTACTCAGACAGGTGGAGGTGCATATTCAGCAGGTGCTCGCTCATGCGGCACGATCAGCGGTCACGCCGGCATGAGCAGCCGACGTGCATCGGAACGTGAACAGTGCAACCCTGGGAGGTCCGGATCATGCGCCGACCACACTTCGTTCATCTCGTCTCCGCAGGACTGGCCTTCGCACTGCTGCTCGTCGGCCCGGCCGGCGCGACATTAGAGGGCGCCCCTCCGACCGCCGTTGTCCGCGCGACACTCGACACGGTCTTTCATATCCTCGACGACCAGCAGCTGAAAGCGCCCGGCCAACTGTCCCATCGGCGACGCCTGCTGGAGGAGGTCATTGCGGAGCGGTTCGACTACGAAGAGATGTCGAAACGGACGCTGGCCGCCCATTGGAAACCGCTCAGCCCCTCGGAACGGCAGGAGTTCGTGCAGCTCTTCAAAGCGTTTCTGTCGGACCAGTATGCGGCCAGGATCGAAGGGTACGCGGGCGAGCGGGTGGTCTATCTCTCTGAGCGCACGGTCGACGGGTATGCCGAAGTCCGAACCAGACTGGTGTCCGACAAGCTGGACTTTCCGATGGATTATCGGCTGACGAATAAGGACGGCACCTGGTACGCCTACGATGTCATCGTCGATGGAGTCAGTCTCGTCATGAACTATCGCAGTCAATTCACGAAAATCATTACGGACTCGTCGTATCACGAACTGCTGCGCCGTCTCAGAGATCGACGGTTGAAAGAGGAGAAAGCCAAGACCTGAAACATTGAGTTTAATGAATGCCAACTGACCATCGCAGGAAACCCGACGCGCCTCGGGCTACGGACGCGACCTGCGCTTTCGCTGCGGCGGCCTCCAGATGTTTGGGCACAGACATCATGTCCTCCCTCTCTTCAGATCACCGCACCTCCCGGAAATGAACCGGTGAGGCGCCATCCCGCCTACGCCAGACCACCGCCCTCCTTTTCAATCTTGCGCTTCCTCGCCACCATCTCCGCCTGGACTACCTTCTTGCAGTGATCGCAAATCCAGTGACCATACAACAGGGCAGGTCCCAGCTGTCCACAGAGCAGACAATGGCAGGGCTTTTCGTACGGCGGTTTCTCCTCTGTTTCGCTCTCGGGCTTCATTCCTGTGCGTTCCTCTACCTTTACCATGATGCCCTCCCTCTTCTCTTTCTTCTCAAAAGCCGAGATTCCTCGGACATCGTCGGAAAAGAACCCGTCAGGAGGCGATGTATCGTTCCAGGTGCTGAATGAGCGCTTCCTTCTCGTCGATCATCAGCGCCACCATGTCGCGCAGCGAGACGATTCCGATGAATTCCGCCCCCTCGAAGACCAGCAGGTGTCGGCATCGATGTCCCTTCATCAGATCCAGACACCAGCGGACCCAATGAATTCCTCAGTCATGAGTTTGGCCGCATCGAGAACGGATTTGTTCTCATCGATGGTGGCGACTCGCCGCACGATTTTCGACGCGATCGTCATGGTCACACGATCCTCCCTCCATTCCCCGGCCTGTACAGGCGGCGGGATCGATCCAAAGCATGAAGCAGACCCACTGGAACGTGAACTGCCAGCCCGCGTTGAGCTCTTCTGCCATTCACGGTCGGCTGCTGCGAAAACATATCGCGTGACCTCCTGTCTATACCGTGGGGACCTCCAGTACATAGAGTTCCCCTTTCATGCGCTCATGGAGATCGCAGTGGAACGGAAAGCTCCCGGGCCGTTCGGTGCTGAACCGGATCACCAGGGTCTTCCCAGGATTCACGTAGAATCCTTCCACGCCTTTCCCATACGTCACAATCTGATCGTCTTCCCCGGAGACGAGGAGCCCGATCAGCATCGATGAGGTAAATCCGTGGCGGACCTTGTCACGATTCTCCAAGACGATCTCGATGGGTGTCCCTATCTGGATGGGGCCGCCTTTAGCCAGAAAGAAGGTACGATCCTCAATGACGATCTCAATCCGTTGCTCCTGGCTTCCTTGGATCTGGATCTGGGATCGAGCCTCTTTCTGGCTTGGCGCCGCGGCCGTACAGGGCAGCGCCATGAGGCCGACAGCTGCGCCTAGGAAGGGAAGATAGATTCTCATAGCGCACCTCGCTCAATTGTGGAGACCAGCCCCCATCGTTCGTTCTCGGCATCCCATCGCGTCACCGCCCGAGAACCCGTCGAACATTCCGGTCGGCGTGACCGTATTCGACGCGATCGTCATGGATACGGCAACCTCGTTATAATCCTCCCAGCCGGCGATCGATGGGAACGTAGGCTCGGCCATGCTGTCCATCGTAGATCTGATCCGGTCGGAAGAGCTTGTTGTCCTTGAGCTGTTCCAGCCAGTGAGCTAACCAGCCGCTCACCCGCGCCATCGCGAAAATGGTCGGAAAGAAGTCTTCATCGAGGCCCATCGTTTTGTAGAGCACCCCTGAGTAGAAATCCACGTTGGCATGGATCCCTTTGCCGGCCAGCAATGCTTCACCCACACGCTCAACCTCCTCAGCCAGGCTGTAGAGTGGAGAACGCCCATACTGCGCAAAGAGCTGCTGGGCCAACTGTTGGAGAATGACGGCTCTCGGATCCTTGACCTTGTAGATGCGATGACCGAATCCCATGAGCTTCTGCTTCGCGGCGAGCCTCTGCTTGATGTAGGGTCGAACATTGTCTACCGATCCGATCTCCTCCAACATCGCCACGGTCTCCTGGGTCGCTCCGCCATGGAGCGGTCCTTTCAGGGTCCCGATCGCTGAGGAGACGACCGTGTAGGGATCGGCCAGTGTGGAGGCGGTCACCAGGCCACTGAAGGTGGAGGCATTCATCGTGTGCTCGGCATGGAGGATGAGGCAGGTATCCAGCACTTTCGCGATCAACGGGTCGGGCACTTTCTCCGTCAGCATGTACAGAAAGTTGCTGGCATGGTCCAAATCATCGCGGGGCTGAATCTGCTCGTCACCCCGCCGGAGCCGGTAGTACGCGGCCACGATCGTGGGGACCTTCGCGATCAGTCGGATGGTCGACCAATATTGCACCTGGCGATCTCCCACGTGTCTGGCCGGATAGAACATCCCGAGGGCTGCGACGACGGCTTGCAAGGCATCCATGGGATGCCCGTGCTCGGGGAGACATTTGATCAAATCACTGATCTGATACTTGATGCGCCGATGGTGTGTGATATCGGCTGTGAACCGGTCTAGTTCGGTCTGGGCCGGCAGTTGACCGTTGAGCAGCAGGTAGGTGGACTCCAGAAAGGAACTGTGTTCGGCCAGCTCTTCGATCCGGATGCCCCGGTATTCCAGCAGGCCGGCCTGACCATCCACGAAGCTGATCGAGGACTTGGCGGCCGGCACACCGGCCAGCCCCGGAGAGAATTCCTGCGGAGTGGAGCCTTTCACCACAGCGTCACCTCATTCGACAAACCGTACCTTCTGCTGCCTGTATGACACCTCGCCGGCTGAATCGTGGAGCCCTCGACCTCGAGCATCATGAGCTTGGCTACCCACCCAGTTTCATAGGCGCCTGATGGAACTCCGCCACGATTGGGTGTACCAAGTTTGCAAAGTCCTGGTACCGCAGCTTCACCGCCCCGTCGTGCGTTCCGGCTTCGAAGACGACCTGTTCATCTTCGGTGAGCGACTGGTCGACATAGACATCTATGCCATACAAGTTGCCGAATGGCGGCATCGCCCCGACCTCACAGTCAGGGAACAGGCCTTTGAACTCGTCTTCGCTGGCCAATCGCACGTGACGAGACCCAAGCGCTTCCTTGAGCCTGGCGAAGTCAATCTTCCAGTTAGATGGGAGCACCGCCATCACGAATCGCTCATCCGCTTTGATCATCACCACCTTCGCCAACATCTTCCCCGACACGTGCAGCGTGTGAGCGATCTCCGGCGCCGTATACGCTTCCCGATGACCCAGCACCTTATAGTGAACGTGATGACTATCGAGATATTCTTGGAGCCTTCGTAAGAATGCCATGGCGACCTCCTTGCCGCATGGCGAGAGCACACCGCGAATCGTTGAGAGCGGAGAGCCCCACGAGCGGATGGCTCAGAGCTGATGACCCGAACCATCAGCCATGTGCCACAGGCCCTTGGCTCTGGGTCTTCCACCTATGCTATGTGCCATTCGCTATCAGCTCCTGTGTTACGGCCAGTAGTTGGCCGTGGCTCGCACGTACCCGAAGACGATATCTCGTCGAGCCACCACGCCCACGAGAGCCTTGCCCTTCACGACCGGCACTCGGAGCAGGCGCCGCGCCTGAAGCAGATAGACTACATCGTTGACCGGCATCTCCTCGGTGATGGTGACGACTTCGCGCGTCATGACGTCCGTCGCTGCCAGTTGACCGAGGTCTTTGCCCCCATCCATCACCCGCAACAGATCGAATTCACCCGCCTACGCAGGAAGCCACGGCTGTAAAGCCGTGGAGGAATGCGCAGCGGGTGTCCTCCGACCCGTCGGCCAGAGCCTTTGGGCGGCGTGCCGAAGCCTTGGCGAAGGAGGACATGCTTCGGCGGGTTTCGCCGAAGATACAACAGGGACCACGGCTGTAAAGCCGTGGGGCTCCACTGACCAAGCCGACAAGCGTCCGATCTTCTTCCACGACAGGGAGGCTCCCAACGTTCCGCTCAGCCAAGATGTCGGCGATGGCGGATCCCTTCGCCTGCGGGCTGACCGTGAAGACCGCATCTTCCATCACATCCCGAACGGTCAAGGCCCTTGGATCACGGGTCTTCGTGAAATACGCTGCCTTTCTCATCACTCCTCCTTTCCCTCCCCGGCCCCTTCCTCTTGTTTCTCCATCATGATGTTTTGGCGCACGCAACCATCACATGAATGAAGCAAGGGAAGTGCCATCCCAGCAAAATATAAAGAGGTTGGAGGATCGATGGATCCAACCTGACTTAGCGAGAAAGAGAGAAGAAGGCTGGATGGCTTGGGATTCGTCGCGTAGCAGAAAGGGGCAGGAAGTCACAGCCAACTGCCCTGAAATGCGACACCATACAGCGCAGCGTTCAGTTGACCCGTGAGAGAGGCGGGACGCGCAAAAAAAAGCGCCTCTTGCTCCTTCGGCGCTTCGTGCATATCACGCGTTCCTCACCCCCCTCTTGCCGTTAGCCAGAGGACTCAGTGCAATGGGGGGACCCATTGCTCCTCCCATTGTAACGGATGAAAGTAACGGGCCAGCGAGGCGCGATGTGGTCCTCGGATGACAGACTCAGGACACTAACCCGTCCCCAACGTGACGAAGAGCACATGCTCTGTGTTGCCGCGGAGCACCCGGACGGCCACTCGTTGGCCTGGCACGGTGCGCTCGACCAGATAGGTTTTCAATTGAGCCGCATCCGTGATCTCCAGGTTCTCGATCGACAGGAGGATATCGCCTGTTCGGATTCCCGCTTCGAGTGCGGGCCCGACCGGGTCCGCCACGGTCACTCGCCATCGTGTGCCTAGCTTCACCGCGTCTAGTTGGATACCCAGTCTCGAGAAACTCGGCTCCACCCCTTGCACGAGGGCCGTCATGATGCGGTGAGCCAATACGCCGGGCACCGCGAACGTAAACCGGCTGCATCCTCCCTCCCCCTGGACCGTCTCGGTCAGAATGACGGCATGCACCACGCCCACGATCTCCCCCTTGGCATTAAAGAGTCCACCACCGGAATTGCCACTGCACGCGGACAAGTCGACCTGAAAGAGCCGGGACTCCACCGTCGGCAAGAACGTCTTCAGGCCCCCAATCCGTCCGAACATCACAATAGGCCCTCGACCTAGGGGGTACCCCACGGTAAAGACCTCATCCCCAGGTTCCGGCTCCTTGTCCGCAAACGGCGCGGTCGCCACCCCCATCTGCGCAGCTTCGCCGCTCACCCGATAGACGGCCAGATCCCCGAAGGCGTTCACGCCCGTCAATAGAGCCGGCAACTCGTCTAGGTCCGCCGTCAGAATCGTAATCTGCTGGGGAATAACCTTCTTCCCCGCCTCCGTTCTCATAACGGCGTGCTGCGCGGTCACGATATACCCGTGGCCCACATGTATGCCCGTTCCTCTCAGGGACAAGCGAGCCCGGCCCGCCTGATATTGCACGTCCAGGTCGTTCCGCAGGATGCCAACCGTCGCGTGCTTGGCACGCTCGATCCCACTCGACAGTGGCTGGCCGAGTGGCTCGGCTGCGGCCGGGGCCACGGCAAGCAGCGCCACGGCAGCCCATGCGATCCCCCACAGATACGGATGCGCCTTGTATGTGGTGCCATCGTGATTCATGATCGCCTACACTATACCCTTTAGCGGACAAGGCACCTGAGGTCGCTGCCCGCGCCTGCCGTGCGCGACAGGAGCCAGACCGCCAGACTGAACGAACCTCGCACTGACGGCGAACGCTCAGGCTGCGTGTGCTATGGATTACCTCAGGCATTCATTCCTCCCAGAAGAACTTCTCCCAATCCACGGTCTTATCCCACCACTGCTTGTGCCGCTTCACGTCGTGCAGCGCAGGCGGCGTGACCTGATAACAGTAATCCCAGATTGCGTCCGCGGCGTTAGCGCTAATCCTGCCTTCTCTGGATTCCAGCATGTCCATGAAACGGTTCATGGCCGCATAGGTCCTCCCCTGGTCGCCGTTCTCGTGGGAGCGTCGCACCAGAGTGAGTTGGTCCAGATAGACCTCAAACATCGCGGATTCCTCGTTGACGAGCGCGGCACCCTGCTGGACCACTACGAACCCCGTCAACTGCTCAAGCCATCCGTCTCGTTGTGGCGCCGCCCCAGCTTCGCTGCCCACCGGAGTCAGGAGGATCGCGGCGAGCAGACCGGCCAGCAATATCCTATGGTTGAACGCCGGTTTCATGCTTCTCCCTCCGTGTCTTGTCGGTCTCCCTGCATCAACGTACCTTTATTGACAGGGAATGTTCAGCAAGACGGGCGCGAAACGTGGAGGAGGCCGAGATCCGCGTTCCGCGCCGCGAGGCCGGGGCTAGCCTCTGAACAACCCCGCACCCCGTGTCTGCATCTTCCCTCTTCACCGCGACCCAATAAAGTAGATGTGTCCGCCCAGATGCCGATCCTTATGGAGCGGACACCAGACCCGGAAGAGCTGTCCCGGTCCGCTCACGCGGGCCCCCTCAAACTGCGCCGTGCTCACGGTAATGCGCTTGGTCTCGCCCGCAGGCACTGTGACGCGAATCGGCTTCAAGTGATAGACCATTCCCGGCTCCTCCCCGGGCGCCACGGCTTCTTTGCTTTTTTCCGCCATCATCTCAAACATGCCCCTGACGGCGAACGCGTGCTCTTCCTTCGTGGGATTCTCCAGGATAAACGTCAGTCCACCCTTCAAGTCCTCGTCCTCCATGATCACTTGATTGGGTTGCCAGATCGCCCATCGTGGCGGCATCATCTCCGAGGCCACCCACCGAAACTCGCCGGCCTGCGCCAGCTCGCCGGCCAATAAACCGGCGACGAAAACGGAAGCAAGCCCTGCTGCCCGTCCTATGTCTTTCCATCTCCTCATGGTACGCCCCCCTTTCTCACTCGATCTCATTCATCTCACACCGACGATCTTGAGCGGATGAGCGTTCCCGGCACGACAGCTCCCCGATGCGCACCTCCTTTCCTGTGCCGTCCGTTCAAGATCTGCCGGCTCGTGTTTCACATCTTCAGGATATGGCCTTACCTCATCGCGCACAATGAGCAGGACGCCTCATTGTGTGCTTGGGGCAACAGCCTCAACCCGCGTGATTCATGGGCGCGTCTGCCGCAATCGCGAATTCGCCGCGCGAGCGCGTGAAGCGTCGTTCGTGAAGCGTGAAGCGCAGACCGCCATGAATACATCTGTGTCTTTGTCTGCGAAATACGAGAGACGTTTCACGAGATACGCGGCTCAGTCGATTTCGCCACACACCGTCATGAATACGGCGCGCGAGGAGGGCTCTTGACTCGATACCCTGGTACAGGGTGTAGATTGATGTGTATCAGCAGGTGATGTGATGGCACCGAAACACACGATCGGTTGGTTGGCGAAAGCGGTCGGGGTCACTGTTCAGACGGTGCGGTACTATGAGCGGCTGAATCTGCTCGGGCCCACAGCCCGGAAGCCGTCGGGGTACCGACTCTATGGTCCGGATGAAGAACGGCGGCTGCGGTTCATCAAGAACGCCCAGGCGCTGGGGTTCACGCTGCGTGAGATCGAAGACCTGCTGAACCTGCGTGTCAGCTCCACCGCTCGCTGCGGCGATGTGTAACGCAAGGCCCAGGCTAAATTGGAGCAGGTGACGGCGAAGATGCGGGACCTGCAGGCGCTTGCCCAGGCGCTGCAAGACTTGACCCGAACCTGCCGGGCCGGGCAGCCGACCGATCGCTGTCCGATTCTCACATGCTTGGAAAAGGAGGACAACATAACCGGGAGAGCCATGAGCAGCCGGGAGAGAACGGGAGTGCGCACCACGAATGACCAAGGACGCATTTCGGTTTTTGAAGGAGGTGAGGGCCATGTGTCCCTATGAAGAATGGTTGGGGTTCTGTCCGTTCGCGGTGGGAAGGCGGGTACGGGCGCTGATCAAAAGGCTGTTAGGTGAAACGACAACGATGGCCGGCGGGCTCGTGGCCGCGGTCTTCGCCTCGATCTGCTGCATCGGGCCGGTAGTGTTGGCAACCCTCGGCGTGGGGGCGGGGGCCGCCGGATTTCTGGCCGGCACCGTAGGCTTCCTCAAAGCCCTGCTTCCCTATCGTCCGGTCTTCATCGGCCTGACGGGGCTCTTAGTGGGGATCAGTTTTTATCTGGCCTACCGGAAACCAAGGACGGCCTGCACTCCAGGGGGGATCTGCCATTCCGAGGAAGCGCTTGGGTCAAAGCGGGCGTTGCTCTGGATGATGGCGGCGATCACGTTGGCGCTGGTGTTGGCGCCGTACTGGTTGGGGCTGTGAGCATGCGGCAAGGCGGAGAGGAGGTGAATACGTATGTGGCACCAGCTTGGATGGATTGTGCTGATAGGCGCTGTGACCGTGGGCTTGGCTGCTATTTCTGGGCTTGCGGCTGAAAGCCAGGGGCTTCAGACGGTGACCTTGCACATCGACGGCATGACCTGCGGAGCTTGCCTCAAAGACGTCAAGGCCGCACTCGCTCAGGTGTCCGGTGTGAGTGTGGTCGAGATCAGCATGGGGAAGAAATGGTTGTTCTTCTCCGATTACGCGGATGCCCGCGCGTCGGTGACGTTCGATCCGGAGAAAGCGGGCGTGGAGGCATTGATCAAGGCTGTAGAAGGCGCCGGCGGTCCCCTGTCGGCGTACAAGGCGCGGCTGCTTTCAGAACATGCCGTGACGCGTGACAGGTAAAAGGGCACAAGACGCTGCCCGTGGTGAGCGATATGCTACGAGCTGGGGCTCATTCCAGCAGGAAGAAGGAGGACATGTTCATGGACCAATCGACAAGTAGTGAGGCCGGATTATTCGCCGAACTGAGAAAGTTGAGTCCCAAGGTCACGGGCGGGCTGTTGCGCATGCGGCAGGAAGCGTATCGCGAGGCGGCGGTCCCGGCCAAATACAAGTTGCTCACCGCCATGGCCATCTCGATCGCGATCCGCTGCGAGCCTTGCATCCGAGCCTATGTGCGAATGGCCTGCGACAAAGGCATCTCGCAAGACGAATTGATCGAGTTTCTTGAGGTGGCCATGACCATGCAGGGCTGTCCCGGAGAAGAATGGGCGCTCAAGGCCTACGCGGCCTATAAAGAATGCATCCGTGGTGAGCAGTCTGTGGGGGCCATCTGCTGCGCGCACTAATCCACCTCGTACCTGTGCGCGCTCATCTTTCTGCCAAGGTGGTAACATGAAACTGGGCCAGGGAGAAGGAATCTTGGGCTGCGTTTCAGCCTCCAGCACAGAGCGTTCAGCATCTATGGCCCGCCCTATCACCGATACCGATGCTCTGGTCGAGGTTGGGTCGCGAGGCCTGACACCGTCTTCAGAATAAGGAGTAAGGAGTGAAGGGCGAGAAAAGTGGAGACTCCGTCTCGGGTAGTCAGGCTGCCTGATGCTCAGCGAGGCGAGGAGGTAGATAAAGAAGTATTTGGCGGGAATGCGATCGCGAGGGCTTGGAGGCGGCTGTGGGCGCCGAGCTTTTCCAGGAGACGCTGGATGTGGTTACGCACCGTCTTGGGTGTGATGCCGAGCGCCACGGCCATGTCCGCGGTGCGCTCGCCGGTCGCAAGTCGGCGAAGGATCTCGCGTTCCCGTTGACTGAGTGGAAGCGCCGCAGGGATGTTCGGCATCGACGCCGCACAGGGCTCCGGCAGGCGCACCTGAATCGGGCAGACCGCGGCATGAAGCTCCTGAACCAAGCGCGAGACCTTCGCCTGCTTGGTGATATCCCGGAACAGATGGGCGACTCGGAACGTACTGGGTTTGCGAGAAGGTACAGGCAGCGAGCTCACATTCAGCCACACGAGACGCCCGTCCTTGGTGTGGGTCTGCATGTCGAATTGACGGATGCCGCCGCCCCGCGCGACGCGGGCACCGATCGGGCAGGACGGCGAACATAAGGGGCGGCCGCTCAGCGTTTCACCGCGCAACACATCACGACAGAAGCGGCCGACGACTTCTTTGGCTCGAAACCCCAAGAGGCGTTCGGCGACTCGATTCCAGAGGACGATCTTGCCCTCTTCATCCACGACCATCGCGCCATCGGCCGTCCGTTCCAGCATGGCGGTGAGCGGTTTCACGATTTCCTCCTGCGACAGCAGCGCTGTAGCCCCGGCATTTCACACTGGAAGCTCCACCTTGTCCTTCAACCTTGACCTATCCAGGCCATTGTGCCGCGCCTGGCCTTCGCGGCTGCTCGATTCGTGGCGGTCCGGCATGGCGTGTCACATCGTGGAACTCCGGCGGTGTCACGAAATTACACAGGTTGAATAATTCATTGGCTGGTTGGACAGGGATACCCCCTTGGCGCGCCTCCAGCATGTCCATGAACTGATTCATCGCCCCATAGGTCGTCTGGACATCCCCCTTCCGATAGGCGAGATCAACCTCCTGCATTTGATCGATATAGAGATCCCATCTGGCGTTCGGATACTCTTTCTTGTAGTAGGCGTCTCCCTTGTAAAAGGCGATAGCGCCTTTAATGTCGTCGATCCAATAGGGATAGATGGTGGCCGCATCCGCCGGTGCTGCCATGGCGGCGAACAGGATGGCGATCACCACCGCGCCGACGCTCGCAGCCACCACGGAGCCTGCTCTATGAGCCACGTGTTTCATCGCTGCACCTCCCAATCGGCGATCCGGGCTGCTCGCAGATAGCGAGTGCCCCAGAGCCTTCTCCGCCGTGTCTGCTATCAGCCATCAGCCATTCGCTCTTGACAGCTCCGTTCATTCCTCCCAGAAGAACTTCTCCCAATCGACGGTCTTGTCCCACCACTGCTTGTGCCGCTTGACGTCGTGCAGGGCCGGCGGGGTGACTTCATAGCAGAAATCCCACATCGCATCGGCAGCCTTGGCGCTGATATCTCCGTCCCGGCTTTCCAGCATGTCCATGAAGCGATTCATCGCCAGGTAGGTACCCTTCCAGTCGCCCCGGTCGTAGAGGCTTCGTACCAAGGCGACCTGGCCGAGATAGGGATCGAACGATCCCGGCTCGCCCTTGGCAGAGGCCATCCCTTCTTGCACGATGACGAACCCGGTCAATTGCTCCTCCCAGCCTTCGGACCCGGTATACATGGCGACCAACGTGCTGACTCTCCACTTGACAGCACTCTGCCGATCCATCCCTCTCTCCGGGCCGGTATACCTGGCGATGGCTGCCCATGGGATCAGCGCTACGAAGAACACGCACAGCAGTAGGACGACCGCCTTTCGTGAGATGATGACCTGTTTCATGATTCATCCCCCCTTGTTCAGTTTTGGGTTAGCCGCCAGCGGCGTTTCGCCTGTCGACGGCAATCCCTCGTCCTCCCGCCGGCTGTATCGTGGTTAGGGCACCACCCGGATCGTACTCCGCAAGGCCTCATCGGCCCCATGCAACGGACAGAAGAACGGACAGGTCTGCGCCCCTGACGCATCCGTTTCTGGTTCACGCTTCAACTGTTCTGTGCTGACCTGAACCTGCACGGTCTCTCCTGGGGCGACATAGACCCGTAAGGGTTTCACGGTCGGGGGATCGGGTCCCTCCACAATCTGCTCGAATAGGCCCGGGGCTTCAAACACATGGGTGCGGGGCGTCGGGTTCTCCAGGATGAAAATCAGTCCCCCCTCGAGATCTGTGCGCTTGTGAATGACCACCTCACGCGGAAACCAGGCTGCCGCGTCGCCTTCCACATCATGGATGACAAAGTGGAACTCTCCGCCGAGACTCGTTGAAGGCATCGAACAATTCTGCGCGATCACCAGGAGGAGGCCGAACGCGGCTCCAGCGAATCGGCCGTGCACGCTCCTCATGCTGTTCCTCTCCTCTATCCTCATTCGTTCGGCCCCGCACTGACCGAGCTACGGCACCACATGGATCGTCCCGCCCAGATGGGCATCCCCCTTGTGAAGGGGACAGAAAAATGGAAACTCTTCGCTCGCGTCATCCGTGCTTCTCTCAAATTGCGCCGTGCTGATCTGGATGCGCACCGTGTCTTCCGTCGTCACGTTGATTCGTAGCGGCTTGGTGACGATGTCTCCGTGGGCCCCCATGACTTCCTCGAACAATCCATAGGCGGCAAAGGCATGGGTGCGATCCGTTGGGTTCTCCAACACGAACACCAGGCCGTCCTGCATCTCCGTGCTCTTGTGAATCACCACCTCCTGCGGCACCCACAGGGCCCGCTTCTCTCCGAGGTCTTGCACCACAAAGTGAAACTCCGCAGCCCCGGCCGGGCTCCAGAAACCCAGAGCGCCGACCAGGGCTGCGGTCGCCAGTCCACTCACAAGATGGGATGGCCTCATGCTTCTCATGGTGCGAGACCTTCTGGCTTCCGACCAACGGTACGATCAGCCGCCGCCGATCTCACCCCTGGTTTCGATGACATACACTTCACCTTTCACTTCCGGGTGAATGTCACACCAGAGCGCGTAACGCAGGCTCTCGGCGATGCCCGTGGCCGGATCGAACTTCGACGGCGCTGTCGCGAAATGCAGCGTCATCGTCTTTCCCTCATCCACGTGGTACGATTTGAAGTTCTTCCCCCGGACCTCAATCCCGCCTTCCACGCGAACTGGAATCCCCTTGAACAGGTTCGACGCGAACCCATGCGTGACGCTGTCCTTATTATGGATCACGATCGTCGTGTCGTGTGACGGCATCGTCAGCCCCACGGTCTCATACCCATGCTGCCGATCTTTAATCGTGATCTCCACCTTCGACGGCGGTGCCCCCATGCCAGGGGCTTGCGCAAACGCCGCTGTCGTACCCATGCCGAGCAACGTCATGGCCGCCACGGCAAGGGGAACCGCCAATACTGTGGTGGTATGTCCTCTGATCTTCATGATGGACCTCCTTGGTTGAAACGTGAACGACTCACTGCTTCCTCCTGGAGAACCTCGTCTCACTGCACGTGACTTCGTCACGATGATTCCGCTGTGTCACCTTCTTTCGACTGACTCACTCGCCCGGTTACCCGCCCCGGCGTTCGATGATGAACAGCTCCCCCTTCACGTCTGGATGCATGTCGCACCAAATGACATGCCGCATAAGCGGACTCATCATCGTGAGAGGGGCTTCCGCTGACCCCTTGGTGAAATGGAGCGTCATGGTCTTGCCTGGATCGATGCGGAAGGACGGGCCCTCTTTGCCCGTAACCTGGTACCCATCACCTTCCAGACGGACGGGCGTGCCCTTAAACAACGGGGAGTAGAATCCATGCGTCACCCCATCGTCGTTGCGAACGACGATGGCGGTTGGGTTTCCTTCACGGCCATACCCCGTGACACGAAAGGCCATGTTCTTAATGGCCACCTGGATCGTCAGCTCTGGGGATACCTTCTCTGCTGTCGCCGCGTGGGTGTCCGCCGTTCCTACCCCCAACAACAGGCCCAGCGCCAACGCTGGCGTGGAGAACAGCGCGATTGCCGGATCACTTCTAATTGTCCTCATGACACACCTCCCCCTTTGAACATGATCCACGTCAGCCGATCGCCTGCCCGTACTGATGCTCGATAAACCGATCGATATGCCGAGACACATCGTGGTACTTTGCCGGCGTCACCAGATAACAGTAATCGAAGAGCCGATCCGCCACCTCCGACGGAATCTCGTTCTCGCGGTGTTCGAGCATGTCCATTAGGCGGTTCATGGCCGCGTAGACGGCTGGTGTATCCTCGTTCAGTAACTGTCCGCGTACCACCTCCAACTGCGCGACATAGGGGGCAAACGTTCCCCAGAACGGCCCTTCCTTCGCCTGCTCGACCAGCACAGCCTGCATCATGGCGCCAAGCCAGTCCTCTTCTCCCGCCGGCGCCCATACTGTCCCTCCCAAGGCCACCACCATGAGACCGGTCACCATGAGGAGGACCGTCGCCGTCCATCTGATGTCCTCGATGACCCACATGGTGCACCTCCGACCAACTGCTGCCCCCACGATCCTGATCCCGAAACCCCAGTTCACGCCCCATCGCCCATCTCCCGATAGACTGTTCTGATTCCATGTGCATAGGGTAACCAGCCGAAGCTCGATGAACAATGAGCCGGCTGCGTCATTTTGAAGCATGATGCAGATGCACTAGGAGTCTGTCCGAGTCATCCTTCGCCTCGCAACGAAGGATGACTCGGACAGACTCCTCGCCCGCATTATTCATGACGGTTCGTCGCGAAAGTGCGGAGTCGCGAAGCGAGACGGGCGCGCGGC
>ERZ1292633.556-Hain-H41-02um-R1-556-length-42965-cov-7_pt1 | contig 42965 bp, 35 predicted proteins | sample MGYA00564406_ERZ1292633 | MGnify/ENA primary metagenome ERZ1292633 (study PRJEB36523, sample SAMEA6512639) | groundwater metagenome | collected 2019-01-08 | study: AquaDiva: Metagenomics assemblies of 32 groundwater samples | reverse complement strand
CCGGACATTTCTATGCGTCTTAACTACAGGACATTTCTAAACGGCCTTGACAGAGCGGGGGCCGCGGCCCGAAGATCAGTCTCGCGGTAGAACCTGCCGTGCGCAGGAAGTTCTTGAGAGTTTCTGGAATCGGCAGCGTGGACAGTCGGGGGCTGAAGGCGATGTGAAGCAGGCCTCCTTCCGGTCCCAGGGGCAGGAAAAATCGCTTGCTTGCCAGGCCCTGTTCGGCGATCAATTCCGACGCTATTTTGTCCGAATCGGTGGACCAGTAGACCAGACGGAGCGTTTTCGACCTAATGGCGTGGCTCGAGGCCAATTCCTTGGCGAGGCTTGTCCCGCCTTGGTTCATGATGATGTAGGGGCTGAGCAGGGCGTGGGCATGAGCCGAGCCCACGATCGCGACGACTTTCGCGGTGGGCTGCCGTCGGAGCGTCTTGGCGATCAATTGCGCCATGAAGCGATTTCTTCGAAGAAGGAAAACGTCTCGCGCGGCGTCGATCTCGCCCCGTTTTCTCATGGAAATCTCTTTGAGCGCGTCAAGCGTGTTGGCGGGCATATCCATGGCGATCACGCCCAATCCCAGCTCCTTGGCCCGCGCGAAGGTCTCCACCGAGAGCGTCCCGATGGAATTGTAATTCCTCAATTCGTTTTTCGATAAGCCGTCAAGCCACGCCTGGCTTTTTACGCTGACGCCTTCGATGAAAATATGGGTGACGCCGGCCGCCTTGAGCTCATCGAGATGGTCGAGAACTTCGCGCCGGTGGGCGCGAGCCCCGTGGTTTTCTCCGATGAGGAGAACGGAGTTGTCGGCGAAGAAGCTCGCGTAGTCGACCGGAGTCCTTGCCCGGAGTCCGTCTGTGACCGCCTCCCGGTAAGCCGAATGATCGAGTCCCGAGCCATCCCCGAATTCCAATTTACGGTTGAAGAAAGCGTCTTTCCAAGCCAAGTGCTTCTCGAGATGGCGGATCTTGCGCAAAAGGTAGGAGACGAAGGAGGCTCTGGCGGGCCCTTCGCCGAGGGAGGAATCATCGGCCAATGTCTTGTACGACTGAACATGCTTGGACAAAGCCCTGTGCTCGTCGATGCTCGGTCCGAAATGGTTGACCATCCGATCCAGATTGGCCGCGGTGTCGTTCTCGAGTGGAAGAATCGTTTTCAGGCGGTGGAGCTCTCCAATGGCCGCTTGACGCAGGGGGGAGGATGGGATCGCCTCGTTTTCAAGATAGGACGCGTACCGAACGCCTTCCGCGGGGGAGACGATATCTTTGACGTCCCAGAATCGCGTGGTCATTTCAATGAAGCGAGCCAGGCGTTCGTGCTCCGGGATCGAGGCATCGGCGAAAGTGCCCCGCGCCGGTAGAGACCAACGAGGCGTCCGCTGCGAGGGGGAAAGTACGGGACGAGGCAGGGCAATCGGCGCGGGTAAGGCTCCCGGCCGCAGGGGCGCGGGCACAAGGGACGCGGGCGAAGGCGTTGCTGGCGTCAAGAGGACCCTGGGCGCGAGAGTCATGACGGTTTTTTGCGCCGCGGCGCTGGATACGAAACCAAGGACGAGGAGAAACCCCGCGCGCCGGACACACCTAAGAGCTCGTTTCACTCCTCAAATTATGCCCGATTTTCGTCCGCGCGCGACAGAACACATTAGGCGAGGTCGATCCAATTCCAACGGCTCTGATACAGCGCGATGAGGCGTTCCCTCAGCGGCTTGTGGCCGGGGGCGAGCAGTTTTGGGTCGCAGCGCAGCAGCGCCTCGGCATCCTCTCTTGCAAAGCGCAAGAGCTCGCCGTCCTTGAAAAGATCGGCCACGGCCAAAGCGAGTTCTCCATGCTGAGCGATTCCCATAAGTTCTCCGGGGCCGCGCAATTTAAGGTCCTCTTCTCCAATGCGAAACCCGTCGGACGTCGCGGCCATGATGTCGAGCCGGTGCTTGGCCTGGGCCGTGTGCGGGTCGGCGACAAGATGGCAAAAGGATTCGCTCGCGCCCCGGCCGATGCGCCCGCGCAGCTGGTGAAGGCTCGCCATTCCGAAGCGATCGGCGTTTTGGATGACCATGACCGTCGCGTTGGAAACGTCGATGCCAACTTCGATCACGGGAGTGGCGACCAGCACGTCGAACTCTCCCGAGGCGAAAGCCGTCATGACCTTGGTCTTGAGCTTTCCCGGCAGGGCGCCGTGAACCAGGGCGACCTTGAGATCCGGAAAAACGGAGGTCTTTAATCGCTTAAACTCCGTTTTCGCCGATTGGAGATCCAGGCGCGCGGACTCTTCGATGATCGGATAAACGACGTAGGCTTGGCGTCCGGCGGCGACCTCTCGGCGGACGGTCGCGAAGGCTTCCGACTCGTTGGAGAGGCATGTTTTTATCGGAGGTCGCCCGGGAGGGAGCTCGTCGATGGTCGAGGCCTCGAGGTCGCCATAGAGGGACAAGGCCAGGGTGCGGGGAATCGGGGTGGCCGTCATCACCAGCAAGTCGATGAGGCTTCCTTTTTGGCGCAGGGTCGTGCGTTGGCGCACACCGAACCGGTGCTGCTCATCGATCACCGCCAGGCGCAGGCGGGGGATCATGACGTCGCCTTCGAGCAAGGCGTGGGTGCCCACGACGATATCGGCGTCGCCGTCTCGAATCGAAGCGATGATCCTCTCGCGCTCTTTTTTCGGCGTGCGGGAGGTCAGAGACGCCACGGTGACCGGCAGCCCTTTTAAGAACCGTTCGAGGGTTGTCCGGTGCTGGTCGGCGAGGATTTCCGTGGGCGCCATCAAGACGCCTTGGCCGCCGTTTTCAACGGCGAGAAGAAGCGCCGACAGCGCGACGACGGTTTTCCCGGAACCGACGTCTCCCTGCAGCAGGCGCGTCATGGGGCTGGCGCGGCGCATATCGTCGAAGATTTCGTTGATGACTCGTTTTTGGGCGTGAGTGAGTTCGAAACCCAAGGCTTGGCGAAAGGGAGAAAGGAGGGTTCTCTTGATGTCGTAGGAAAACGGCTTGATCAAGTCGCGAGTTTGACGCCGCTTGAGTATCCAGGCCAGCTCGAGAAGCAACAACTCTTCATACGCCAGGCGCGCGCGCGCGGCTTCCAGTTCGGCCTCGGAGCGAGGAAAGTGGATGCCGCGCAAAGCCTGGGGCGCGGCCAGCAGCGTGCGTTTGAGCATCAGTTCGGACGGGACAATGTCGCGCGCGGTGTCGGCGGCAAGCTCGAGCGCCTTATGGGCGGCTTCGCGTACGAACCGTTGGGAGAGCCCTTTGGTGAGCGGGTAGATGGGAGTCAGGCGGCCGACGTGAATGCGCCAGCGTTCATCGCTGAGGGGATAATGCTCATCAACGCGGATTTCATGAATGCCGGTCAAGTCGGGTTCGACGTGCCCGATCACCCAAATGTCGGCTCCATCGGCGGTGTCCTTCTTGAGAGAGGCGAAAGCGTCATAACGCCGAGACAGGTGCTTAAACCACACGCACTCGACCTTTCCATGGGCGGTGGCGAGGGTCGCTTTGTGGATCGCCAGGCGCGGTCCGGCGTGATGCGTCGCCGCGCGCAGCACGCGTCCGCGGACCACCACGAGCGCTGAAGGGGTCGGCAGGCTCAGGCTCCGGGTTTCGTGCCTATCCTGCCACAGACGGGGATAATGCGCGAGAATATCCCCCAATGTTTTCACCCCGAGATGCTCAAAGAAAAGGGCTCGTCGAGGACCCACCCCTTTTAGGTATTGAATGGGTTGACGAAGCGATTCGCCGGTCACCTTGCGGGTTCCGTCGAGGGTTTGCTAGAATTGGTCAACATCATGTCATTTAAATGTCAGATTCCCAGTTGCGGCAAGGGTCCCAAGTCCGGCAACAGTTACAGCCATTCGCACAAAGCCACCAGACGGATTTTCCGCCCTAATCTTCAACGGCAGAAGGTCGTACTCGGCGGCCGGACGACGACCGTCTACGTGTGCACGGATTGCATCAAGTCCGGGCGCGCGGTTCGCCCGACTCGATAATAGCCAAAGTGTCTGCCCTTGCGGAAGGGGGCGCGCTCAGGGCCTGGGCCATCGCCTTGGCCCTGTTTGTTTTCTCCCTCCCATTGTTCAGCCCCGATTTATTCTGGCATTTGTCCGCGGGCCGGTGGATTTGGGCTCATGCGGCCGTGCCCCGGGTCGATTCATTTTCATTTACGCTCCAGGGGAGTCCATGGATCGATTTCGAATGGTTGGCCCAGCTCCTGTTTTACGGCGCGTACTCGGCGGCGGGTTTGCGCGGGCTATGGGTGTTGAAAGTGGTTTTGCTTGTTTGCGCTTTCGTCCCTGTCGATGGTCTATTGCGAGACAAAGGCGCCGATAAGACGGCGCGCGCCTGCGGGCTGGCACTGTGGTGCTGCGCGATCCTGGCTCAGGCGGACCTGCGCGTCGACCTGATATCCGCGGCACTCTTTGCGGTGATCGCCAGGCGCTTGGAGTCGGGGAGGGCCTCCTTTCTTTTCGGGTTTTCGCTGTTCGGGCTGTGGGCGAACGTTCACGCCGCTTTTCCCGTTGGGCTGGCCCTCTACGGGGCCTACTTCTTGGGCGCGCGTTTCCAGCGCGGACTCAAACGCAAGGACCTCGGCGCCGAGGCGTGCGGGGCCCTTCTTGGAGGGCTGCTCAATCCCGCGGGGATTCACATTTACTCGGTCATCGCGCTCCACTGTATCGACCCTGTAGGCCGTTTTATCGGCGAATGGGGACCGGTGAACTGGCGCATGGGCTTCCATCTTCCGCGCATCGCCGCCCTGTGCGTCGGGGCCGCGTTGGCGTGGACCGCGCGCCGGGAGAGCCCTGCGATGTCCCTATGCGCCGCGGTCTTAGGAGCGGCGACGGCGATTAGCTCCCGTTTCGGTCTCTATTTCGCTGTCGCCGCGGTCGGCTGCTTATCGGCCGTATCCGTGCGTCCAAAAGCGTCTTGGGCGGCGGCGGGCCTGGTCATTGCGAGCATCCTGGTCGGCACGGCGACTCGCGGGATGGAATGGGGAGCGGTGTTTTCCGACGTTTACGTGGCGCGCCGGGCGGTCGACTTCATTGTTTCCCAGAGAGAGGTCTTCGCGCCCCTACGGCTGTTCAACACGTATGAATGGGGGGGGTATTTAGGTTGGCGTCTATGGCCCGATGGAAAAGTCTACGGCGATGGCCGCTATCTATTCCACCACCAATTGCCCGAGCTGCAACAGGCCTTGTCGGGTCCGAAACCGTTTCAGGATTTTATCGCGCGCAATCGTCTGGACGCGATTTTAATCCGGGCCTATCCCGAACGGCTGCCGACCACGCGTCTTTATCCGGACGGGTCGCGCCGGGAGATGATGAGGCCCTGGTACCTCTCATACCTTCCCCGGGAACGCTGGGCTCTGGTCTGGTGGGACGACAAGGCGATGGTGTTCGTTGACCGGACCAAAGCGCCCTCCCCGTGGCTGTACGCCAGGGAATACCGCCTCTGGCGTCCCGGAGACTTCGAGGCCCTGTCCGACGCGCTCGCCCGGGGGGAAATTGATTCCGTTTCCCTTGAGGCGGAGAAACAACGACAGCGAGCGGAGTCCGGCCGCTGAATCGGGCGCGGTGGCGGCCAGGCCCGGCTCAGGGCTCGTTCGCGGCCGAATTGATCGCGATGTCCGCGCAGCGGATGCTGATGACTTTTCCAGAGACTTCGTCGACGCTCACGACGTTGGGGGCGGACATGGCGACCGGTGTCTTCCACTCATAGACCGTGCGTCCCTTGAGGTGGGGCGTGGACGTCCCTTCGATGTGCGACAGGGTGTTGTCTGGACTTCCCATAATGCGGAAGAGATGATCTCGCGATATGCCGATTCGTAAGTTGAGGCAATTGCGATAGTTTTGCGCGGGCTTTTTCGAACAGGAGACGGTGATCAGAAAAACAAATACCGCGACTCGTCGTGACATCAGGCGACGATTCCTTGTTCGCGCAGATAGTGGCGAATCTTTGACCGCGCCCGCGCGGTTTTCACGGAGTTTAGCCAGTCTTTTTTCGGCACCGAGTTTTTTTTGGTGATGATCTTGCAGATGTCTCCGGATTTCAGCGCGTAGTCGAGCTTGACCATCTTATTGTTGACCTGCGCGCCCACGCATGTAAATCCGATCTGCGTATGAACGGCGAAGGCGAAGTCTAGCGGGGTGGCCCCCGCGGGGAGGACTTTGACCTCCCCCGCGGGAGTAAAGACGAAAACCTGGTCGAACTCAAGGTCGGTTTTCAGGCTATCGAGGAATTCCCTCGGTGAATTCAAGTCCTGCAGCCACTCCATCCATTGGCGCAACCAATTAAGTTTTTCCTCCATGTGCGCGTCGCGGGTGGACTCCCCGGCCTTGTATCGCCAATGGGCGGCGATTCCGTATTCGGAAGAGCGGTGCATTTCTTCCGTGCGGATCTGGATTTCAACGAGTTCCCCGGTTGGACTGACTATCGTCGTGTGTAGGGAACGATAGAGGTTTAGCTTGGGCGTTGAGATGTAGTCGGTAAAGGATCCCGCCACGGGCTTAAAGTGCGTGTGGATGATGCCCAAGATCGCGTAGCAGTTGGCCACGGTGTCGGTGATCAACCTCACGCCGAGGGCGTCTTGAATGTCCTCGAAGGGCTTTTTCTGCCGCTCCATTTTCCCGTAGATGGACCACAAGGTTTTCGTGCGGGCGAGAACGCGGCACGGAATATTGGCGCCGGAGAGAACGCTTTCCACGACACTGCGCGTGGCGACGAGGTTCTTTTCCCTTTCCGTCAATGTGGCCTCGACCTTTTTGAGAAGGGCATCATACTCTTCGCGGTGGAGATGGAGGAAAGCGAGATCCTCAAGTTGGCCCTTGAGCTTGAACATGCCCAAGCGGTGGGCCAGAGGAGCATACAAGGCCATGGTTTCGGAGGCGATCCTCTTCTGCTTTTCTGGAGAGAGGAAATTAAGCGTCTTCATATTGTGCAGACGATCGGCCAGTTTGACGACGATGACGCGTATATCCTGGGCGGTCGCCAACAGCATTTTTCTCCAATTCTCCGCCTGAGCCTCATCGCGGGACTCGAATCTGAGTGCGTCAAGCTTGGTGACTCCAATAACGAGCATTGCGATTTCCTCGCCGAACTCCGCGCGCAATTGCATTTCAGTGGTGGGAGTGTCTTCGATCGTGTCGTGGAGCAGGCCCGCGCAGACCGTGGGAAGATCCATCCGCCACTCGAGGAGCGATTCGGCAACCGCGACGCAATGGGACAGGTAGTGATCTCCGGACGCGCGCTCTTGTTTGCTGTGCGCTTTTTCGGCGAAATCCCAAGCGAGTTCCAGCGCAATGGGGTCGACGTGGGGCGAGTATGCGTTGAAGCGAGCGACTGCCTCAGCCTTGGTGGTCATGGGAATTCCGATAGAGTTGGAGTGGAGCGTTTCGCGGCGCTTTGCATCTCAAAAAAACGGTGGTAGAGGCCGCGCGCCGCCAATAAATCCTTATGAGTGCCGGATTCAGCCACAGTCCCGGCGTTGAGAACAAATATTCGATCAAATCCCGAGATGGAGGCGAGATCGTGGGCGATGGTAATGACCGTGCGGCCGGACAAGACCGTCTCCAGGGCGGAAGCGACTTCACGCTCGGCCGCGCCGTCAAGGTGCGCGGAGGCTTCGTCAAGAATGACGATATCGGGGTCTTTGATCAATACGCGAGCGATCGCCAATTTGTATCGCTGGCCGAGCGACAGGGAGTAGCCCCAATCACCGAGCGTTGTCTGGTAGCCCTCGGGGAGTCCGGAAATAAACTCCTCGGCCCCGACGGCGCGGCACGCCCGCTCGACCTCGGAAAGGGTGGCGACTTTCCGCCCGATGACGAGATTCTGGAAAACGGTGTCGTTGAAGAGCATCGCTTCCGAAGAGACCAGGCCGATGCGCGCCCTGATGGAGCTCGCGTCGAGTTCGCGCGCGTCGACGCCGTCGAACGCGACTCGGCCCTCGAGGGGATCATGCAGGCGCAGGAGCAGCTTAGCCGCCGTTGTTTTTCCGCATCCGTTCGGCCCGACAATGGCCGTGCGCGCGCCTTTGCGGATTTCCAAGTCAAGTCCGCGCAGGGCCCAAGAGCGGGAACCCGGGTACCGAAACCCAAGTCCTTCACAACGGATGCCGTGGTGCAGCCCTGGGAAGTGAGGCTTGCGCTTGCGCGGGACGGCCGGTTTTTCATCAAGAAGATGAAACAGGCGTTCCAACGAGGTCCAGGCGCGTTGACCCTCGGCGTTGACGCGAGCCAAGTTTTTTATCGGCGCGTAGCAGGCGAGAAGAGCGACCAGAAACGCGAAGAAAGCCCCCGGCGTCATCCGACCGCTGATCACCTCTCTGCCTCCGAACCAAATGACGGCCGCAACCATCCCGGACACTCCAATCTCAAGGAGGGGATTGATCAGCGCGGTCGCGCGCAGATATCGCATCATGGGCTGAAAGAAGAATTCATTCTCCTCGCGGAACTTTTCCGTTGCCTCTTCCTCGTAATTAAACGCCTTGACCGTGATCATGCCCTGAACGCTTTCCTGGAAGCGGTGGTGCAGGCGATCGACGGCGATTTGCGATTGGCTGCTGGATCGACGCATTTTATGGGAGAGCACGTAGAGGGCGGCAAAGGAGGGGGGCGAGGCGAGGAGGGTCAGCGTGGCAAATCGCCAGTCGAGCGTGAAGAGGGACGCCACGAGAAGAGTCGTGGTCAGGGTGTCTCGAATCAAGTAAACCGGAAGAGTCGTCAGAGCGCTTTGGGCTAGGGTCAAGTCTCCCGTGACCTTGGATAGGATGTTCGCGGCCCGCAGGCCGGAATAAAATTCCAGGGGAAGCAGGTGGAGTTGGCGGAAGAGATCCTCCCGGATTTGTTGCGTCACGCGCTGGCCGATCCAGCTCATGAGGTAATTCTGAATATAGGAGGCGGTCGCCTTGAGCGCCGCGAACAAAGGCACGCCGATGACGGCGAGCGCCAACATGCGAAGGTCTTTGGCGATGAAGACTTCGTCGATAATCGTCTTGAGAAGGAGAACGGCCAGGCCGTTGAATGCGGAGACCGTTATCATCGCCGCGCAGGCCCAGACGATGCGGGCTCGGTAAGGCCGAACATAGCGGAAGAGTCGGCGTCCCGGGCTCATCGGGCGGTCTCCGCGGACTTGTGCGCCAGAATAATCGCCGCCGCGCGATCGACGGCCCCTGTTTTTCCCAGAGACAAGCGCACGGCAAGCAGTTCCGAAGCGATCGTGGCGGCCGATTCAGGATGATCGAGAATCGCCGTGGCCTCGGTGACGACACGCTCGCTCGTGGCGGCGCCTTGGATCAACTCAGGGACGATGGTTTTCCCGGCAAGGATGTTGGCCATCGCGATATTTTTGACCTTTACGAGGGAGCGCGCCACGGCATAGGTCGGCCAAGACATTTTGTAAACGACGATCATGGGCACTCCCAACAGGGCGTTTTCCAGAGTCGCCGTTCCGGAGGAACAGATCGCCAGATCAACCTGCGCGCGTTGGGCATAATCCCTCTCGCGCACGAGGGTTATTCCCTCCGGGAGGCTCCCGTAAGCCTCGTCGGATAGGGAGGTCGCGGCGAATAACAGCCCCCGCAACGAGGGCCGTTTTTCTCTCAGGAGGCGGAATGCGTCGTAAAATACAGGCAGGTGCCGAGAGACTTCGCTTGCGCGGCTTCCCGGAAGTAGGCCGATGACGTTAGACCCCGGGGCCCTTCGGGCCGGCGGGGCAATGAGATCCAGCAACGGATGTCCGACGAATTCAACGGGGACGCCTAGTTCGCGGTAAAGCTTTTCTTCAAAGGGGAATATCACGAGCATCTTTTGAACGAAACGCTTGAGCACCGACGCTCTTCCGGGTCTTGAGGCCCAGACCTGAGGACTCACGAAGTAAAAAGCGGGAATCGTGAAGGCCTTGGCATAGGGAAGAATGAGTCGATTGAATCCGTAATAGTCCACGCAAATGAGGGCGCCTGGGCGGCGTTCGGCGAGAAATCGCTTGAGACGCCAAGCCAGACGCAGTATGAATCCGATCTTAAGAGCGGGTTCCCAAAAACCCGTCACGCCGCGGGAGGCGAGATCTTCGATGAATTCGTCGGCGATTTCGCGACAGAGGGGTCCCCCCACGGCGGCCACTTTGGCCGTCGAGTCGCGCCGCTTGATCGCTTTGATGAGGTTGGAGGCATGGAGATCGCCTGAGGGGTCCCCTGCGACAACAAGGAGCAAAGGCGATGTCATCGATTCAGCTTCTGAGAATATCCTTTCCCACGGACTTGGCGATTTTCCCGAGATCCTGAGCCCAACTGGGCATCAGGGAGCGGGACCCGGCGTGACCGGAGAGTTCGTAGCGGCGCAACTCCTCGGAGATTTGTAGAGCGAGTTTCAGGGCTTCCACGCCGCGTTCGCCGCTGGGCCAAGGTTTGCGGTTGTGACGGATGCAGTCAAGAAAGTGCTGGTGCTCATTTTTGAGCGGGTCGGTGGAGGCGAGCTTGGGCTTCAGATACTCCACGTCTTTGAGACTTTTGATAACCGGATTCTTTTTTCGATAGACCTTGAGAGTGGTGTTGCCGTAGTCGAGGGAGATGTAGGAATCTTTTTGGAACGCGCGCAGTTTTCGACTTTTTTGCAAAGAGATGCGGCTGGCGGTTAAATCAGCCACGCAGCCGGTCTTGAAACGTACCCGCACGTTGGCGATATCTTCATGGGCGGACAAAAGGTTGGCTCCCAGGGCTTCGATGCTTTCGACCTCGCTTCCGATCAAAGTGAGGAGAATGTCGAGGTCGTGGATCATAAGATCCAGGACGACGCCGATATGCGCCATGCGGGGGTCGTAGGGACCCAGGCGTTCAACCGTAATGTAGCGGGGGTCGCGAATGTGACGCACGGCCTCAAGCACGGCGGGATTGAACCGCTCGATATGCCCGACCTGCAGGACCAGGCGCTTGCTTTCGGAGAGGTCGAGAAGTTCCTTGGCCTCATCGACGGATGAGGCCAAGGGTTTTTCGATCAGAACATGAGTGTCTGCCGATAGCGCGGTGATCCCGACTTCATAATGCAGGGGGGTTGGAACGGCCACGATGACGGCATCCACGCGTCCGAGCACGTCCTTGTAATTGCGGGCCGCAACGGTATTGGCTTGCCAGGCCGCGATTTGCGCTTTCCATACGTTCGTGTCGCAGATTCCGACGAGTTCGACGTCGGGTTGTTTGGAGAGGGCGCGAGCGTGGTGAGTCCCCATTTTCCCCGCGCCGATGACGGCAACGCGAATTTTCGAGGTGTCGCTCATAATAACGGGCCTTGCGGAGGAAATCCGGCGACGGCGATCGAGGAGGCATCCGCCTCGGCGGCAAAGCGAGCCCTGTCGAATATCAAAGCCGCGCCGGCCTCGAGGGCGAGGGCTCCGACGCCGGCGGCACGAAAGGCTTTCAGGGTGTCGAGTCCCACGACGGGAAGATCAAAGCGGAAATCTTGGCGCGGTTTAGCGACTTTGACGACCACAAGCGCGCTGTTCCGGCCCTGGGAGCGGGCCAACTGGGCCGCGCGCTCCACGCAGGCGTCGGTTCCTTCCATCCCCTCGACGGCGACGACGACCGCTCCCTGCACGGCGACGGTTTGGCCGATGTCGAAACCGGCCACGGCCTTGGCCGCCCGCCAGCCCAATGCGGCGTCTGCGAGCTGTTCCTTCGTGAAAGCTCGCCGCGTTAGGGCTCCTACGGGCGCTAGAAGATGTTCGAGGTAGCGGGCCGAGGACACAAACTCCAGACCATCCTTGGCGAATTCCGAGACGACAGCGCCCAAAATGGTATCCGTCCGTTTGTCCTTTAACGACATGAGAACTTTGGCCGCCCGCCAATCCGGCTGGATGCCGCCGAATATGGAGACATGCTGCACTTTTCCCGCCATGATGACTTTTTTGACGCCAGCATCCTTAAGCGCCTTGATCGGGGCATCAAGCTGGCCGAGCTTAAACCATTGCAACGCCCCGGCGACGGTCTCCAAAGCGGGATCGGTCACCCCCGGGATTCCGAGAGCGACCACCCCCACTCCTCGACGGACGGCTTCCTCAGCGACGAGCAGTGGAAAACGTCCGGACCCGGCGATCAATCCAAGAGTTTCGCTCACGCTTTCAGGCCGCCGCCTCCTCGACTTCGGTCGCGCCGACCGCGGGGCGCATGACTCCGCGCTTTCCAGCCGTCTCGATGAAGGTGATCCATTCCAGGACCTCAGCGCCAGGATGTCCGGATTTGAGGCGGGCCAGGGCGTCTTCCTGGGTCATTCCGGACAGAAACAGGGTTTTATAGGCGTTTTTGAGAGCGTTCATCGACTCTCGTGAAAACCCACCGCGGCGCATGCCGAGAATATTGAGGCCGCGCAGCACCGCGCGATCTCCCTGCGTGGTTGTGAAGGGCAGGATATCCTGTCCATTCATCGAGCCGCCCCCGAGCATCGCGTAACGGCCGATGCGCACGTATTGATGGATCGCGGCAAGACCTCCGACCACGGCATATTCTCCGACGGTGATATGCCCGGCGAGCGCCACGGAGTTGACCAGGATGACTCCATTGCCGAGGTCGCAATCATGGGCGACGTGAGAGTAGGCCATGAATAGGCAGTTGGAGCCGATCTTGGTCAAACCTCCTCCGCCGACCGTCCCCCGGTTGAGCGTCACGCACTCACGCACGACGCATTTATCTCCCATGATCAGGCGCGTCGTTTCCCCCGCGTACTTCAAATCCTGCGGCGGGGTTCCAACATAGCAGCCGGGGTGAAGAACGTTGTCCGCCCCAAGAGTCGCGTGTTCAACGACGGCGTGCGCTCCGACCTTTGTCCGGGGGCCGATCACCGCTTCGGGGCCGATGATGGCATAGGCGGCGATCTCGGCGGAGGGATCGATTCGGGCGGAAGGGTCGACGATGGCGCAAGAGTGGATGGCCATGATTACCCTTGGGCCTTGTCGACGAGGGCGAACGTCATGGTGGCCTCAGCGACCATTTTCCCGTCGACGTAGGATTCGCCCTTGAATTTTCCGGCGCGGCCGAGGCGAAGGATCTCGATGTGGTGCTTAAGAACGCTTCCGGGCAGCACGGGGGCCCTGAACTTGGCCTCATCGATGCCCATGAAGAAGGCGATTTTGTTTTCGTAGCCGCCCTTGGACAAGAGCATGGCGCAAGCGGTCTGAGCCATGGACTCGATGATCAAAACTCCGGGCATGACGGGTTGTCCCGGAAAGTGGCCCTCAAAAAAATGTTCATTAGTGCTGACCATCTTAATTCCTACGCAGTACTTGTCTTCCTCGATGACTTCGATGCGATCGACAAGAAGGAACGGGTAGCGGTGCGGGATGGCCTTCTTGACTCCGGTGATGTCAAGGGATCTCACCGGTGCGGAAGAGAACGGAGAGGCGACGGCGGTGTTTGTGTTCATTTGACCTCCAGTACATGTGATTTAGGTCTGCGCAAAGTCTTCGCCGCAGAATCGAGGAGTTTTGCGAACTCGACGTTGTGCGCGTGTCCTAGGCGCTCGACCTCGATTCTCATCTTGAAGAGTGAGCGGCCGATCAGTGTTAAGTCGCCGATCAGATCCAGCATTTTGTGGCGCACGAATTCGTCGGGGAAGCGCAGACCCTCGTCATTGGTGTGGAATCGATCCTTCCCTACGACGATCGCGTTCTCCAGACTGCCCCCCTGGGCCAGGCCCTGGGATTTTAGATAGGAGACCTCGTGCTCGAAGCAGAACGTTCGCGCGCGGGCGACTTCCGTGAGGTAGCTGTCGCGGTCCACGGTCATCGACAAGGTCATTTTGGGCATGAGAGGGTGTTCGTGAACCAGAACTGCCAGGATCTCAAACGATTCGGAGGGCGTGGCGCGATAACGGGCCCCATCCTTGGCCGTATAGGTCACCTCGTGAGGAATGTGAAGGTAGCGCTTGGGGGCGTCGAGAGATCTAATCCCCGCGCGCAGCAGCGCTTCGATATAGGGCATCGCCGAGCCGTCCATGATCGGAGGCTCATTGGCCGTCACGAGAATGTCGATGTTGTCGACGCCCACACCGGTGCAGGCGGAGAGCACGTGCTCGACAGTGTGGACCTTGGCGTCGCCTAGGCCGAGATTGGTGCCGCGCACGGTCGTGAGCACGAAGTTTAAGCGAGCGGGGATCATCGGCGTGCCGTGCATGTCCGCGCGGAAGAATCTTATTCCGGTATTGGCAAGCGCGGGGCGGAACGTGATTTTTGATTTATTTCCAGTATGAAGTCCGACGCCTTCCAGCTCGACTTCCCTGCTTATCGTTGTTTGAAGGGGAATGGTGTCCATGGGGTCCTCACTGAGCGGCCGCGCCGCTGATCTTTTTTTCCAGCTCTTTGACCTGTTCGAATAATTCAGGCAGACGGCCGTAAAGCGCGAGCAGTTTGAAAGCGTCTCTTCGAGGACGGGCGGGCGAGCCGAACACGGTGGATTTTGGCGGGACATCGTTCATCGCTCCGGATTGAGCGGCAAGGGTGGCGCCGTCGCCGAGCGTGATGTGTCCGGCGACGCCGGACTGGCCGGCGAGAATGACGTTATTGCCGATGATCGCCGAGCCGGCGATTCCGGTTTGGGAGACGATGACGCAGTCGCGGCCGACCTTGACGTTGTGACCAATTTGCACGAGGTTGTCGATCTGGGTGCCGGACTTGACGACGGTTGACCCAAGGGATGCCCGATCGATCGTCACGTTGGCGCCGATCTCTACGCCTGATTCGATAACGACGTTCCCCAACTGAGGGATCTTCGTGTGTTTTCCGGTTTTTCGATCGGTCAAGAATCCGAAGCCGTCCGCCCCTATTATGGTCCCGGGATGAATGATCACGTTGTCGCCGATAACGCAGTCTTCCCGGATGACGACCTGAGGATAAATAAGGCAGCCGCGACCGATCTTGACGTTCGCGCCCAAATAGCACTGAGCCATGATTGTGGAGCTATCGCCCACGACGACGTTCTTATCGATGACCGTGAAATCTCCCACCACCACGCCCTTGCCGAGCACGGCGTTGCCGTGGATCGAGGCTTTTGTGCTGAGAGTGGGAAGGATCTTAAGCTTGGCGGCTTGGTCGATGAGTTGAATAAGAACGGTAAAAGCGCCGCGGGGCTCGGACGTGATGATTCGCGCCTTGGCCACGCAGGGCGCGTCTTTGGCTTCCGGAGGGAGAAACAGGCACCCGGCCCCGGAGCTCGTCGCGAGAGGGCCGTATTTTGGATTTTCCAGGAACGCGGCGTCTTGAGGACCCGCGTCGGACAAGGTCGACACGCCGGTGATGACGCAATCCAGTTGGCCCAGGGCCGTGCCTTGTACAAGACTGGCAATTTCAGAGACGGTCATCGGTTTTGGGAGTGATTTCATTGTGGTGTGGGGGTCGCGGAAGATCCCGAAAGTTGCTTAAGAACCTTATCGGTTAAGTCGACGGCGGGGTGTCCATAGAGCGTGGCGGCTTTGTCGACGACGACGCTGACGCCCTCTTTCTTGGCGACTTCGGAAATCGCCCGATAGAGGCGCGCGAGAACCTGATCCGTTTTACGGCCTTCCGCGTCGAGAAGATTTTTTTCCGTGCCTTGGCGTTCGCGATCTAGGTCCGCTTGCAGTCGAGCGATTTCGGCGCGTTTTGCGGCCAGTTGACCGTCAATCTCGATGAGGCGCTGTGCGGAATTCGGTTTGTTTGGAGCGGGCGGCGCGGCTGCGGGTTGCGTCGGCGTCGATTGAGCCGTCGGGTTAAGGGGCGAGGTTCCGGGGCGGTCGATTTTCATGGAGCTGTCACCAAGGCCGGGAAGATTGATCACGGAGGGTTGGGTGGATGTCTCTGGGACGCCCGTCGCAGGAGTCGTGGAGGCGGCGCTGGCAGCGGGCTCGATGGGTTTGGCGGGTTCAGGGGGGCGGGCGGGGGTCGGCGGGGGGGCCTTGGCCAATTCCTCTCGCTCGACGCCGAGCGATTCCAAGTCCTGTCGCAGTTTAAGGATATCGGCTTTTTTTCCGTTGACGCGCTCCTCGGCTTGGCGCACCAATTCTTCAAGACCCTCCCGGGCTCGCGAGGCGTCGGGGCTTGCCTTGAATAGGCGCTGCATATCGACGAAGCCCACGCTGCCTCGCTCGGCGCGATTTTCCTCAAGCGCGAGCTCGATGGCGCGCGCGGGAACGCAGACGGAAAGAGCGATCAGCATTGAGAGAGTCGAGGTGTATGTCATTAAAATAGGGGTCCTAGTCCGAAGTTTATTTGATAGAGACGTTCGCCCTGGCGATGGTTGAGTCCGTAGCCATAGTCGAGGCGAATGGGGAACGCGGGGGTGACGAAGCGTAGACCGATTCCAACGTCGGTTTTTATATCTCGCTCCAGAGAGCCGATGCGGAAAGTCGCGTCTCGGGTGCGATCCCAAGCTCCTCCCGCATCGAAGAAGGCGACGAGCTTGACGATGGTTTTTTTCCGTTCTCGAGCCAGCGGGAAGCCCATTTCAATATTAGCCGTGCTGTAGACCTTTCCGCCTTGGGGATAGCCGGCTTCGCCCGAGGGGGCATAGCCGCGCAGCGAGTCCTGGCCGCCGATAAAGAAGCGGTCTTGGACCGGGACCTGTTTGGTGACGCTGAACGGAGTCACATAGCCGGCCCGGTGGAAGGCGGACAAGACGAAGGGCCAATCTTCCAGGGTGAACAGAGTGAAGTGGGCTTGGTTGGTGATGCTGGGTTTGAAAAAATGAATATCGCCCCTGAACGGACCGCCGGACAATTGAATGCCGGCGCCGTGGCGCGTGCCCCGGGCGGGATCCCAAATGCTGTCGCGGGTGTCGCGGGCGAACTCGGCTCCGAAAGTGGATTGAATGCTGGTGCCTTCAGACAATACGCCGAGAAATTGGTTCTGAACGTTTTGAATCGCGATGCGGGCCAATCCGTAGGAGAGGTTGAGCTGGTACTTGTCTTCCGAGAAGCGGGGCCCGAGGCGGATGGAGGCGCCGGTTCGTTTTTCCACATAGGCGGATAACGAGGTGTTGAAGGGGTTGATCCGGCGGGTATTATAGGCGTCGAATCCGAGGCTGGTCGGATGGTCCCCTATCCAGGGAGTCGTCCAACTCAAAGAGTAATCCTGTACGCGTTTTCCGAAGGACCATTGCAGCGAGGCTCTTTGGGCGCGCCCGAATAGATTGAGGTGTTGGAGCGACAGGGTTCCGATGAGGCCGTCGATCGAGGAGTAGGCCGCTCCGGCGGTGAGAACTCCCGGCTTTCCCTCCGTGACGTCGAAGGTCAAGTCGACTTTGTCCGGGTCCGAGGGGGTGGGTTGAAGGTCGAGGTCGACGTCGTCAATGAATCCGAGGTTTCTGATCTTTTCCACGCTGCGGCGGACCCGCGAAGAGGAAAAGGGATCCCCGCGCTTGAACACGATTTCTCTCTTAAGGACGTGAGTCTTGGTGGCCTTATTGCCCTCGACATCGATGTGTCCTATGTAGGAAATCGGTCCTTCGATGATCTCGTAGCGCACGTTCATCCGGTCGGTCTGGGCGTCGAAGGTTTTGACCGGGTTGATGCGCGTGCGCAGGCGACCTTTGTCCGAATAGAGTTCCTGAATGCCGCGGATGGTTTCCTCGAACTTCTCATCGTTGAACACCTTGCCTTTGCGGTATTCGACGGTCTTGATCAGTTCCGAGGAGACATAAATCAGGTGGCCCGAAAAGCTTGTTTCACCGAAACGGTAGGAGCGTCCCTCGTCGATTCCGAGAGCGATGGAAATCCGAGTTTTATCGGCGCTTAAGGTGACGAGAGGGCTCGACAGGAGGACGTCTAGAAAGCCGTTGTTCTTGTAGTGGGATTCTATCTTTCTGATGTCTTCGGGCAAGTCTTTGGCGAAATAGACCTTTTTAGGGGCGTTCTTCATCAGCTTGGTCAAGGCTTTCGGTTTAAAGGACTTGCTTCCATAAAATTCTACGAGCTCGATGCGCGACTTGGGGCCCTCGGTCACCTTGAAAACGATATCGACGGTCGCGGCGGAGGTGTCTGTTTTAACCGAGGGTTCGATCGCGGCGTCGAGAAACCCTTTTTCTCGATACTTGTCCACCATCTTATCGCGATCATCATCGAGCCTGGAGCGGTCATACGGGTCTTTGACTTTAAGAGACAACAAATCGCCGAGGGTCCCCCGGGACAGGTTCTTTTGCCCTTCGAAGGTTATTTTTCGGACGATCGGCTTTTCCTTGACGAGGAAGTTGAGCAGAATTTGGCGGTCGGTCCCAGACGCCGAGCGAAAATGTTCGGGGACCGGCTTCTCAAGCAGGCTGATCTCGGCGCCGACGCGCTCGAAGACGCCCAGGCCCAGCAGGGACTGGATGTCTTTGTCAAGGTCGGGGCGATCGTAGAGATCGCCTTTCCGTGCCTTGATGGCGCCGCGGATCGTGGAAAGCTTTGTATTGGTTAGGACCTCGGCTTTGATATCGCCGATGACCCAGGGTCGGGGGACGACGGCGGGAGCCGCCGGCGAGGACGAGGCGACGACAGAGGCGGTCCCGGAGGACGCCGTTTGCCCCAGAGCCGAAGACGACAGCGCAACCGTGGCGATGGCACTCATAAGAAGGCTTTTCACCGGAAATCACAGTATACAAAATCGATTCTGACTCCGCGATGAAAAGAGCGTCCTCTACTGAAAACGGAAAGACCTTTCCTTAATAACAGAACGTCATCATGACCGGGCGGCGTTTGTCGTCGTGCGTCCTCCTGGACGCACAAGAGTTGACAATTAACGTATACGTTATTTAATTAATTTAATGGCCCCCGGGGTCTACGTCAGCGTCCTGCTTTGGTCAGCTTCCCTCTTTTTGCCGCCGGTTTCGGCGCAGAGGAGGGAACGACAACGCCTTTTTTGGCGTCGTAATAATCCAAACCCGAGTGGTCAAGGACCTCCTCCCCCATCAGGATGCGCAGCGTGTTTTTCAACTTGAGATGTTGGATGAATAGGTCATGTTCGGGTTTTAAGTCTGCGCGGCATTGGGGGGATTTGAAGAAAAAGGACAGCCATTCTTGAATGCCTTTGAGGCCGACGCGCTGGGCGAGGTCGAGAAACAACACCAAGTCGAGGACGATAGGTGCCGCAAGGATCGAGTCCCGGCATAGGAAGTTGATCTTGACCTGCATGGGCATGTCCAGCCAGCCGCGGATGTCGATGTTATCCCAGCCTTCTTTGGCGTCTCCGCGAGGGGGATAGTAGTCGATGCGAACCTTGTGGTGAAATGACCCGTAAAGATCGGGATAGAGCCCTGGCTCCAGGATGGTATCGAGCACGGACATCTTGCTTTTTTCCTTGGTCTTGAAAGAGCCGGGGTCGTCAAGGACTTCCCCATCCCGATTGCCCAGGATGTTGGTCGAGTACCAGCCGGTTAAGGCCAGCATCCGCGCCTTGAGCATGGGCGCGATCGTGGTCTTCATCAGCGTTTGGCCGGTCTTGAAGTCCTTTCCGCACACAGGGACGCCGAAGGCCTCGGAGAGCTCGACCATGGCGGGCGTATCGGCCGACAAGTTGGGCGCGCCGTTCCCGTAGGCGGTCTTGGTCATAATCGCGGCGTAGGCGTAAATCATGGAGGGGGGGATCGCGGGGTCGTTGTTCTTGAGGCCGCGCTCGAAGGATTCGGCATCCTCATGGCATTGCGCGTTGGGCGGCAAAACTTCCGTCGAGCCGCACCACAGCATCACCGCCCGTTCACAGCCATGCTTCTTTTTGAAGGATTCGATGTCGGCGATAACCTGTTGGGCGAGGTCCCACTTCGTTTTCCCTTTTTTGGGCGCGGCGGCTTTGAGATTCTTGACGTAGGCCGGATCATAGACCGGCGACATGGGTTTGATGGCCGCGAGTTCCTTGGCCACCGGGGTCAACGTGGCTGCGTCCAGGACGCCGGCCTTGGTTGCGGCGACGAACATGTCGTCGGTGAACAGGTCCCAACCGCCGAATACCAACTGATCGAGACTCGCCAAGGGCACGAAATCCTTTATGAGGGGCGAGCGGTTCTCGTAACGCTTGCCCAAGCGAATGGCCTGCATCTGGGTGATCGACCCGACCGGCTTGCCGAGGCCCTTTTTGATGAGTTCTACGCCCGCGATGAACGTGCTGGTGACCGCTCCCATTCCGGGAAGGAGTACGGCGAGTTTTCCATTAGCGGGCGGGATGCGGCTGTCGTGCTTGTTCATGTTCATTGACTCTCCTGAGATGCAATATGATCGCAAAATAAAGAAGTCCGCCGATGGCCGCCGCCCACAGAAACTCATAGACCATGTCTACGAAAGAAAGAACGACCAGAAGGTATATGAAGTCTCTTTGCGCGAGCAAATTCCCCAGACGAGCAAGCCGGGAGTCGAGGAGATTTCTTGAAGTCTCTTGGACCACGCCGGCTTCGGGAGCGACCACGCTGGCTTGACGGCCCGATCGACGATGGTGCCAGGCGGCCAGGGCCGAAGCCAAGACGCCTATGTCGGCCAGCGCGCTGAGAACGAGGGTGTGGGGACCGTTTCCCGTCCGCCAAAAACCGATTCCAAGGCAGGAAAAGAGGGCCAGATGGACGATGTTGTCCCCCCAGAAGTCAAGATCGGAGCCGAAGTCGCTTTCTTGGAAGCGCACTCGAGCCAATTCGCCGTCGCAGCCGTCGAGGATGGAGTGCGACAGAACGAGGAGGGAGCCGATGGCGTAGTGGAGGCGGTCGTCGCCGAGAAAAAAAGAGCAACCTAATAGGCCTAGAAGGGTGCTGAAAACGGTCATTTGATTGGGCGTGACCGATGTTTCGAGCAGCTTGCGGCTGGCCGCCAGGGAGAGGTGACGGTCGAAATGCCGAGCCATGAAGCCGTCCTGCTTCTTGGGTCCCGAAGCCATGATCCAGTCGATGATCGCCGCATGTTGATGAGGCCATTCGAGACGTTTGTAGGAGCGCCGGGGCAGAGGGTGTTTGTCCCGGATCAAAACGTCCTCGTCCTTCATCACGACGGTGATGACGCTGAGTTTGGAGTCGTCTTCATAGCATCGCGAGGATGTGAGCGTCTCTCGGGCGATGAAGGCGAGAGCGTCGACTCGAAGAAAGTGGTCGCCGGACAAGCTGAGGTAAGGCGCCGCGCAGGAGGCTGTTGACGTCGCGTCTCGCTTCACCCAGGTGATCTCCAATCTCGCCGGGAGGCGCAGGCGCGCAAGCCGTTCGGCTGCCGGCTCATGATCCGCGATCTGAACCTGTTTGAGACCGGCTCGGGCGATGGTGAAGAGATGGCGCTCGAGCACGGTCATGCCGCCGATACGAACCCAGAGGAGCTTGGGGTGCGGCACCCAAAGAATTACGCGCTCGAAGGCGGGGGGGTCATTGACCACGAGTCACTCCATCTTTGTCGCGCGCGCGTTCGTAGGCGGCGCCGATTGTCGCAAGGCAAAAGGCCGCCTCAGCCAGATTTTCGCCGCGTTCGCGTCCGGAACACTCGCTTTCGAATGACGGCCACATCGCGGTCAGCCAATCGGGGTGGGCTGAGCCCGCGGAGAGCTTCTCGGGAAAGTGAAACAGTTGATCAAGGCCGGGGCCTTTGACGCACAGGGAGTCGTCTTTGAGCTCGGCCGTCGCCTTTTCACCATTGACAAGGGTCCAATTTGAGCGTTCGGCGGCCCGCCAGGACATGTGAATGGAGGCTTCGGCGGCGGGGGCTTGAAATGTGAGGGTCGCGGTTTCATCCACGGCGTCCTCGGGATGGAGAACGGCCGAGGAGAGTTCAAGACGGGGCCCCAGCAGACGCCGCAGCAGATAGAGGTTGTGCCAGCCGTGGTCGACGAGAATTCCTCCGCCGGAGATAGCGGGGTCTTTGCGCCAATCGCCCGGAAGACAGGACGCGGAGGGCCGGGTTCTGAGAACGCGAATTTCAGCGTGACGGATCTCCCCGAGGATGCCGCGGGCCGCGACTTGGAGTAATTTGGACCACTGCGGGGAATAGGCCCAGTTGTTGATGGCGTAAACGCAGCGATCGCGGGATTCGGATTCCCGACGGATGTCTTCGAAGGCTCCGGAGCTCAAGGTCAGGGGTTTTTCGCAGAGGACGTGAAGGCCCGCTCGAATTCCGGACAGGACGGCGTCGGCGTGGTAGCGCGGCGGGGAGCAGACGATGAGAGCATCCAATGATATTTCCGTCTCCAACAGTGAATCCAAACTGTGGTATACGTTGGCTTGAGGGATGCGTCGGCGGGCCGCGTCCCTTCGTTCGGGCGCGGGTTCGTAGACGGCCTCGACGTTGACGTTGAGCGAGCGGAGAGCGGCCAAATGGGCTCCCTCAGCGACGGCGCCGAAACCGACGAGGGCGACGCGGCGGATCATTCTTAGAGAGCGTGCCGTCGGCGCACGGTTTCAAGCGCCTCCTCAAGGAGGGCCAGGGCCTTCAACGCCTCGGTTTCCGTGATCACGAGCGGCGGATTGATGCGCAGAGAGGGGTTGTAAGCCATCGTCAACACCCCGCGCCGGAGGCCCTCTTCGAAGAGATCGCGGCAAATCGCCTTATCAAGGGGTTCGCCAGTCTTAGGGTTGACCAAATCCACCCCGATCATAAGGCCGCGGCCGCGCACGGAGCCGATCATGGGACTCTTGGCCTTGATCTTCTCCAGGTTCTTGAGCATGAGGTCCCCGACCTTGGCTGAATTTTCGACGAGTCGGTCTTTCAGGATGGCCTGCAAAGTCGCGTCGCAGGCCGCGGAGGCCAGGGGGTTTCCCCCGTAACTCGATGAGGATCCTGAGGGGTTGGACCACGGTTTCGCCGAGGCCGTCTCATCGGTGGTGACGACGCCGGAGACGGGGAACCCCCCTCCGAAGCCCTTGCCGATAGTCATGATGTCGGGGGTCACCCCCTCATGATCGCAGCCGAACATCTTGCCGGTCCGGCCGAAACCGGTAATCATTTCGTCCGAGATGAACAAAGCGCCGGCGTCACGGGCGATGTCTCGCACGCCCTTGAAGAAACCGGGAGGGGGCACGACGTTCCCGTTGGTTCCTTGAATGGGCTCCAGGATGACGGCGGCGATCCTGCCGGTCGTCTCGCGCTTGATCATCTCGCGCAGGAAATCAAGGCAATGCGCCGCGCAATCGTGCTCTTGAAGGGTTCCGAAGGGGCATTTGCGGGTGTCGGGATAAGGTGATAGGTGCAAACCGGGCGCCATCGCTCCATATGAATTTTTAAACCCGTCGTTCAGCAATCCCATGACCCCCATCGTTTTGCCGTGGAAGCCGCCCCAGAAGCCGATCACCTCGAAGTGCCCGGTCTTGGATTTAGCCAGGCGCAGCGCGGCCTCAACGGCCTCCGCGCCCGAGGAGTAGAGCTGACAGCGCGTCAAACCGCGAGGAGTGATTTTGGCCAGAGACTTAAGGAAGTTTAAACGGTGCGGCGACGTGAAGGAGCCTACGGCGGTCTTCGCCGCCTGGTCGGCGATCGCCCGGGCCCAGTCCGGATGGCCATAGCCGAGCGAGGCGACGCCGATACCGGCGACAAGGTCCAGGTAACTATTACCATCGACGTCGCGCAGCGTCGCGCCGTTTCCGCCGTCAACGGCGATCTGGGCGTACAAGGCGATTGTTTGAAGACCGGGGGCGATGAACGCCTGTTCTTCTGTGAACAAAGAGGTCGATTTAGGACCCGAGCGATAGGTGGCTTCTTTCAGAGTTTGAGGCGTCATATTCTTTATCCTCTTCTTCCCGCGACCTGGCGAAGGCGAAGGCGAAGGCGCCGTGCGATTTGTACCGAGGCTTCGTCGCGCACGCGCGCGAAGCTCGGCCAAGAATTTATGTCGATGATGAAAATCCCCCCATCATGCGTGATGATGGCGTCTCCTCCAAAAACCTCGATTTTAACGGCCTTAGCCGCGAGCTCGGCCTGGGCGGCGAGGTCTTCGAGTTCAAAGGGAAGGCGTCGAGCAGTGGAAGGATCGTGATAAAACCAGGTGAACCATTGGCCCGGACCGACCCCGTAAAACTTGATGAGATCGCCGTCCACGTGGCTTTGAACGATGAGGTCGGTGATCTCGCGGCTTTCGAACTCTCGCCGGATGGTTTGGGCCTCGCCCCAGTTCCGGGCGAAGACGACGTCGTGGGAGCACGTGTTATGGACGTCTCCGCGCTTAAGCCACCATCCTCCAGGGGCGGAAAAGTCGGGGGGCTCATCATTGACGGCGGCGGAGATGCGGCGGACTTCCGTCCCCGGATAGCGGAGTCCAGGGGTATTAGAAAAGGAATCGAGCATCCGGGTGCGGTAGCAGCCAAGCACCGAGTCCGCAGGATTGACCACGACCACGCCCGTCGCGGTCTCGATTGATTTAAGGCGCATGAGACGAGGGTAGGTTTCACACATCGGCACGATCAGATCGTATCCGGTCGGGTCGATTCGATCGAACTCCTCGGGCGTCAATACGGTGCATTCCGTTTTGAGGATCGAGAGTTGGCTCATCACGGATTTGAGAATCAACGCATCATCAGATTCGCGGTTGGGCGAATTCTGGAGTTCCCGCAGTATGCCGAGAGCCCTCATATCACATCCTCCCCGTCGTCAGGAATTCTTCCGCCGTCGCGAGGTCTTGGGGCCGGTCTACATCCAGGGTTCTTGACAGCTCGACCCCGAAAACGCGGGCGCGTGTCGCGACCAAGTCGGCCCAGAAGTCCCGCAAACGTCCGTGGGTTTGCGCGGCTGGAAGGCGCTCCGCCGCGGCGCGGGTCATAAAATAAAGTCCGCACGTAACCGTCAGGCGCGTTCGCGACAGGTCGCCAACGGCCGTGATAAAGCCCGTCTCATCGCGATCCGCCCAAAGAGGCTTCTCGTCATCGACAAAGCGCGTCAAGGCCAAGCCGGCCTGCGCGTTCCGCGCTCGGCACTCGTTCCAAAAGCGCTTGATATCCTCGGCCGCGATCAGAGCGTCGACGGTGCTGATGAGAAAGGAGTCGTCTTTTTGAGCGAGATTCTTGGCAACCAGACGGAAACTCTCGAACGAGGAGGCGGTGTCGGCGCAGAGAAAATCAAACCGTAGATTTGGAAAAGATCGAGCCAAGCTGGCGGGGACCGCCGTGCCGCGGCTGTTGGTCAAAAGGGTCAAGGATTGCATCCCAGCCGCGTCAAGGGAGCCGACAACCCAATGCGCCAAGGGCCGGCCGGCGACCGGAATGAGGGGCTTGACGGTCCGCGGGTGCTTTTCAGCCATTCGAGATCCGTGACCCGCGGCGATAATTCCGGCGATCATGGCAGAACCCCCTCAAGATCGGCCACCGAGCGTAGAGTCCAGTCGTTGTCCCCGCGAGCCGCTTGCGGGCGGGCCGTGATCAGCGCTTTTTTCATGCCGACGGCCGTCGCCCCCGCCATATCGCGCGCGACCGAGTCGCCGACCATCACGCAGTCTCGCGGTTCGACGCCGACGGCTTTGGTCGCGTGGAGGAATATTCTCGGATCCGGTTTTGTTATGCCGAGAACGCCGGAATCCGCGACAACTGTGAAAAGTCCGAGCAAGCCCTCGGCTTTGAGGATTCCCTCAAGATTTCCATAAAAATTAGAGACGACCCCAAGACAAAATCGTTGTCTCAGGCGCTCCAGAGTCGGTCTTAGTCGGGAAAATTGCCGGCGGCTATCCGCGGCGAAGCGTCCCGCGATGGGGTCGACAAGGTCGGATCTGTCGGCGCCAAGGGTTTCGAGAACATCCTTGACCTGCAGTCGCAGCGTGTGTTCAAGATCGAGACCCTGGAGTCGATGACGAGCGCTCAACCGGTCGTCACAGTCGTAAAATGCGCGGTCAAACTGGCTCCGGGGAACGTCTAGGCCATTTTCCTTATAAAGGTGGTGGAAGCGCTCAAGCCAAGTGGTCCCATCGGCATCGAGCGTCCCTCCATAATCGAATAGCAGGCACCTCACCAGAGGATTGTACTAAATTCGTTTGAATCGGCATCCGCCAGGCGGCCGGCGGACAGGGCTTGCGGCCCAAATTCGCGGCGAAGCGCGCGTAAAATTATCGTAAACACTGATTTGTAGGGCTTGACATGTTTATATAAACCTGTTACCTATTGCGTGACGGAGTTCGTAAAATCGGTAATCGTTTGATCGGAGGGCTTGACAGGGGTTTGGGAACCTGTTATAACTCCGTGCCGCACACAAAACGCGCCGAGTCCGACCTCCCGGGAATAACGGGGGGGCGTCGGCGCTTTTTTATGGCTCAAATTCGTTTTCGAGCGAGGGAGTAAAGGATAATGTCCAAGATCGCAGGGGTCAAGGAGAAGTTGGGCGCCTTGCAGAGGGTGGCCGGCTTATTTCGTGGTCCTCGGGACGTCGTCGGCATCGACGTCGGGACATATGCGATTAAAATAGTTTTGTTCCAGATCGAATCCGGGGTCGTCAACTTGAAGGCCTGGGGTCACTTGCCAATGGCCGGGAAGCAGGACCTCGGACCGGATGAAAAGAAAATCGCGATAACGAATGCGATCCGGGTGTTTTTCGTGGAAAAGGGGATTAAGATTAAAGAGACCGCGACCTCATTGTCCGGGAACGCGGTCATCGTTCGCTATGTCAAATTCCCGCGTCTAACGAGAAGCGAGTTGCAGTCGACATTGGCCGCCGAAGCCGAACCGTTCATTCCCTTCGATATAAACGAGGTCCAACTCGGCTTCCACATTCTCAACGAAATCGTGGAGGACGGCCAGAAAAAAATGGAGACCGTCCTTGTCGCCGCCAAGAAAGAATTGGTCAACCAGCGCCTCGACATCATTCATGGCGCTGGCCTGCATGCGTCGATTATCGATGTGGACAGTTTCGCCTTGGAAAATGTTCATGAGAAGATACCCGACGTTGTGCAGGGTCCCGGAGCCACCCTCTATCTCAATATCGGCCATCTCGTTACGAATCTTTCGATCGTTGAGAACGGGAGCACCCGCGTTGTTCGGGATGTGTTCGTGTCCGGAAATACCATAACCAAGGCCGTCATGAAGGCCTTCCAATGCGATGCCGATAAGGCCGAGGAGCTTAAGGTCTCGCGGAGCATTTTCATTGATTCCGACGAAAAGGAAAAAGCCCTGGCCGAGGGGGACCGCGACGGTCTGGGCGTCTCTCAGGCCATCAGCCAGGTCGCGCGCGACCTGGTGGCCGAGGTCCACAGATCCGTCGATTTCTATCTCTCTCAAGGCCCCGACCGGTCGATCGGGCGAATCATGTTGACCGGAGGAAGCTCCCGGCTGCGAAATCTCGATAGACATCTTGCCCAAGAGCTGAAAGTTCCGGTCGCGGTGCTCAACCCGTTCTTGCTCGCCAAGGGGGGGGAGGCCGTGCCCGAGGAGCTGGCACCGGCCTTTGGAGTCGCTGTCGGCCTGGCGCTTAGGCGTAATGGGGATTGGGAGTGAGGCCATGATCAAGGTCAACCTCGTCCCTTCGGAGCTTCTCGCCAGAGCCAAGCAACGCCAATTGGTGCTGCAGGGCGTGCTTTTGGGCACCGTTTTGGCCCTAGGGGTGACGGGAGTTTCTTTTGGACATTGGTATGGGAAGCATCGTCTGGAACAAAATCTCATTGAGCAGGAGGCGGAGCTTCAACGCCTCGACGCGATCGTCAAGCAGGTCGAGGAGCTTGAGAAGGCGGCCAATGCGGTGCGCGCGCGCTTGGGCGTCATCGAAGACCTCTTGCTCGGGCGCGCTTACTATCCGATTTTTATGTCCGAGTTCGCGCGATCGGTCCCTGCGGGGGTCCGGGTCAATTCAGTGTCGACCGCGGGTCAGGGTGCGGGGGCGATCAAACTCAACATCGGGGCCGTGGCGAACACCAACGAGGATATTGCGGGCTGGGTCAAGACGATGGAAAAGAATCCAAAGTTTTCTTCCGTTGAAATCGGCAATGTGACGGCGACGGCGGGACTGTACGTTTTCGGCTTGACGGCGACGTACACGAGCAAATAATATGGCGATTCAATTGTCGAAGAACCAGAAACAATACGTCGCGGCGGGCGTGTTCATGCTCGCTGCTTTTGGTTTTGTCCATGTGAAATTCTTTTGGCTTCCGGTCGCCGCGGCCAAGGGGGAGGCGCGCGAGAAAATCGACCAGATTGTCCTGAAAATCGCGAAGGCAAAACAGCAGGCGGCCCGATTGAAGAACCTGCAAGATGAGATCGCCAGGCTCAATGAGAGGGCCATCGAAGCCGAGAAGCGTCTCCCTAAGTCCAAGTCCGTGCCCGATATCTTGTTGACTTTGTCGGCGTTGGCCCAGCGAAACCGCGTCCAGCTTCAAAGCTTTTCTCCAGGGGCGCAGAAAAGCCAGCAATATTTCATCGAATTGGCCTATCCCTTGGCGGTGAAGGGGGGCTACCATAGCATCGGCCGTTTCCTCGCCGCGCTCGCCTTGGAGGATCGGATCTTTAACATTAGGGACATCACCTATCCTGCCGCCGGCACCGATGGCGAGATGACCGTGACATTCACCTTACTGTCGTATCAATACAAAGGATGATCATTACGACCTTCGCCGTTTTGATGTTGAGCGTCGGCCCTGCCCTCGCGCAGGCGCCGCAGGCGGCGGAAGCCTCCTCACTGGTCGGCACGTCCACTCAAACCATCTCGAGCCTGTATACCGGCGATCGGGTCCGAGATCCGTTTCTCCCCGTGACGATGGGCGGCGGCGCCGCGCGCGTTGTGGATCCCAAGGATGAGGAGTCGACGGTCGTGGATATCCATGCGTTGGTTCTGCGCGGCATACTGAAGGATTCCCTGAATGATTTTGCCCTATTTTCCTCCGAGGCGGGGCGGACGTACATGCTCCGGGCGGGAAAGTTCTTTAATGATCGCAACAAGTTGATGCCGGGAATCACGGGGCGCATTCGATTGAAACAGAAAATCGTTGAACTTATCACGGCGGACAAGGACGTCCAAGTGTTCCGTATGGGCCAAGAAGAGAAAGAAAAGGAGAAGCCATAGCGGCGGAGAACCCCATGACCAATCAAAATCTTCCTCTAAGAAAAGCCCTGGCGGCGGTCTTAGCCGTCGTCCTCTCCATTCCAACGGGAGTCATCCCCGCGATGGCGGCGGAGCCGGCGAAGTTTCAAGGAATTGAAGTCGCCGAGGACTTCGTGACGATCAAGATCAGCACCTCCGTGCTCTACAACAGTTTTCTCACCCAGACCCCCCCTCGCCTGGTGATGGAATTGCTTGATGTGCAGCATGATGGGGAAAGCCAGCTCACTCAGGGCAAAGGGCTGTTTGTGTCGACCGTGCGTTCGAGCCAATTCACCAAATCCCCGCGTTTGATCACGCGCGTTGTGTTTGATTTGGCGAAGATGGTCGGGTACAAGGTCGGAAGCACCGCGGCGGGCTTGACTGTTCAGCTCATTGGTTCGGTTCAGGATGAGGCGCGGGCCGCGGAGACTCCAAGGCCCGTCATCGCCAAACGCGCCGTAGCCGCGGCGAAAACGGAGCCCATTGTGGCTGCGGCCGTGGAGGAAGAGCCTCAGCGGGCCCCGGAGCCGGAGCCGGAGCCGGCACACCGTTCAAAACCCCGAGTGACGACGGATGCGGGTCAAGCTTTGCGCCGCGCGGGCTTGGAAAAAACGATGAATAAAGAGCTCGCCGCGGCGGCGGCGGCTTCGGACATCACGAAAACGAAAATCAATATTTCAGACGATGGGAGTGATGTGGAACGCGCGGACCGTCGTACGGGCGGAAGAATTTTCCGGGATATCATGAGCCGCATGCCCCGGGACCTCGTGACCCTGGATTTCGACAACACGGACATTCGAGACGTGATCCGTCTCCTGGCGGCGAAATCCAAGGTCAACATCGTGTTTGGCCCCGACGTCACCGGATCCTTGACGCTTCATCTGTCGGAAGTGCCTTTCAACGAGGCGTTTCGGACCGCCTTGTCGATGATGAAATTGACGACCGACCAGGTCGGCGACAACATCCTGCGGGTGATGACCCCCGCGGAGCTCTCCAAACAACGCACGAATTCCACCGCGATTACCCGCGTTTTCCAGCTTAACTATGCCAAGGCGCTGGAAGTCAAAACGACGATCGACGCCGTCCGATTAGCCGAGGGCCGCACAGGAAGCTCGACGGCTGACTCGAAGACCAACTCCCTGATCGTGACCGATACTTTGGAGGGGCTGTTGTCGGCCGATAATTTGATCGCCCAACTTGACCAGAGGCCCCGTCAGGTCCTCATCGAGGCCAAGCTTGTCGAGATCAACGCTAATAGCGGCCTCAACTACGGCGTGCAATGGGATTATCTGATGAGCGAGCCCGGCCGCATCGGAGGTAAATCGGGGACGAATTGGGCGGGCAGTACCGTGAAGGCCGTCCCGCCCGCGGGATCCACCGTTCTTAATCCCAACCTGGACATGAATACGCAGGAATTCACTCAACAGACCGGCGCTTCCGGCCGCGGAACGGGAGTGAGCTTGGCGGCCGACCGCGTTTTCGGGGCTTTGACGCTCGGACGTATCACCAACAACTTCATCCTCAACGCGACCCTGACGGCGGCGGCGTCCGAGGGTAAAGCAAAGGTCTTGTCGGAGCCGAAGATCGCGACCCTGAACAATCAGCCGGCCAACATCAACGTCACGACGCAGATTCCATATGTGACTTCGAACGTGGCGTCGACCGGCGTGCAGACTCAGTCGGTGGCGTATGTGACGACCGGAATCAAGTTGACGGTGACGCCCAGCATCAACGCCGACGGCCGCATCACTCTTCAGATCAACCCGGACGTCAGTCAGCCTTCCGTGACCGCGGCCGGCAGCACTCAGACCGGAGCCCCCGCCGTCGACGCCCGCACGGCCACGACCACGGTGCTCGTGCGCGACGGGGAGACGATCGTCATCGGAGGGCTGATCAGCGATTCCATGCAGGATACGATCTCAAAGGTCCCCTTGCTCGGAGATATTCCGATCCTTGGCTGGTTGTTTAAGAAGAAGACCAAAACTCGGGTGCGATCGGAACTTCTCATCTTCGTTACGACGAGGATTCTCCCCGACTAACCCTCTGTGCTTGCCGGCCTCGTTGGACTCATCGTCGCCGCGGGGCTTCTGCTGAGGGGAGCGCTGGATTCCTGGGTTCAGGCGACGCTGCTCTTGGCGTTTTTGACCGGCGGCGCCGCATGGCTGTGCGCACAGATCATGCGAGGCTGGATCCCTCTTTCCGAGAATAACTTGATTCTTTGGATCTTGGCCTTGGTCGCTCTGGCCGCCGCCTCCATGGAGTTGAGTCTGATTCATGTGTATTCGCGCAGAGCCTGGGCTGTGTCCACGATGGGGCTGATGCTCTTCCCGGTCGTTTCCGTTATCGACAACGAGGGGCGCGAAAAAATTAAACGAGTCGCCCGGATGGTGGCGTGGATATTGGTGTTGGTGGCTCTTTACCAGAGGTTTCATGGCCAGGCGCGCCCCCCGGCCAGCTTCTTCAGTCAGAACGTTTTTGCCGGGGCGATTCTTTTACTTCTTCCCATCGCGATTCGAGCGGGGGACGGATTTCTTGCGGCGGGTCTCATGGTGTGTTTGTGGTGGACCCATTCAATCGGCGCATGGCTCGGCCTAGCGGTCGCATTGCTTCTTCACCGTCGGGCCGCGGGAGCGGCGGCGTTTTGGTGGGGGGCCGTGGCGGGGTTCGTGGGATTGGTGTCGTTTTACAGCAAGCTCCAATCGCCCGAAGTCATGCATCGGATCGAATGGTGGCGAGCGGCCTGGTCTATGGCGGCCGGCGACCCCTGGCTGGGCTTGGGCCCAGGAGCTTTCGCTCACGCATTTGCCGCGCACGTTCCCGCGCGTCCCGACCTGTCGACCCTCCATGCCTATCAATACGTGCTGGAGACCGCCGCGGAGCGAGGCTGGGTCTATCTGGCCTTGTGGTCATGCGGCCTTGCCGCGCTGTTCGTCCATTCCCCCGCGGAGAAACGCTTTGGTCCCATCGCGATTTTGATACAAGGATTGGCCGACTATGCGCTTTCCGTGCCCGGAATTTTTTGGTTTTTTTGCGTTTCGGCCGCGTTTTCCATTCCGGAATCAGGGCGAGTTCTCAATATTCCCTTTCGGTATCGTTTGTTCAGCTGCGTTTTGACGCTGATTGTCGCCGGCGCGGCGGGTCGATGCGTTTGGCATGAATGGACTGCCGAACGTTTGCGGACCAGGAGCGTTGAATTGATTCGCGGCGACGATTTGCAGGGCGCGGACGCCCTGCTCGCCCGCTCGGAGGCCATCGCCCCCCACCCCGAGGCGGCGCGCCTGCGAGCGGACGTCGCGGTGGCCGTCGCGGGATCAAATCCCTCCCGCGAGTCCTTGGCCCTTGCGGCGGAGCATATGAAGCGGGCCTCATCCCTGGACCCATATCGCGTTTCGTATCGGATTGCGCTTGATGCGCTCGCGCGCGACTCCGCCCCGCCCGGCGCGCCCGGTCATGAAAAATAAGCGAATCGCCCCTGAAATCATCGTCGGGACGTTTTTCGTCTCCGTTATTTTTTTCTTATTAGGACTGCAGTGGCTTCGCGGACTGAGCACGTTTTGGAGCGACCTAACCTATCTGCATCAGAGCTGGCGGGCGGGGCCGGCGATGATGATCATGGCGGGCCGGACGCCGTTATGGGAACCGTCTCTCTACTTCGGCATGCCCATGGCGGCCTCGATGCAGGGGGGATTGTTTTACCCCCCGACGATCCTGTTCTATCTATTCGGTTTTTCAACGGCGACGGCTTGTTTTCAAGCTCTTCATCTTTTGTTGGCGGGGTTCTTGTGCGCGTTGTGGCTTCGCACGTGGAGATTGTCGTGGGGCGCGAGCTTAGGAGGCGCCCTTGTGTTCGCTTTCAGTGGAGTCATGATCGCCCGGCTTCCCTACCTGAATCATCTGGCCACGTTGACATGGACTCCCGCATTGGGGCTGTTTTTTCGCCGTCCCGCTCAATTGGCCGCGATTCTGGCGTTGATGATTTTTGCGGGCTACCCGACGTTCATCCCCGGTTGCGCGTGCGCGGTTTGGGCCGTGGCCGTGGCCGCTCGAACGCAGCGAACGTGTTGGAGAGCCGCCGCCATGAACTGGGCGCTTGCAGGCCTGTTGGCCGCGGCCGTGGCCGCCGTGCAGCTTCTGCCCGGTTTGGAACTGGCCGTTTTTTCCCGTCGTGCTGCGGGAGTGGGTCTTGTCGAGGCGTTGACCTGGGGATTCCAGACGATTGACTTTCTTCAGTGGTTGGGTCCTCTTGCGGTCGGATGGTCTCGCTTCCATCCCGCCGATGATTGGTATAAAACCGTCTATTTGGGGGTTTTCGGAGCCTGCGCGGCGGGGTATGGCGCGGCCGCCCTGCCGAGAAAGAGAGCGCTGATTCTTGTCGCGGCGTTGTCCGCCGTTTTTCTCCTCACGCTGGGGGGCTCTAACCCGGTCTCGTCCGAGTTGTGGGGCAAGCTTTCCTTTTTGCGTTTTGTTCGGTATCCCGGAAATCTATCCTACATTGCCCTGCCGTTGTTCGCCGTATTGGCTGGAGCGGGAATCAGCCGGGGGCGAGCGGGCTCAGCCCTTGTTCTCGCGCTGGCCGTTGAGTTGATCTTTATCGGTCGTAGCGCCACCCCGCTGGCGCCTAAATCCCTGTTCACCGAAGCGGGCGTTTTGGCGAGGACTTTGCAGGAGACGCTCGGTTCCACGCGGTATTTGATCTCTCCCCGTGCGCTTCAGGCGTCCACCGGCTCCGGGGTTTTCGACTGGAAGCAACGTTTGTACGGTCTGACCAATGCGCCCTACCGGATCCGCGCCGCGACGAATTTCGGCGAACCGCTCGTTCCCGCCGCATCCTACGCGGTGATGGACGCGTTGTTCACGTTGCCCGGGGCAGATGCGGCGGCGGGCTGGATGCCCTGGATCGGGGCGTCGCGACTGTTGACGCCGGAGAAGGTCGATTCCGCGCGTCTTTCTTCGGAGGGCCGCAGCCTTTGGGAAGTGTCTCGAGTGCGGGGACAGGTTTCCCTGGCCTATCGACTCTCCCCGGAACAAGGGGCGTCTTTTCCAGAAGAATGGCCGCCGGCGCCGCCCCCGCTCGGGGCTCCTCTTGAACTTCGATGGCCTCGAGAGGATCGGTTTGAAGTCTCGGGATTCGGGGAGGGGTGGGTGTTTGTTTCTGAGCCGCGTTTCCCGGGATGGACAATCGCTTTATCCTCCGGGGAGAAGGAATTGCGAGTCACGTCTCGGCCGGCATTGGAGGCGTTTCAAAAAGTGGCGACTCCGGCCGGACCCTGGACCATACGGTGGCGATATGAACCGCTGCCGTGGCGTGTGGGGTTGATAGTGACATGGGCCTCATTGCTGGCGCTTGGCGCCTCTTGGTATCATCGGGTCGTGGCCACGACTTCATGACACGCAGGGACCTGATTGCCTTTGGGGTGCTGGCGGCTGTGATCTTGGCTTTCCTCGCCCCGGTTTGGGCGCGCGAGGCGCCATCCTTCTTCAATCACGGCGATCTTTACACTTTTCATTGGCCCCTGCGCCACCATTCGGTCTCGACGATCATCCAGGGGTATTTCCCGTTCTGGAATCCCTACGTTCTTCTTGGCGTCCCTCATGCGGCCAATCCTCAGGCGGCATTGTTTTACCCCCCGTCCGCATTGTCGTTTCTTCTTCCCGTCGTCACCGCCATGGCTTGGGAGCAAATTTTTCACCTTTTGTGGGCGGCCCTGGGCGCGTTCCTCTTGGCTCGATCTTTGGGTTCGCGGCGCGCCGCCGCGGTCGTTCTCGCGGCGTCCTACGCCCTGTCTCCGTTTCTCGTCTACCGGGTGACCGCTGGCATTCCCACGCTGCTTGCCGCTCTGTCATGGGTGCCGTGGGCTTGGCTGGCGTGGCTTTGCTCCAGGACGGCGCTCTTGTCTTCCGTTTGGGCGATTCAATTTTTCTCGGGACATCCGCAATTTCTTCTCATTAACGCGGTCGCGATGCTGCTGTGGGCCGCCGCGCGAGAATCGCGAATGCGTTTGTGGGGATGCTTGGCCAAAGCGGCCTGTGGAGCGATGATGCTGGCCGCCGTCCAGTGGGTCGCGACCGTGCAGTTTCTTCGCGGCTCCAACCGCGCCGGCTGGCCGGTCGAATTTACTCACGCCTATTCGCTTGATTGGTGGGCCGTCTTGATGTGGCTTTGGCCGGGGGCGCTCGGAACTCCGCTTGACGGAGGTTGGAAAGGAGCGATTTCTGTTTTTTATGAGAGCGGAGGCGTGTGGCTGGGCATCGTGATGTCATGTCTGGCGTTTCTGGGCCTAGCGCGCGAGCGCGGACGCGCGGGAGCGATCCTCCTTGTGTTGGCGGGTCTTTGCTTGGCCTTTGGGGTCAACGGTCCCATGGGCTTTCTCTCGGGTATTCCCGGCCTCTCCTATCTGCGCACTCCCGCGCGCTGGTCGTTTTTCGTTCTTTGGGGACTTTGGCTGCTCGCGTCCGCCGGGTTGCGCGCTTTGGAACGAAGACGGTTTTTCTTGGCGACAATCCCCTTTCTTGTCGTCGCGGAATTATCCGCTTGGGATTTCCCATTTCTTACCCATCATGATCCGAAGGAGTTCACGGCGGCCAACGCGGCCGTGGCCGCCGCTTTATCCGGGCTGCCGCAAAGAGTTTTGACCGACCCCGAGCTCGCCAATCCGAATAAAGCCACGGTTTACCGCATGCGCAACGTGAATGGCTATGACGCGTTTTTCCCCGCGGGAGCGGCGCGATGGGCATTGGAGGCCGAGGGCTCCCCCGCCGCCGATTCCAGCCGCATTTTTGTTTCACGATGGCGTTCGCAGGCTTCGGCGCGGGCCGGGGTGGGCGCGCGTCTATCCGCCTCGGGCATAGAGACGACGACGGGAGCCTGGCCGTTGGCCGCTTTCCTCGATCGCGACGGAGCGCGTGTTCTGCCTGATCCGATTTTGACCATCGAGCGGCCGGAGCGCTGGCGCCTGGCGGGCGACGTGCCGAAGGAAGCTGCTTCAGTTTCCCTGGCTGAATCACGCTGGCCCGGCTGGCGCGCGTTCCTCGAGGGCCGGGAGGTGGAGCTCCGCCCGTGGGGACCGGCATTTCAATTGGTTCCGATCGCTCCCTCCCAATCGTCTCTCGACCTTCGGTTTGAATTTAGCCCCCCTGGATGGAGTTGGCTGGCGCTGGTGTCGTTGGCGTCGTGGTCGTTTTGGTTCATCCGACTCGCGAAATTCGGGGTGGGGACATGAGTAGACGCAAAAGGCTGATTCCTATTGCCGCGGCTCTTATCGCGACGGTCTTTTTTTTATGGTTAGCCGTACGCGGCGTCGATTCTGCAGCGCTTAAAAAAGCGTTGAGGGCCGCGGAATTCATCTGGATCCTTCCCATGATCGTCGTCATGTGCGTCGACCTCTTGATTCGAGCGCTGCGATGGCGGGTGCTGTTGTCCAGGGCTCGGGTCACGCCGGCTCCCGTCTGGACGCTCATAAAGCTCGAGGCCATCGGCTTGGCGATTAACAACGTTCTCTTTCTTCGCCTAGGAGAGTTGGCTCGGGCGATTTTAGCCAGCCGCAGGCTTGATATTCCGGTGCTTGCCGCGTTCGCCAGCGTGGCCATCGAGAGAGCTCTGGATGTCGCGGCCCTATTGTTGATTTTCATAGTCGCGGCGGGCGCGGTTGACGGCATCGTCCCGCGAGAGATCGTCATCGGCGCCGTCGCCGTCTTATTGGGAACCCTTGGCGCGTTAATTCTCCTGACCGTGGCGGGTTCATCCGTGGTCGGCGGCGGCGTCACCGAGCGCGCGCTGCGGCGTTGGCCAAGGATTCACAACCTGGTGTTGCAGCTTTCGCTCGGGGCCGTTGTCTTGCGCTCGCCGTGGGCCTGCGTGCAGGCCGTGTTTTGGAGCGTGCTTTTGTGGAGCGTCGATGCCGTGCTGTATTGGGCTGGAGCCCGAGTTTTGAGCCTCGGGAGCTTGATGGACTATCCCCGCTCGGTTCTCGCCCTGTCTTGGGCCGGAGCGAGTTCGGCGATTCCCGCCGCTCCGGGAGCCGTCGGCACGTTTGAGGCGGTCGTTGCCTCCATTCTCGTCAAATTTCAAGCGGGACCCGAGGAAGCTTTCGCCTACGCCCTCGTCACGCACATGGTCATGTACGTTTTCGTCACGAGTTGCGGTCTTTTCTTTTTATCGCGCGAGGGGATCTCCTTGGCGCAGCTTCGTCAGGAGGTGGAAAAGGGCTCATGAAGCTGTCCCTCTTGCATTGGCTTGCGTGTCCGGTGTGCCGCGAGGACTTGAAATTCTCAAGTCTTGAGACTTATCCGAGCCACAATGAACACATTAGCGAGGCGACCCTGGCGTGCAAAGGCTGCGGTCTCCAATATCCTGTCATTGACGGAATACCGCGCCTGCGTCCTCCGGACCCTCTTGAGGCCCGTGCGGATAAGACTCGACGGACGTTCGGCTGGGAATGGCTTCGATATCCCGGCTCTCTGCCCGAGGACAAGGGAGTGTTTCTCGAAGAAACCATGCTGCCGCCGCAGGAGATGTCCGGCAAGCTCGTTCTCGACGCGGGCTGCGGCATGGGCCGCTACAGCGCGGTCGCCCTTTCGCTCAACGCCGAGGTCGTGGCTTTGGATATGTCGGAAAGCCTGATTCGCGTCGCGCAGCGGGCGCGCACCGAGCCCCGTCTTCATCCCGTGGAGGGTGACCTGCTCCACCCGCCGTTCAAGCTCGGGATTTTCGACATCGCCTACAGCCAAGGCGTTCTCCATCACACCGCGCAGACGCGCGCGGCGTTTTCGGCCGTGGCGGCTTTGGTCAAGCCTCAGGGGTTGTTCTCGGTCTGGTTGTACGGCAAGGCCGGGCGTTATGAGGATTTCGCGACGAATCCCCTTAAAAAAGGACGCGAGTGGGTCGCCGAACACCGCCGTTTGGCATGGTGGATCGTGCTTATTCGGCATGTCGTGAGCGATTGTGTTCGTCTTTTCACCACGAGGATGCCGGTGTCGCTCGTTCATGCGTTATGCCACCCATTGACTTGGATGGGGGTCGTGCCCGGACTCAAGTGGTTGACGTACTCCGTTCATCCAGACTATCAGGTTCGGCTGATCGAGAATTTCGATTGGATTTCTCCGCCCTATCAGTGGCATCACACCAAGGAAGAGCTCGCGCGCTGGTTCGAAGAAGAGGGTTTTTCGATTATCGGCGTTTTGCCGCATGGACTCATCCCGAAGCCGGGCGTTCTCGGCCGCAAGAAAGCTGCGTGAACACTCCACTACGCGTCGTCATGGTCAGCGCGGGCTTTTGGCCCACCGTGGGCGGCGCCGAGCGTCAGGCCCTGGAGTTATCCGTCGCCTTGGTCCGCGGCGGAGCGCAGGTCACCGTTCTCACTCGCCGTTTCGGACTCTTGCCGAGCCGGCAGGAGGTTCAAGGCGTCGTGGTCAGGCGTCTTTGGACAGGGGGAGATGGAGCGCTCAATTCCCTGACGTTTCTCCTTGGAGTCTTGGGTTGGCTGTTTTGGCACGGCGATTCTTACGACGCGATCCATGCCCATTTAGCGGGCTCCCCGGCCCTGGCCGCCGGGTGCGCGGGGAGATTCTTGAATAAGCCCGTCGTCGTCAAGCTCGGAGGAGGCCGCGGCATCGGCGAGCTCGCGGCGTCCTCTCGCACGGGACTCGGCCGCCTGAAGCTGAGGACCCTGTCGTTTTTGAAGCCTCATTTTTTGGCGGTGGTTCCGGATTTGGCCGCGGAAGCGCGGGATTATCTGCCCGGCGCCCGCATCGAGGTTCTGCCTAACGGGGTGGACGTCGATCGATTTCAACCCGCCGCCGCGGGTGAAAAGATCGCATTGAGAGTGAAACTCGGGTGGCCTTCAGGCCCCATTTTCCTCTATACGGGGAGATTTTCCCCCGAAAAGAGGCTGCCCTGGTTCTCCAGGATTTGGGTCGAGGCTTTGGGGGGTCGACGGGCGACGCTGATTCTCGTCGGTGACGGCTCCGAGAGAAAGGCGCTTGAAGCCGAGGCGGCCGCCTCCGGCGGACGCGTACGGATCATCCCTTCGACGGATAATCTCACCGAACTGTACGCCGCAGCGGACGCGTTCGTCTTACCTTCGACTTCCGAGGGCCTGTCCAACTCCTTGTTGGAGGCCATGGCATCGGCGCTTTGCGTGATCGCCAGCGCCGTGGGGGGAACGGCCGAGACGATCGAAAACGGGGTCACGGGGCTTCTTTTTGCGCGCGATGACGCCGCGGCCGCCGCCGCCTGCGTTCGGCGGGTTCTCGATGACCCCGCCGCATCGGCCTTGGGGGCGAACGCGAGGCGCGTGTGTGAACAACGCTACGCGTTGTCGCGCGTGGCCGAGCGTTGCGCAATATTATATCGCCGGGAGCCGGCATGAGCCGGGGAGAGCGATTTGCCAGCAACGTGAGCTGGGGGTTGGCCGGTCAGGCCGCGGTCGTGGCGATCAATCTTTTCATCATCCCTCGTCTCGTGCGAGGATTCGGCGTGGAGGCCTACGGCCTTTATCTTCTCATGCAGGCCGCCGCGGGCTGGGTCGGAGTTCTCCACTTCGGCGCGACCGCGGGCACGATTCGCTTCGCCGCGGAGTCTCAATCCGGCGGAGGGAGAAGCCTTCTCGATGACGCGCTGCGCCATTCCGCCGTTCTGGTCATCGGCGGAGCGATGCTCGGAGCCTTGATCATGTGGGTCGCCGCTCCGAGTTTGGCGGACAAGGTGTTCATCGTTCCGGCCTATTACCGCTTCCATGGGGCATGGATGATTCGCGCGGCGTCTTTGGGCGCCGTTTTCACGGCGGTCGTCGGCTGGGCCGGAGGGGCTTTCGTAGGACTCCACCGCTTTCATTGGCAAAGCGCGGCGGCCGTTTTGCAGGGAGTTCTGATCCCTTTGGGCGTTCTCGCCGCGCTGGGTCTCGGTCGAGGTTTGGGAGCTGCCGCCGCGGGGTTCGTGGCGGTGCATGCGATCGTGGCGCTTTTCTGTCTTTTCGGAGTTTGGCGCCTGCGTCGTGAAGTTCCGAGCGGGTCGGGACGGATATCGTTTTCGAAATTTTCGCTCTACTCAATCGGTTTCTGGCCTGGAGCTCTCGCTCAAATGGTGAGCGGCCAGATGGACCGGGCTTTCGTGGCCGGCTTGCGCTCGATGTCCGATTTCACGCTTTATGCCGTCCCCGTGGGAGCCTTGGCTCGGCTGCAGACGCTGCCGGCCACCGCTTCCATGGCTCTCGTTCCGGTGGTCGGGGAGTTGGGGGAAAATGAGAGCCCGGAAACCGTCGCGCGGTTGTACCTGCGCGCGTCGCGCACCCTTTTCGGGCTTCTGATCCCGGCGTACGCCCTTCTCTTCGCCTTGATGCCTCAGTTCCTATCGTTGTGGCTGGGAGGCAAGTTCGGCGACGCGAGCGTATGGCCCGCGCGTCTTCTCGTCATCTCCCAAAGCGTGGCGCTCTTGTCTTTTCTTCCTTCATCCGTCGCCGCGGGACGCAAGGGGGGGTGGTGGCAGGCCGGATCCGCCTGGGCCCAGGCGCTGGTGTGTCTGGCGCTGTGGCCATGGATGATTCCTCGCTGGGGTTTGATGGGAGCGTCTTTGGGCGGACTGATCGGGCAGGTCGTCTCGACGACGCTGCTGATCAACCTCGTGCATGGGCGTTTGCTGGAGCTGTCTTTGGGTCGATTCCTCCGGGAAACACTGGCTCCGGCCTGCGCGGCTTGCTGCATCTTATTGGTCGTGGCCTGGCCGTTGCGTGTCCACATCGGAGGATGGGGGACGTTTCTATCCTTGTGCTTGGTCTCGGGGGCGTTGTACACTTACGTCTTCTGGCGCTTGCTTCCGAGAGAGGATCGTTCCTTTCTTCGCGCGCGACTGCCTTTCTAATCGACCATGTGCGGCATATGCGGCGTCGTTTACGGCGACGGGCGGTCCCCCGACAAGGGCGTGCTCAAGCGCGCCAACGATCAAATCGCGCACCGCGGCCCTGACGATGAAGGCTATCACCTCGACGCCCCGGCCGGCCTGGCGATGCGACGCCTGGCCATCATCGATCTGACCACGGGCCATCAGCCCATGTCCTATGCCGATGGCTCCCTTTGGGTCGTGCTCAACGGGGAGATTTACAACTTCAAGGAACTTCGCGCGGAGCTCGAAGCGCGGGGCCACCGTTTCAAGACCCAATCCGACACCGAGATCATCCTGGCCCTTTACCGCGAGTTGGGCCCGCGTTGTGTCGACAAGCTGCGCGGCATGTTCGCTTTCGCGGTGTGGGACAAGGCCGAGCAGACCTTGTTCATCGCGCGCGACCGTATCGGCAAGAAACCGTTGGTTTACGCCGAAAGCCATGGCGGCGCGCTGCTCTTTGGATCGGAGCTTCGCTGCCTGTTCGCCCTTGAGCCGACTTTGTCCCGAGAGATCGACCCCGTCGCCGTCGATATGTATTTGTCGCTGCAATACATCCCCTCGCCGCGCACGATTTATCGCGCTGCAAAAAAACTTCCGCCGGGCCATACGTTGACATGGAAAAAGGGAAAAATCTCCATCGCTCGATATTGGGACTTGCCCCTGGGCCAACCGCCGATCACGACTGATTTCAACGAGGCCAAAGAGCTTCTTCGCGACACGTTGAGCGAATCCGTGCGCCTGCGCATGATTTCAGATGTTCCTTTGGGCGCGTTTCTCTCCGGCGGCGTCGACTCCTCGATCATCGTGGCCTTGATGAGCCGGCTGTCGACAAAACCGGTGAAGACGTTTTCGATCGGTTTCGACGAGGAACGCTTCACGGAGACCCATTACGCGCGCATGGTCGCCGAGAAGTACAAGACCGACCACGCCGAATTCATCGTCAAACCCGAGATGTCCGACATCTTGCCCAAGCTCGCCTGGCATTATGGAGAGCCTTACGCCGACGCCTCCGCGCTTCCCACTTACTATGTCGCGCGGGAGACCCGCAAGTTCGTCACCGTCGCGCTGAACGGCGACGGAGGCGACGAAAACTTCGCCGGCTACATCCGATATTTCGCTATGAAAGCCGCGCGCTTGTGCGACGCGCTTCCCGGGCCCCTGCTCAAGGTCATGCGCGCCGCCGCGGAACTCCTGCCCGAGCATGACGCGCCGCTCGGCAATATTTGGAGGGCGAAGCGATTCCTTCGCTCGACGTTGTTGAACGACCTTCCCGGCCGCCACTTGAAGATGGTCGGCTTCTTCGCCGAAGATGACAAGCCCTCGCTGTACTCGGACGATTTCAAACGGCGGTTGGGGGCGTCAGAGGGAGAAACAGTGCGCTACATGAGCGAGGCTTTCTCTTCCTGCCGGGGAGAGGATTTCGTCAACCGCATGCTGTATGTCGATTTTAAGACCTATCTTCCCGAATGCTTGATGGCGAAAGTCGACATCGCCACCATGGCCTGCTCCCTGGAGGGGAGGTCGCCTCTTCTCGATCATATATTCGTCGAGACAGCTTTCCGGATGCCCGGGGACTGGAAATTAAAAGGCCTGCGCGGGCACAAGCACATCATGAAAGAGGCGTTTAAGGATCTTCTTCCCCAGGAGATTCTGACCCGTTCCAAGATGGGCTTCGGCATTCCTCTGGGAGTTTGGTTTCGCGGCCCGCTCAAGGGCTTTTGGGAAGACAATGTCCTCTCCCGGGAGGCTCTTGCGCGGGGGTATTTTCGAGAAGAGACCTTACGCGCCCTATGGGCCGAGCACCAATGCGGCCGGCGCGATCACGGCTATCGCCTCTGGGGGCTGCTGATGCTGGAGTTGTTCCATCGCCACGCCGACGTTCCGGCGGTCCGATAGACTATCCGGGAATCTTCAGTTTGAAATCATCAGCGATGAGAACGCGCGGATTATTTTGTTCAACGCCGTTTGAGCCGCGAAGACGCGAAGCGATTGGGCCAAGCGACCGAAAAAGGTTTTCCACAAACCAGTTTTAGGACGAGTTTGCAGATAAGTCCCAACTCAGACGACAGCGACCTCCTTTCCCTTGCCGTCGCTATCCAGTTCCAACTGTACCGCAATAAGCAGGATTCTAGCCCGGAATCTTCAGTTGGCTCCCAATTGGTGGGGCATGATGCGGGGGCGG
>ERZ1292633.448-Hain-H41-02um-R1-448-length-48858-cov-14_pt1 | contig 43097 bp, 33 predicted proteins | sample MGYA00564406_ERZ1292633 | MGnify/ENA primary metagenome ERZ1292633 (study PRJEB36523, sample SAMEA6512639) | groundwater metagenome | collected 2019-01-08 | study: AquaDiva: Metagenomics assemblies of 32 groundwater samples | reverse complement strand
GATGCCGCGTCCGACGAGGATGACGAAGAGTCGTCCGAGGAAGACGAGGCGGAGAAGTGCAGCGTGTGCGACCAGTCTACCGCCGAGGAGATGTCCTTCGTCAAGAAGGACGGATCCGAGGGGCGGCTGACTGCCTGCGACCCGAGAAAGCACGCCGACGCGTTCCTGGCCTACCTGAAGCAGGCGGCCAAGAAGGCTCCCAAGAGCGCGGTGGACGTCATCTCGCTCTTCAACCCCATCCAACAGTAGAACAAGAAGGAGGATACGATGGACGACATCGAGTGCATCCCGGCCCCAACCGCCGCTTCCCAGGAAGTCTCCGCCAAGACGGAGATCATCGATCGCGGCAGGAGTAGCTCGCCGAAGACCAAGGTCATCGTCGCCCTGCTCTTGGCCCTCGCCCTCATCGGCGGCGTCGCCTTCACCCTCGTGAAGCGTCTCTCCAGTGGAGAAGCGGCCTCGGTCGCGACTTCGGTCGAGACCGGCTCCGGAGGGTCCGCCGAGACCGTCGTGAATGCGGCAGTCGCGGACGCGGTGCCCGAAGGGTGCCTCGGCGCCGATGCGGACCCGCAGAGGAAGTGGTACTGCGAGGAGTTCCTTCCCTTCGCCCGAAAGGCGTCGGCCGACCATGGTCGGATCGATCGCCTGGAAGCGAACGCGGGGCACCCCCGCCTCCCCCTCTCGTTCTGGCTTATCGTCATGGGGATATTTTCCCTCACGGTGTTCAACACCGTGCTGATACTCCCCAAGAAGAAGGGGGCAGCCGAGAAGTAAGGAACGCTCAGTCAGAGGACCCGGCAGCATCACGCTGTCGGGTCCGATTTTTTTGCGTCAGATGTCGATGGATGCCGGCGCGGTCATGAATCCTTGGGATGGTTCGCCGCGGCGGATGACGGGTCGCTCGTCGGCCCAGGCGTAGCCGTAGCGGCTGCCGTCATGCGCGTAGGCGGCGTAGAGCGGACGGCCGCCGAACTCGCGGCTCAGGGCGTCGAAGGCGAGGTGTCCGACCAAGGCTCCGTCGTCTCCCGCGACCGCGCGGCAACGGACCGCGCGCCCGTTCTTGCCTTCGTGCACGACGGGACGGCGGCGTCCGTCCATCACGGCGCGATAGACTTTCATTCCCGGTCGCATCGGCGCCATCCGCGCTTCAGGAACTTCCATCCCCAGCGCCTCGGCGCAGGAGACGGCGTGCGCCGCGGGATGCCGGCGCAACGCGTCGGAAATCGTCTCGAGACGACGACGCTTGTCTTCGGCCTGGCGCGGATCGGCAGCCTCGTCATCGATGGCTTCGGCGGCTTCGGATGCCGTCAGATGCGCGTATCGGCCGATCGTCTCCGGCGGAAGATGCGCGGGCGCGACGGTCGCTCCGGACCGGCGAGCCACCGGCTTGGAAACAGAACCCGTGCCGAGCGCGGCACTGGCTGAGGCCGCGCCCATGAGACGCGACGTCTCCGAGTCGGCGCCGTCCCACATAGCCTCGCGAGCGCCGTTCAAAGACGCGACGGCAAGGACGAGCTCCTCCATGAAGGAAGCGTCTCCTTCGGTGCGGAGCTTGGGTTTACCGCGCAGCAACGAGGACGCGGCCGCTCCCAGCAGGAACGGGGCTTCGCCGGCCCCGTGACTCATAGCCTGACCCTTGAGATGCGCGGCGGCGGCGATCGCCTTCAGCGCCGAAGAGCGGCGATGCGCCCCGTGCAGGCGGGCGTTGGCGGCGAATTCGGATACGAGCGGGCGGGCGACGGTATCCCAAAGATGCCCGCCGTCCTTCTCGTGGAGAAGGGCCACGCTGGCTGGGCCGCGCAGGTATCCTTGGCGGTCATCGATGTCCGCCGCGAGCGTCTCGCGCGCGGCGACGGCGATGGCCGAAGAGAGGAGCGCGTCATCGGCGCGCCTTTCGTCGTCGGTCCCGTTCACGCCTAGGCTGCCGGCGACGGACCAATGCGTCCAAGCGCCGTCATCCGAAAGCCTCGCAGCAGCGAGCGCGCGCGTCTTCCAGTCCGTCGACGAGAGGTCGCACTTCAGCTCACGAGACCCGCGCTCGCCAGCCGTCTTCGAAGCGAGAAAAGCGTCGGCGCGGACGGCGATCTCATCGAGGCTCGATTCGGGAGCGTCGAGGATACCGCATTCGGCGAGAAGCCCTACGAGTACGCGCGTGTCACCTGTCCAGCCGACAGGAATACCGCGCCTCATGTCGGCGGCGTTCATAGATGCAGTTCTCCGCGAAGGCGCGCGGCGTGCTCGAGGCACTCGCGTCCGAACGCGTCGAGCGCCTGGCGGACGCGCGCCTCGGCATCCGGCACGCGGACGTCGAAAAACGCGGCCATCTCATCCTCCCCCGCTCCATCCGAGGCCATGGAGCGGAACTCTCCGAGCGAATGACGATCGATGGCGTTCGAGAGTTCGAGTCCGATCCTGCGCTGTGCTTCCGCCGTCAGCGCGGCGACCGTCTCGGCGCGCTCCTCCGCAGGCGCGTGCGCGAAACCGGCCTTGGAAAGCAGGGCTTCGACATACGCGCGGATCGGATCATGCGCGAAGGCGGACACCGGAGGAAGATCCATACCAAGACAGTATAGCGAAAAAACGACCTCGCGGCGAAGGTCGTCTCATCGCCTGCGCGGAATCATCTTTTCCGACTCGATGAGGAGATGCGATAGGGCGCCGGCCGGCCGCGCCCCTGGAGAGCGACCGTTTTCCTGGCATGCCACGTGAACCGCGCTGAAGGAAGCCGCGTAAAATCCTCGCTGCGCTCGGATCACGCGGCACGTAAAAACCACCCCCTTACGGGCGCGGTTTTTACGTGGCGGGCCAGACGGGATTCGAACCCGCGACCTTCTCCGTGACAGGGAGACGCGCTAACCGGGCTGCGCTACTGGCCCACGTCGCTTACGGACAAGCTGCCGGTCAGGCAGGCTGAGCCTGCCTTCCCTATCGCTTGTCCTTCGCTCCTCCTTCGCGTCCACGCAGGCGTGGACTTGAGGGCGGTTCAAGGTGTTTTGCGCGGTCGCGCAAAGACACGTTTTATGGGGAGGATTCGTTTTCGACTGCCCTAATATAGCAGAGGTCCCTGGGGGTGGCAAGGCCCCGCTGATTGATCCCCCGCCCTCAGATAGGCTCATCTGCCCTGAAACCTAAAACGAGGCTTTCGCCTCGTTTTTTCATTCGGCCTCCTCTTCCGCTTTCTCGCTCATGGCCTCCGGCTCGTCGACGACCGTCCCGAGTCCGCCGCATTGCGGGCAGTTCTCGGGAACGCCCGGCGGTTCCTGCTGCTGTTCGAGGCTGGGTACGACGTATTCGCAGTCCTGGCAGATCTTGGTCATATCATTTCCCGGTCGCCCAGGCTTTCAAGGATTCGTAATCGACCGCGCCGCAGATCTTGACGCCGGTCTCCTCGTTGACGAAGAACGGCACGCCGCCGCATCCGCCGTCCGCGTCTTGCGCGGCCCGAAGCTTCTCGTTCGCGTCGTCGTGCCAGGTCTCGAACTTCTTCACCTCGACGCCGAGTTCCTTTTCGAGCCGTTCGACGTGCTCATTCATGCGGACGCAATGGGGACATTCCTTGCCGTAGAATTCGAGGAGGGCCATGCGGATGATGCTAAGTTTCGATTCCTCCTTGACTGTAGCACGCTCGCCCGATAGGTTGGAAGCATACCACGAAAGGAGGCATCTCATGGGGCTCGAGAAGCTCTTCGCACGGTTCGTCGTCCGGACCGATCCTGACGACAGGAAGCTGTACCTAAGCAGCGTCCTCTGGTCCGTCTTCCACCTGTCGCTGATGTGGCATGCCTATCTACGGCTGCACCATTCGCCCCCGTATGCCTTCGTGATCGTCCACATGGTCTTTGTCGGCGTGCTCTACGCGCTCCCGAAGGAGATCCATCGCTGGCACGACGGCTCCAAGCCGCCGTCGCCCAAGGCGGGCCACCTCCTGGTGTTGGCGTGGCTCGTCAGCATCACTTTGATGGGACTCGGCGAGCAGTTCATCGACGCCAAGGAGTACAAGATCCCGGACGGCATGACCGAGATGACCGGCTTCCTGCTCGCGACCCTCGGAGTGACGCATACGTCGAAGCAGAAGCACGCTCTCAAGCATCCGCCCTGCCCGCCCCGAGAAGAAACGTCCGACTCGGCCGCTGCTCCCCCAAAAACACCGAAGCCGCCCCAGTGAGGGCGGCCTTTTTCATGCGAGACGCCTCATGATTTGGCGACCGGGAGGCGGACCGTGAAGGTCGTACCCTTTTCTGCGGCGCTCTTGAAGGAGATGACGCCGTTCATGCCTTCGACCAGGCGCTTGGTGATGAACAGACCGAGGCCGCTGCCTTCGACGCCGCCGGAACTCTTGGCGCGCCAGAACTTCTCGAAGAGATGATGCTGTTCCTCCTGCGGTATGCCAGGACCGTCGTCCACGACGTCATACCTCATGTACGAATCCTCGCGGGTGATCCTGACGACGACGCTCCCGCCTTGTCGATTGTACTTCACGGCGTTCGAGAGCAGGTTTACGAGCACCTCATTGACGCGGCGCTCGTCGGCCAGCGCCATCGGCACGAGCCCATCCGGTTCTTCCAGCGAAAGACCGACCTTCTTCTTCTCGGCGATCGGCCCGAGCTCCTTGAGCGCGACCTGCGCGGCCTCGACGACGTTCACGAACTCCTTCTTGAACGGGATGCGGCGCGCATCGAGACGCGCCATGTTGAGCAGGTCCTCGACCAGCGTGGCCAGGCTCTTGCTCGCGCCCATGGCGTCTTCGAAGGACTGGCGGATCTCTTCGGACATCTTGCGGTCGGCCACGGACTCGAGACTCCAGCGGATCGAGGTCACCGGCGTCCGCAGTTCGTGAGCCGCGACGAAGAGGAATTCGTCCTTGAGCTTCAGGATGTCGTTCCGGCGCTCGATCTCCTTACGCTGGGCATCCTCCAAGGCGCGCGTGCGCTCGTGGACCTTATTCTCGAGCGACTCGCGCTCGGCTTTGAGCGCGGCGGCCATCGAGTTGAAACGTTCAGCCAGGACTTCCAGTTCGTCGCCAGTCCTCACCTCGAGCTTGAGGTCGAGATCGCCTCGCATGATCTGTTCGGTGCCGCGCGTCAGCTCGGAAACCGGGCTGAAGATGCGTGTGATGACCATGTACGTCAAGTAACCGGCCAAGACCAGCGAGGCGATCAACACGACGGCTACCAGGTTCTGCCGGCTCAGGTTGAGAGCGCGCTCGAGCGCCTGCTCATCAAGGATGAGGTTCGTGACGATGGTGTACGCCACGATCATCAGGATCTCGAAGAAGATGACCATGAAGGCCACTTTCAGCCCGACATTGATGCGGATGCGCCGCGATCGCGCCTTCGTATCCATACTCCTTGCAGTATAGCACCTATCGGACCTCGCGGATCTCGACGCGGTCGGCCAGCGCGCCGTCGGGGTCGCCGCCGACCACCACGACCTTGTCTCCCGACGCAATCATGCCAAGACGCCGCGCTTCGGCGACGGCGGAAACGAAGAACGCTTCGACGTCCGTCGCACGATCCAGCAAGACGGGCAAGATGCCCCAGGAGAGGCAGAGCTGGCGCCTGACCCGGGCGTCATCGGTCGCGACCAGCACGGGCGGCTCGGGACGGAAGCGGCTGACGCTGCGGCCGAGATCGCCAAGCGCGGAGGCGACCATGATGAGCTTCACGTCGACGTCGCGCACGAGCACGTTGGCGATTTCAGAGACGGCCTCCTCGACGGAGCGGGCATCCCCTCGCCGATGCGTCACGTCAAGGTCGTCGAGGATCGAGGCTTCCGTCTCGCGGATTATCCTCGCCATGGTCGCGACGGCTTCGACGGGATACTTGCCGCTCGCGCTCTCCCCCGACAGCATCACGGCGTCCGCATGGTCGATGACGGCGTTGGCGACGTCCGAAACCTCCGCGCGCGTCGGACGAGGATTGCGGATCATCGAATCGAGCATCTGGGTGGCGACGATGACCGGCTTGGCGACGTCGCGGCAGGCGTCGATGAGGCGCTTCTGCGCTATCGGCACGGCGGCGGCGTCCGTCTCGATGCCGAGGTCGCCGCGCGCGACCATGACGGCGTCGACCGCCTCGATGATCTCGGCGAGGTTCTCGAGCGCTTCGCGTTTCTCGATCTTGGCGATGACGCCGATCGGTGCCTCATGCTTCCGTTCGAAGCCGGGCATGGCCTCCGCTTGCGAGATCAGGCCGCGCAAGTCGCCGATTTCCTTGGCGGAACGGACGAACGAAAGCGCGATGAAATCGACGTGCTGTCCGACGCCGAACACGACGTCGGCCTTGTCCTTCTCGGTGATCGGAGAGACGGTCAGGCGCGAATCGGGGAAGTTCACGCCCTTGTGGGAAGTCAGGACGCCGCCGTCGATCATCTCGCAGACGACATCGCGGCCCTTCACCTCGATGACCTTGGCCGACAGGAGTCCGTCGTCGAGCAGGATGCGTTCACCGGCTTTCACGTCCTCGTGGAGCTTCTCATACGTCACCGGCAGCTTGAGCGCGGCGATGTCGGCTTCGCCTGTCGTGAAGACGACGCGCGCGCCGTTCGCGATCGTCACGCCCTCCTTCGGCAGGTCGCCGACGCGGATCTTCGGACCCTGGAGATCCTGGAGGATGGCGACGGGGATGCCCAGCTCGTCGGAAACGGAGCGGATCTTGCGGATCAGCTCCGTATGGTCTTCGTAGGTGCCGTGCGAGAAATTGAGCCGGGCGACGTTCATGCCGGAGGCGACGAGTCGGCGCAGGGTCTCGGGTGCCGCGGAGGCCGGACCGATGGTGCAGACGATCTTGGTGCGTTTGAAATCCATGGGGTCGTTTATGGCGCGGATGGTAATTCGGCGAGCGTCGCCTGGACGGACATCTCGGTCGTCTCGCGCAGGAGGCGGATCGCGACGCGGTCGCCGACGCGTTTACCGGCGATGACGCTTCCGAGCGGACGTTCGCGTCCGAGCCGGATGCCGTCGACTTCCAGCAGGACGTCTCCGGACTTGAGGTCAGCCTTTTCCGCGGGTGAACCGGACGCGATCGCGACGCCCTCCCCTTCGACGCCGCCGACGATCAGCGCGCCCTCCGACGCGAGGCTGTCGGCTTTGGCGCTCTCCGGCGTCAGCATGACGTAGCGGACGCCGAGCCACGGGCGCACGATGCGGCCGTGCGCTTTGTAGCTGTCGATGACGACTTTGACGGCGTCGATCGGGATGGCGAAACCGATGGACTGACCCGTGCGGTTGACCGCCGTGTTGATGCCGATGACCTCGCCGCGCAGGTCGACGAGCGGACCGCCCGAGTTTCCGGGATTGATGGCCGCGTCGGTCTGGATGGCTTCCTCGATCACCTCCGCGTCGCCGTAACCGTCGCCCGCGATGACGCGCCGGTTGATGCCTGAGATGACGCCTTTCGTGACGCTGTTGCTGTATTCGGAAAGCGCGTTGCCGATGGCGATGACCGTCTCGCCCGCTTCGAGCTTCGAGGCGTCGCCCAGCGGAGCCACGGGCAGACCCTGCGCCTCGACCTTCAGCAGCGCGATGTCGAGGACGGCATCGATGGCGGCGACCTTGGCCGACAGGCGGCGTCCGTCCGACATCACGGCCTCGTATTCCGCCTCGACGTCGGCCACGACATGGCGGTTGGTGACGATAAGACCGTCGGACGAGATGATGAAGCCTGTGCCTCCGCTGATCTGCCGTTTCTGCCCCTGCTTCGGAGCCTGCGGCCGGGGGAGTTCCAAACCGAAGGACTGCTCGAACGGGAAGGCTCCGGTACTGCCGTACATCTTGGCGACGTCCTTGGTGGCGATGATGCTGACGACGGAGGGCGAGACCTCGCGCACGGCGTCGATGACCTGGCGATCCTCGGCGGAGACGGGCGCGGGCCGGTCTGACGCCGCCGCTGGCGTCTCGCGCCAGGGATAATATTCTGAGTTCAGCGAGACGGCGAACAGGAGGCCGAATGCCGCGCCTGAAAAGCTGCCGAGCAGGAAACTGGCGACGATGACGTACGCCAGCGAGCGGCGCGTCGGTTGTGTTGCGGCCATCTCCTCCATACTTCGACCACTCTAGCGCTTCTTCTTGCTCTTGGCTTTGGACTTGGGTCTCGCCGCCGCCGTCCTGGAAAGATGCTCAAGGGCTTCCTGGAACGTCTTCACGTCCTCGAAGGAGCGGTAGACGGACGCGAAGCGGATGTAGGCCACGGTATCGATATGCTTCAGGCGGTTCATGACGATCTCGCCGACCTCGCGCGTCGTGACTTCGTTCTTCTTACGACGCTGAAGATCGCGTTCCACCTGATTGACCAGCTCGTGGAACGTCTCAGCGGTGATGGGGCGCTTCTGCAGAGCCTTGCGGAGGCCGCCTTCCAGCTTCTCGCGCATGTAAGCCTCGCGGCGTCCATCGCGTTTGATGACGGTCAGGTCGAGGATTTCCGCCTCCTCGACGGTCGAGAAACGAAACTGGCACTTCAGGCATTGGCGGCGACGCCGAATCCCCATCCCGCCCTGAGAAAGACGGGAGTCTACGACTTTCGTGTCCTTGTAGTTGCAGGCGACGCAGCGCATGTTCGCTTTCCGGCCTCGCTGCCGCTCGGAGCCGCTCCGCGGTCCTCGCTCTCGCGAGGCCGCCGCTCACTCTTCGCGGCTGGGCAGGCCCAGCCTTGATGGCAGTTCATGGTTCCGGCGCGGTCGCGCCGGAATCCTTCTTTAAAGCATCTTCTTCCGGATGAAAGCGGGTATGTCGAGCTCCTCTTCTTCGATGGCGTTCGGCGCGGCCGTAGCCGCCTGGCGGAAACGGGCCGCCTGAGGTTCCGGCTCCAACGATTTGATGCGGCGAGGCATATTGGCCTGCGGCTGGGTCACCGTCTGCTTCGACGCTTCCATAAGCGGTTTCGCGTACGAACCCGCCTGAAACAGGCTGGAGGACGGCTTTTCCGCCGGTTTTGGGGCGACATTCAAGGAGCCGGCTGAAAGGACGCTCTTCATCGAAGACGTCATCGATGACCGGGGTTGGCCGTCGAAACCAGTGGCGACGACAGTGACCTTGATCTCGTCTCGCATCGTCTCGTCGATGGTCGCTCCGAAAATGACCTTCACGTCGGCATCGGCGTTCTTGGTGATGACGTCGGCCACGTCGGCGACTTCTTTCATTCCCAAATCGGCGCCGCCCGTGACGTTGAAGAGGATCCCACGGGCGCCGTCGATGGCGACCTCGAGCAAGGGGCTCGCGATAGCCTGCTTGGCGGCATCCGTAGCGCGATTCTCGCCGGAAGCGCGGCCGATGCCCATGAGGGCCGAGCCCTGGCCGAGCATGATGGTCTTCACGTCGGCGAAGTCGACGTTGATGAGTCCGGGGACGGTGATGAGCTCGCTGATGCCTTGGACGCCCTGGCGCAGGACATCATCGATGACCTTGAAGGCGTCGAGCATCGAGGTCTTCTTGTCGATCAGGCCGAGCACGCGGTCGTTCGGGATGGTGATGATGGTGTCGAGCCGCTCCTTGAGTTCCTTGTAGCCGGCCTCGGCCACGTCCCGGCGCTTGGCGCCTTCGAACGTGAACGGCCGCGTGACGACGGCGACGGTGAGCGCGCCGAGGTCTCGGGCGATTTCAGCGACGACGGGACCGGCACCGGTGCCGGTTCCTCCGCCGAGGCCGCAGGTCACGAAGACCATATCCGCGTCCTTGAGGGCTTCGCGGATCTCGTTGGCGCTCTCTTCGGCGGCGCGCTTGCCCATTTCAGGATCCATGCCGGCACCGAGGCCGCGCGTGACGGTCTTGCCGATGTGCAGCTTGACCGGGGCGTGCGAGTGGTGCAGCGCCTGGACATCCGTGTTGATGGCGATGAACTCGACCCCCCTGATCTTGGAGGTGATCATGCGATTGACGGCCGAGTTGCCGGAGCCGCCGACGCCGACGACTTTGATCTTCGCGAACGTCTCGACTGCGGGTTTGACTTCGCCCATACGGTGCGCGCGTGCGGTTAGGTGTCTTCCATGCAAGCGTACTAAAAAAACGACCTTCCTTCAACGGTCGCTGAACACGTCCATTGTTCACTTTATCCCCGTCAGGATCAGGGCAAGAGCGACTTGATGAGCCTCTTGATATGGTTGCCGATCCGCGGTCCGCCGAGCTTGCTGACGAGTCCGCCGCGCCCGCCGCCGTTTTCCGAAAGATGGTGGCCCCAAAGCACCAGTCCGACGGCCGTCGAGAAGGCGATGTCGTTGGTGCGGTCGGTGATGCTGGAGACGTTGACCGGGTAGCCGAGCGAGGCCGGAAGGCGGAGTTCCGTCTTGGCCATGTCGACCAGGCCGTTCAGCTTCGCTCCCCCGCCGGTCAGGATGATGCCTGCCGGGAGCCTGCCGCTCCGATCGATCTTCTTCAGCTCCTTGTCGATCTTGCCGAAGATCTCCTCGACGCGCGCTTCGATGATCTCGGCCACGAACTTTTTGGAGACGATCTCGTCCTCTTCCGCGCCGAGGTCGGCAAGACGGATATCCTCTTTCTTCACGTCGCGTGACGAAGCGAGCCCGTGCTCGACCTTCACGCGTTCAGCGACCTCGATGGAAGTACGCAGGCCGATGGCGATGTCGGAGGTGATGTGGTCGCTGCCGATGGGAAGGACGACGGTGCGGAGCGCGTCGCCTTCCTCGAAGACTGCCAGCGAGGTCGTCGATCCTCCGATAGACGCGACGGCGACGCCGAGCTCCTTCTGACGCTGGGTGGCGACCGCGTCGGCGGCGGCCAGGATGCCGAGAACGACGTCGTCGATCTCGATGCCGGTGCGATAGACGCACTTGGTGAGGTTCTTGAGCTGGGAGGACAGGCTTTGGATGATCTGCGCGTCGACTTCAAGACGGATGCCGGTCATGCCGACCGGATCCTTGATGCCGGACTGGCCGTCGACGATGAAGCTCTTGGGCAGGACGTGGAGGATCTCGTAATTCAAAGGCGTCGCTACGGTGCGGGCGGCCTCGAGCGCGCGATCGACGTCTTCCTCGCGGACCTCGCCGTCGGAACGAGAGACGGCCACGACGCCCTTGGATTCCTGGGAGACGATATGGCTGCCGGAGATCCCGACGAAGGCGCGATCGATCTGGACCCCCGTCATGCGCTCGACCTTCTCGAGGCAGGTGGATACGGAAGAGATCGCGTCTTCGATGGACGTGATGACGCCTTTGCTGACGCCGATGGAGGGAGCCTCCGCCGCGCCGATGATCTGGATGGCCTCGCGCCCCGAACCCGAAGACGAGCGCTGTCCGACGGCGACGCGCACCGACGTGGAGCCGATGTCGAGCCCGGTGATGATGTCGCTGGCGGAAGACTTGGCCATTGGGACGGTTAGAAGGTTTCTGCCACGTGCGGCCAGAACACCAAGATGCCGACGACGAGCGCGCCGATCGAACAGACGAGCACGGCGCCCGCCATCATGTCCTTGATCTGTTCCGCGTACGCGTGGATGCGCGGCTTGAACAGGTCGACGAGGCGTTCGACGGCGCCGTTCAGCAATTCTAGCACGAGCGTAAAGGCGGCCACAACGACGATGAGGGCCGTTTCTCCCCTGCTGAGTTCGAAGACGAAGACCAGGGCGGCCACGACGAAAGCCGCGAGAATCTGCAGGCGGAAACTCTGCTCCTCCTTGGCCAGGGTCGCGATGCCGTTCCAGGCGAATTTCAGGCTGCGGGCGAATCGGCGCGGGTCAAGCATATCCGAGTTTCTTCAGGATGCGTTTCTGGAGCGGGAACATCTTCTTTTCGTCCTTGGCGGTCTCATGATCGTGGCCGAGAAGGTGCAGGACGCCGTGGACGAGCATCATGGCGAGCTCGTCACGGACAGCCTTGCCGGCTTCGACGGCCTGACGCTTGATCTGCGGCATCGAGATGACGATGTCCCCCAGCAACCCACCCGGCCACACATCGTTGCTTGCCCCGTGACCGCGAAGCGGTTTTACGGGGCCGAAGGAAAGGACGTCGGTCGTCTTCCGCTTGCCGCGATAGGCGGTATTCAAGGCGATCATCTCCTTATCGGCGACGAAGACCACGCCGACCTCGCCACGTAAAGCGGCTGTGCCGCCACGTGGCAAGCCTCCTGCCTTGGCGCCCTTGAGCGCCGCTTCCACCGCTTTTTTGACCCAGGCGTCGCTGACCGGCGCCGTCACGCGGCGGGCGACGGACACCGTCACCTTCATGGCTTCGCGCTGAAACTGTTGACGAACATGACGAACGTCGTCCTGAACATGACCCGAGCGACGCCGCCATGCCGCAACTCGTAGATCTTGCCTCCCAATGCGATATAGGCGGTGTCGCCGTCGGGAGTGCGGACGCCTTCGAGCCCGGATTTGGTGGTGAACACCTGCGCCTCCGAAGGGGAAGCGTCGGGATTCCGCGAAAGATACCAATCAAGCGGCGATTTTCCTTCCGGATTCTCACGTCTCCATACGGCGAAGACCTCATCGCCTTCGAGTTCGACGTCCAGGACGGTTTCCGCGACGCCCCGACCCGCTACCGACGATGCGGGCATGAGGAGCTCAAAACCGGCGTCCGAAGCATAGGTCTTTACCTGACCCGCCTCGATCAGCTTCGTCGGTCGAAAGCCTGCCGGATTGTACAGGTTCGTGACTTCGACCGAATCGGAGAAGCCGTCTTCGTCGGAATCGGATTTCTTCGCGTCGGTACGGAAGAGCGCCTCTTCGACCGTCGTCAGACCGTCGCCGTCTTCGTCGGCCGAAGGCGAGGGCGCCGCCGGGACTTCCGGGGTCGTGGTGGTCGATTCGGGCGGAGGCGCCGGTTCCTGTTCCGACTGAGGTTCAGGTCGCGGTTGCGGCGCGGGAGTCGTCGGCAGCGTAACGGAAGGTCTCGTGGGAGCGGGCGCAGGCTTCGGCTTCAGGAGATACCACGCGCCGAACCCGAGACCGAAGACGAGCAGGAGCGCGATGACGGGAATGAGGATCCATGCCTTGCTCCCTTTCTCTTGCGGAGCGGCGGATGGCGCCTGAGCCGCCGGCGCGGCGGACTCCTTCGAGAGCTGCGCCTTCGCCGCCAGACCGTAAAACTGCTCGGGGATGGTGTAGATCTCCGGATCTTTCGAGGCTCCTGCAAGTCGTATCGGCTGATCGGGCATGGCGAGTGATTTTAGCGGGCGGTCGGAATCTCTCCGAGGCGGCCGTCGCCCTTAGGGTCGTAGAGGTTCTTCACTTCGGCGCCGTCTTTGAAGGTGTCTCCGTCCGTATCCGGGTTCAGCGGATCCGTCTGATAGGTCTGGACTTCCTCGCGGTCGGAAAGTCCGTCATCGTCCGAATCGACATTCGCCGGGTCGGTACCGAGGCTGACTTCCTGCGCATCCGACAATCCGTCCCTGTCAGAGTCCGTCTCGTCCGCAGGAGCCGGGGTCGGCTCTGGTTCCGGTTGCGGTTGTGGTTCCGGTATCGGTTCCGGCTGCGTCTCGGGCTGCGTCGCCGCCGGGACGACAGGAGTCGGCTCGCCTTTTCCGCTGAGCGTCAGGAAGGCGGCGGCGGCACCTCCGCCTACGAGCAGCAGGGCGACGAGGCCGATGACGACACGCTTCTTGCCGAAAGGCGCAGACTCGAGGATGACGCCGGAAGCGCCGACGGCAAGCGGCGTCGTGCCGGTCGGCATCTGGCCGGGCGCGAGAGGCTTTTCCGAAGGGATGTCGGCGAAGATGTCGGCCGGTTCGTCCTTGTCGTCGAAGATGAAGATCATACTTCCTTTTCTCTGATTATCGTCCGGGCGTCTCGAAGGCCATCGCGTCAGATTCCCAAACCTTTCCGTCGGCGTCCGTGGCCTTGACACGTACCGCGTAGGTCACGCCTGGGGACAGGCCCGTGAGACGGACCTCCTGCGTCACGGAGGGCGAGGCGGCGCGCGCCGTGCCGAGCTCGTAGCGCTCCGTCTGGCCATAGGAGACTTCCCCGGTCGAGGGCTTCGACGTCTTCCAGCCGATCGTGAGGGATGTCGGCGTCACGTCAGTGGCGACGATGGAGCCGAGGAACCTGTCTTCCTCGCTGCCGCAATCGGACTTGCACCAGGACTCACCTTCCGAGCAGACGCCGTCACCGCACGGTCCGGCTTGGGCCGGCGACGGCGCTGAGGCGCCTTCTTCGGAAGCCTCATCCGCGCCGTCCGGCGAGACTCCCGCATCGACCGAGGTCTCGCCGACCAAGGCTCTCGACCTGACGAAGACCACCGCGAAAGCCGCGGCCGCGACCAGGACCGAAGCCGCGCTGATTCCGATGATGAGCTTCTTCGGCATACGGAGGGTCGTTCAGCTGGAGTATATCACAGGGCAGGACCCGTGCCCGGACTCGCGGACCGGCCGATGGTGCAGACGTTGGCGAAGGTCGTCGCCTGGAGCTTGCCGTAGTAGTAGTCGCTGGAACCCGGGGCTCCGTCCGGCGCTATCTCGATGAAGCGTCCGGGCTGGTCGCCATAGACGATGGAGTCCCACTTGCCGTAGTGCGCCGTCGGCGCGATGACGAACGTCTCGACCCTGAATCCCGGGTCGCCGCCGCAGCCTGAAATCTCGCAGGCGTTCACCTTGTCGAAGACCGTGCTTTCGTCCTTCCAATGGCTGTCATCGGAGGTGAGGCAGTGATACGCAGGCCCTGATATCGGATTGCCGCACCTGGGGGGCTCATCGGTCACGACGACGATATACGGGTGCCCGTCATCGCTCCAGTTGATGCCGTACTTATTGGCGCTGCTGGCCAGCTCGTACACCGAGTCGTACATCGGCTCGTTTCCGCCTCCATTCGCCAGAAGGGACGAGAAGGCCGTCTGGAAGGCCGCGACGCCGGTCAAGTCGATGACGACGCGCCCCTGAGGACCCGCCGTCTGCAGCGGCGATCCCGTCGACTGTCCGAAGACGACGAGTCCGAAACGGTGATCGGTACCGGCATAGTTGCCGACGAATCTCGAGATGGCGTCCGAGATGCCGTCGATGTAACCCTGCATCGAACCGGAGATGTCGACGGCGAAGACCATGTCGACCTTGGTGTGCAGGTTCGGGTTATCGTTGATGGTGCCGTTGCAGTCGTTGTCGTACGCGTCGCAGGTCTCGGGATGCGCCGGGATATCGATCTTGCTTCCGTCGCTCGGGTACTTGTACGCGGCGTGCATCGCCGGGTTCGTCGGTCCGCAGTCGAATTCGTCCGGCACGCCGTCGTTGTCGTCGTCGGGGTCGCAGGCGTTCTTCAGCACGACTGCCGAGCTCGCCGGCGGCTGCTCGTCATAGCGCGGGTCTCCGGATGCGGAAATCTGGCAGGAGGCGACGCTTCCGCCGGTCGGACAGACGGAGCGGTACGGGCTCGCGGCGCATTCGGCGCTTCCGGCCGGGCATGCCTCGTCCGCGCCGCCGTAGCGGTCGCTGTTGGCCGTACCTTGGGCGTTGTCGCAGATGCGGCTTTCCGAATCGACGCAGCCTTGCTGGCAGCTGCCGATGGTGCAGGCGACGAAGCCCGTGATGCGGCCGAACGACTGGTGCTCCGGCTTCGTACTGACGCAGACGAAGCTGTTCGCGAGCCCCTGGTCCTTGTCGCACTGTTCAGGCCCCGGCGGACTGGCGACCGCGTTCTGGAAGACCTGGTCGCCGCAGAAGCCGCCGGTCAATGTCTTGACGGCGCAGGCGTTGTCGCAATAGTTGCAGGTCAGGCCGTACTTCGGCAGGCAGAGCACGCCGTTGGCGGCGCCGTTGTCGCATTGCTCGACGCCGGCGCGGACGAACCCGTCATTGCAGACGTTGCGCTTGCAGGTGGGCAGGCATTCTCCGGTCGTCGAGTTGGCGGTGCCGGCGTCGCACTGTTCCGCGCCTTCCACTTTGCCGTTGCCGCAGGCGCCCGAAGGCTTGCAGGATGACCAGTCGTCGAACGTGCAGGCCTGCCCCACGCGAGCCGTGGCCGGGAAGCAGCTCTTGGCGCGGGTCTGCGGCAGGCCGCCGGCGGTCGCGGCGCACAGGGCGCACTTCTTTCCGGCGCCGCAATCGGCGTCCCTCGCGCAGGCTTGGGCCGATCCGGAAATCGTCGCGCCGTCGGACAAGATGGAGGCCGCGTCGATGCAGACGCCGGAAGCCGCCTGTCGGTTTCCGTCGCAGAGTTCGCCGCCGTTCGTCTCGGCGTCGCCGCAGCGCGGACCGGCTCCGCGGCAGTCCCAGGCGCACTTCCCGTATTGGCCGTTCTGGGCGCCGTCATCGCAAAGCTCCGGGCCGTTCTTCACGCCGTCTCCGCAGAAGTTCATCCGATCGGTGCAGACTCGCGAGGGGCCGCACTCGGCATTGGTGTTGCAGACCGGACCGAGGTCGCCGAGGCTGAACGAGGAACGCTTGGCGATGTTGACGCAGCGTTCGACGCAGCCGAAGCCGCCGGATCGGCAGCGGCCGTATTGGCCGGTCTGCGATCCGTCGTCGCAGGTCTCTCCGGCGAAGGTCTCGAGCGAACCGTTGCCGCAAGCGGAGGCTCCGGGGCAGGCCTGGACGATGTTCCATCCCGTGCAGGCATCGTTGCAGGCTTCGCGGCGGGAACCCTGACCGGCTCCGCAAGCGACAGTCTGGGTCGCGCCGATCTCGCATGTTTCGGAGCCTTCGAGCAGGCCATTGCCGCAGACCGCGGCCGCGGCCGGCCCGAAGAGCGGAACGTTCCTGGGAACGCAGGCGTCTTCAGGAGCGCAGGTGGACGATTCAGAGCAGGCGACGCCGGTGGCGAGGCACTTGTTCGCGCCGTCCGTGAACAGGCCGGAGCAGGACGAGACGGTCGAGATACGCGTCTCGCAAGCGCCCGTACCTGGCCCCGTCGGGAACCATGAACACCCGACGGCGGCCTCGCAGAAGCTCTCGTTCGATTTGGCCGAGCAATCGGACTGGGTCCAAGGATACGCGGTATATTCCAACCCGACGTTCATGCGATAGTCGTCTCCTCCGATGGCGCGGTACTGGTAGACGTGGGAGGCGGCCGGGCAAGCGAAGACGGAAGCGCGGTCGTCGTAACAGGTCGCGGATTCGAACTTCACGCGGCAGACGTCGCCGGTGCCGCCCTCGCAGTCGCCGTCGGCGGCGCAGGCCTTGCGGCTCACGACGCATTCGGACCCGAACGATTCGCAGCGGTTGAAGCGGTTGAGCGGATCGACGATCTCGCCGGCGGCGCCGAGCAGGCGGCTCCAGGAAGGCCACGAAGACGTCGTGAAGCCGCGGATGAAGCTTCCGGATCCTATTTCCGGATAGGATCCGGAGTCGGCGCGCGCGCTCTCCAAGGCCGACTCTATCTCGCGCATATCCTGCCAGCGGCGCATGTCGCGGCGGATCTTATCCTTGTCGGAGTCGCAGGTCAGCCCGGCGGGCGGAGCCTGGAAGGCGGCGAAGCAGTCGAGGTCGCTGGAGCAGACGGTCGGCGGCGTTTCGGCGCCTCCGGCGCGGGCGATCTGCCCGTCCGGCGTCTTGCAGACGTCGGTCACGCGATCAGACGGCACCAGGTTCGTATTGAAGCGCACGTTCTTGACGAGCCGATTGAAGATCTCGGCCGTGCGCGCGTCAGCGTTCTCGTTATAGGCGAAGACGTACATGTACGAACGCAGTTCCGGATCGCCGTACTTGTCGACGGCGCCGACATACGTCGTGCGGTCGGCCTGAATCGCCATATAGCCGTCGACGGTCGAGGGCTGGGTCTTTCCCGAGAAGTTCTGCGCTTCATACCACTCCTGCGGCGTCAGGCGGTTCGGGTCGTCATAGGCACGCACGCCGATCACGTCGGAAAGCTTCCAGACCGGGTCGAAGCGGAAGAACATGTCCTTGGAGAGGCACTGGTCGGCGGCTCCGCAGTCGGCGTCGCTGAAGCAGGACTTCGGCTGTTCGCCGTCGCGGGTCGTGCGGCAGAAGCGAAGGATGGACGCCCCCGAACCTGATTGTCCTTGCACCGGAGCGGCTAGGAGTTCCGGCAAGGCCGCTCCCGCGTTGTCGCGGCAGTAGAAGAACTCGAAGTGGGTCGCCGGATCGACGTACGGTCTCCACGCGCCGGTCGCCGGGTCGCGGCGCGGCCAAGGCTGTTCGCAGAGCATCACGGTAATCGACGAAATGCCCGCTTTCTCCTTGCCCACGGTCGGAGGAGTCAGGATGATATCGGTCGTGATGCGCGCCGAAGCGACGACCTGTTCGCGGCCGTTCAGCTCCTTGGAGGCGCGGACCGTGGCGGACGGGTCGGAAGCGGCCGTGAGCGTCAGGAGAGATCCCGGCGGAGCGGCCTCGGGCACGGTGGTCCAGCTCCATGTCCAGTCATAGACGCCGGCGATCGGAGCGATGGCCTCGAGCTGGCCGGCGCGGTTGGTCATGGCGGTAGCGCTGATCGGAAGCGGGGCGTCGGCCGTCTGGATCAGTTCCGTGGCCGGATCCACCTCGACGACGTCGAAGTCGCAGATTTCCGCGCCTGTCGTGAAGACCTGGGTCGTGTCGTCGCCGTCCGGATACCCGACTCCCTTTACGGTCTTGGCGCCGGTGACGCCGCCGCGGACCGTCACGCGATACGTCCGATTCTCGTCGTACAGCTGTTTGGGCGCGAACTTGGAGACGGTGCGGTTCCCGGCGGGGCCGACATCGACGGCGTGCCTGAACGATCCCTCGACAGGGCTGCAGACGGCCTGCGCCGCGGCTGACGCGCCGACGAGCGAGCGCAGGAAGCGTCCGGCTGCGGCGAGCGCCCGCGAGAGCCAGTTGCCGTCTTCGGAACGCGCGGCGAGGCCGGCGCACGATTCGACGATGATGCCGCCCTGGAGCGAACCGACGTTCATCTCCTCGCCGAACGTCACGGTCACGAGAGCGTTGCGGCACTCGTTTCCGCCCTTGGGATCGATGTCGGGCTTGTCCGGACGCCGGTAGCAGCAGGCGCCGGCGCCGCAGGAAAGCCCCGCTCCGAACGCGCTGCAGTCGCTGTCGTTGCGGCACGCGCACTCGACGCTGACGCCGCCCTTTCCGGAAACGGAACCGATCGAGGCGGTCACGGAGGCCGCGCAGCTGTTCCTGGCGTCGCACTGATTGAGCGCCTCGACGACCTGAAGCGGATCGATGTCGGCATCGAGCGAGCCGGCTTCGCATTCCTCGCCGCCGCCGTTCTGGGCGGACGTGAGCGGATCGGCCGGCTTGACGTTGATGTTCATGTCGCCGCAGTACGCGCGCAGCGCGGGGTTCGAACCTGTCTTGGTGCAATTCGACGAGCAGCCGGAAGCCGGGTCGCCGTTGGCGGCGCCGGCGTCGCAGCCCTCCCCCTTCGCGAAGTCGATGGCGCCGTTGCCGCAACAGTCGGCGCCGGACGCGCATGTCGCGGTATTGCCGCGCAGGAGGCAGGACGGACCGCAGGCGAAACCCGGCCGCGTCGGGTTCTGCTCGTCGCCCGCCCCGAGCGCGATAGGCGCACGGCCGAGGATCAACAGGCTCGTACCCAAACCGGCCGCGCCGAGCTCGTAATCGCACTGCTCGCCGGGTTCGAGCACGCCGTTTCCGCAGACGTACGCGTCCTGCGAAGACCCATCCAAGGTGCAGCTGGATCCGCAACCGTCGCCGCCGTCCGTATCGCCGTCGTCGCAAGCTTCGCCCACGCCGACCGAACCGTTGCCGCACGAAGAAAGGCCCGGCGACGAGCCGGTCAGGAGGCAGGCGGCCGTACAGCCGGAATCCGCGGCACCGTTCTCCGCGGCGGCGTCGCATTCCTCGCCGCGGTCGGCCTGGACGGTACCGTCGCCGCAGCCGTTGGCCTGCGTGTTACCGGTGCGCAGGCAGCTGGAGTTGCAGCCGTTCAGGTTCGGCGTGTCGCAAGCTTCGCCCGTCTCGATGATGCCGTTGCCGCACTTCGGAGTGCCTGGCGGCTTGCTGCCTGTCATCACGCAGGAAGACGAGCATCCGGCAGGGAGCGCGGGATTGGTGTTCAGCAGGGCTCCGGGCGGCACGTTCGGCAGGTAGCGGAAGGATATCGGGTCGGCCGGGGCCTGCGCCTTGGTCCAGCCCCAGTTGAAGGAACTGGATGCCAGGATCTGGCCATTGGCCGCGCAGGCGTCCGGAGAGCTGCGCGGCAAGGCGGAGATCTGCGCGACGGCGCCGATGTAGCGGAGCGTCGTCTGCGTCGGCTCGATCTGGATCTTCTGGGGTCCGCATGGATTGGCGCTCTGGCGCGTACGGAACGTCCAGCTGAAGGCGGCGTTCTCGAAGTTCAAGCCCGTCAGCGGCGCGTCGCTGGTGCTGAGGGCGGAGGCGAGCACCGAGACTCGATAGAAGGCGTTCGGCGCGAGTCCAGGGTTGTCGAACGTCAGGAGGCGCGCCGGCGCGTTGTACCGCGGCGCGACAAGCACCTCGCCCTCATACGCCAGGCAGGACTCGTTGCGGCAGCGGCGCATCTTCACGTTGCTCAGCACGCTGCCTGATCCGTCGGTCCGCATCGGCGTGTTGAAGTACGCGAACGCGACGGTGTTCACGCAGGCTTGGTCGCATTCGCGCGGTCCGTAATCCACGACGCGAGGATTGGCGTAATCGATCGTCAATCTTCCGGCGTCGTTGAAGCCGTCGACGGTCGAGCGGATCTCGATCGGCGGGCCTGGATCGGTTTCGGAAACGGGCGTCGCGACGGCTTCGCACCGTCGCGCGCCGCCGAAATCCGCGACGGTCGCCTTGGCGGCGTCGGACGAAGTCCAGCTGACGGCTCGTCCTTCGCAGGAGAGGATCACGCAGCGGGCCGAGAGCGGGAAAGCCGCATAGGCTTCGGTCTCGTCCGCTCCGGCGATGAGCGCGTTCGCCGGCTCGACGTTCAGTCCGGCGATGGCGCAGGGTCCCGCGCCTGTCTTGAAGGCCGTGACGTACGCTCCGCCGCCGCGCGCGTCGAAGTCGCCATCCAGCTGCTGGGCGGCGCGTTCGACGGTACCGATGCTGCGGACCTGATCGCGGATGGTGAGCCGGAACCAGGTGCCCTGAGCGAGGCCGCCGATCGGCAGCATCAGCATCGAGCGGCCTTCCGCGTCATAGGCCAAGACCTGGGGGGCGCCGACTCCTGCGACAGGAGCGCAATCAGACGCGACCGCGGGACCGGAGCCGCAAGATTCGAGTTCTACGTTGTTGGTGTTGAGAGTCGCCGCGTCCATCGGCAGGCTGAAACGGACTGTCATCGCCCCGATGTCCGTGCAGACGTCCGTCGCCCCCTTGAACGGGTTCGGGCTCGGCATCGTGGACGGCGGCGAGACCTGGCAAGTCGCGTTCTCGATGACGACCGGGAAGACCGGAATAGGACCGGTGGAGAACTGCCAGGCGAAACCGCCGGCGGCGGCCGCGGCGCCGCAGGAAGAGCGGCAAGCGCCGTCGTCGCAGCAAGAGCGTCCGCTGCCGCAGACAGGGTCGCCGCCCGCCTCGCGACAGTCGCGCACCATGAAATTCACGCCGTTCGAATCGAGCGGGCCGGACGCGCCGAAGACGCGGACGCGCGCGGGTCCGGTGACGGCGCCTTCCGGCACGATCGCCGCGACGTCCGAAGAACGCCACTGTCCGACCGAAGCCGCGTTCGCATCCACGCTGAACCTGACGGCGTCCGGATGCAGAGTCATGAAGGCCGGCAGGTCGGTCGAGCCGATTTCACCGAAGCCGGCGCCGTAGAGCGAAACGGCGGTGCCGGCAGGTCCGTTGTCGGGGTCGACGCGGCAGATGCCGGGAGGCAGAGGATCGGTGTTGAGCGTGAAGGATCGCGCGTTCGAGACGCGGCCGTCCGAGCGCGCGACGGTGACGTCGTAGGCGCCGAGCGTCATTGCGGCATTGGCCGGGGTCGTGAAGCGGGACGGAATCTTGATCGTCACGCTCGCGTCAGTCCAATATCCGGCCGCGCATTGCGCCGGGAAACTGATGTCGCCGACGGCCTCGCCGGCGGCGTTCTTGAAACGCACGGTGCCGCCGGACCCGAAGTTCGCTCCGAAGACCGTCATATAGGTGCCGACCGAGCCGTCTTCCGGCGTCAGGAAATCGATGCGAGGTTCCGTGCCGGCCTCCGGAGGCTCCGCGCGGATGCAGCCGGTATTGGAAGACTGTCCGCCGACGACCACGCGGACGAGATAGTTCGCGCCGCTCGCGCCCGTCTCGACGTTCGGGACCGTCGGACTGAGCGCCGTCTCGGCCCACGGCGAGACCGTCGCCGCTTCGGCGGCCTGGCTCCAGTCCTGGATCTGGCTGCAGTCGGCGCCCGCGCGGGCGAACTGGACGCGTGAACCGGCCTGGACGGCGCCGAACGCGCGGCCGGTGACGCGGAGAGCCTGTCCCGTCTTGATCGAAGAGGGGGAAATGCCGCAGATGCCCGGACGCGCGGCGTCGTTGACCTGGAAATCGGTGATGATGGGGCCGTACGCATCGTTGGTCGCGTCTTTCTTGCCGCCGGAGACGGTGATTTCGACGGGTCCGGTCACGGCGCCTTCTGGCACGGCTACGACGACGCGCCCGCCGGACCAGGAGCCTGCGCAAGCGGCGAGGTCGGCCTCCTTGTCATCGGCCGCGTCGGCGGTTCCGACGAAGACGACCTTGCCCGCGAGCGCGCCGAAACGCACGCCGGTTATGGTCACGAGGTTTCCAGGCTTGCCGTCGCGAAGCTGGACGTCGGTGATCTGCGGACTTTCGGCGCACCGGCCGCTCACGCACTGGCCGGAAACGCACTGGGCGTTATCGGCGCAGGTTCCGCCGGTGCAGGCGCCGCAGGAACCGCCGCAGTCGACGGCCGCCTCGTCTCCGTCCTTCACCGCGTTGAAGCAATGCTGGGGGCGCACGGTGACGCGCACGTTCGCGGATACCGCCTCGTCGCCGTCGATGTTGATGCCGCGGGCACGAAGCGTCACGGTCTTCACCGGAACGTACGGCGTCGTGTCGAGGACGGTCTGGCTGGAATATGCGGAAGGCGCGATGGGCTGGGCATTGCCGTCGGCCGAGAAGAACGCCCCGTCGGCGGAATATTCGACGGCGGCGATGCCGTTCTCGTCGGTCAACAAGGCCTGGATCGGCACGGACTCCCCGGCCGGCACGGATTGGCCGTCGGTCGGGCTGGAGATGGCGATCGTCGGCGGCTCCGTCGTCACGGCGTCTCCGGTACGGAAGCTGCGCGTACAGACGGCCCCGAGTCCGCAGGTGACCGTGTTCGCTCCGGAAGCGTTCTTCAGTCCGGCGCTGACAGTGATCTGGTAATCGGAATTCGGCTCGAGGCAGCGTCGGTCCGCGTTCGGTTCCGGGCAGATCGCGACGGGGCGCAGGCGGATGGTGTCGTTCTCGACGACGGGTTCGTAGTCGACGGCCGTGCGCGAAGAACCCGCGATCTTCTCGAGCCGCAGGTTGGCGCGGATGTTGGCCGTGTCGCCCGTCGGGGCGCCGCTGAACGTGACTGCGGAGAAGACGTCGTACTTGGCGAGCGAGCCGCTCGGCTGGATGGCCGTCGGCCGGAAGGCGCCGCCGGAACCTCCGAAGCCGCCTCCTCCTCCACCACCACCTCCGTCGCCTCCGTCGCCCTGGCCGACCGTCGCGCCGACGAGCGAAGCGATGATGAACGACGTGACTGCGAACGCGGACATCATGATCACGAGACCGATCACGGCGGATGCCAGCGTCTTCTTGGCGCTCGTGATCTTCGCGTCATCCCCAGCCGCAGTCATCCAAAGGAAGCCTGCGTACAGGATGAGGAGGAGCGCGATCGTGCCAAGCAGGCCGAAAGCGACGCGGATGACGCGCGCGATCGTGATGCGGATGTCCTGGGTGCCGGTGCCGATCGTCTGTCCGACCTGCTCAGGCAGGAGCTCGTTCGACGACACGCCCTGCGCCAATGCCGCGTGATGCGACGCGAACCACAAGCCCGGCACGAGAAGCGCCAGGGCGAGGATCAGGGAACGATGTCGGCGGAAGAACTCCCTCATACTATCGGATGAACCCGCAGGCCGTCAGAGAAGGCGTGCCGTTGCAGCAATACGGTTCGGTACCGGTGCAGACCGTCTGCCCGGCGCCAGGGAAGAAGCAGTTCTGTCGCAGATCGCGGAGGCCCGACGTCAGGTGCGCGGCGTACGGTTGGTTGACGGAAAGCAGGTCGTGGCGGATGAGGGCCTGGCCCTGATCCGGTTCTCCTCCGGCGACCGACGAGACGGTGCCGCCCTCGACCCAGTAGTTGGTCGGCGCTCCGTCCGGTCCCGGTACGAGGCGGACGCTCGAGGTCGACATGCTGGTGAAGCTCATCAGCTTCGAGAAGGTGGCCTTCATGCCCAGGTCGCGCGGGATATTGCCCTGGAGCGTCGCCGGATCCTGCGAAACCACCTTCGGCGGCACGAGATCGATCCGGTTCGATGTGTCGAAATCATAGGCATAGTCGTCGCCTGTCGGACCCTCGGCTGCGCCGTCGCCGTCGCCGTCGAGCGAGTTGCCGGCCATGTCGGTCACGCCGTTGGGCGGGAAGATGCCGGTAGGAGGCGTGACGGTCAGCCCGTCGGACTTCACGCGCACGCCGACGCGCTGATTGCCGGGCAGGCAGTAGACCTTTTCGCCGCATGAGTTCGTGCCGCAAAGCTCGTCCGTGCGGAACTCGACGCTGCGATACGAATTGCCGACGGCCTGCACGCCCTGGATGACGGCGCCTGCTCCGCGCGTCACGCTCATGCCGGAGGCGACGCTGACCGGATCGACCGCTTCGTTGAACGTCACCTGGACGAGCGAGTTGCGTGGCACGGCTTGGTCGCCGTCGGCCGGGACGGCGTAATCGACGCGCGGCGGCGTCAGGTCCAGCACGGTCGAGACCTGGAACTCCCAGAGGTAGCCGGAGTTGAACGTGCCGCCGAAGGCCGCCGATCCGCCCGTTTTTTTCACGCCGTCCGATCCGCCGCGGAGCGCGACGGTGTAGAAGACGTTCTCGGAGGGGCTGCCGAAGCAGTCGGTCGGGCAGTTCTTCTGGATGAAGGCGAAGGTGCGGTTGTCAGGCGTCGCCACGACCTCGATGGCGTCGCTCACGAGGCTCTGGGCGAACTTCTCGGCGAACTGATTGGAAGTTCCGACGACCTGCGAAGAGCGAAGGATAGCCGCGGTCGGCGCAGTCCCGCCCAGCACGATGGATGCCGGATCGATGGCTTCCTTGAACGTGACGACGACACGCGTGTTGCGGGCGATGCCCGTGGCGTTGCGTGTCGGGAAGTGGCCCTCGATGATGCCGTTGCCCAGGGCTCCGGCGGGGCAGGTGGAAGAGAGGCCGATGCAGGCGCGGTCGTCGGGAGCGCTTGACGAGGACCCGCCCCCTCCAAAACCGGTGCCGGCTTCAAGCAGGCGGCTGATGACGAACGACGTGATGCCGAAGGCCGACAGCAGGATGACGAGGCCGACGATGGCCGAGATCAGGGTTTTCTTGGCACGATCGACTTTATCGACTTCCCCGGCGGCGGTCATCCAAAGGAAGCCCGCGTAGAGGATGATGAGGACGGCGATGACGCCCAGGAAACCGAAGGCCGCGCGGATGAGGCGGGCGATGATTATGCGGATATCTTCCGTGCCGGTCCCGATGACTTCTCCGACCTCTTGCGGCAAGAGCTCATCGGACGTGACGTCCTGCGCGCGTACGGCGGTCGGAAGGGCCGTATACGCAAAAACCGCCAACACGAAAGTCAGGACCGTGAAAGCGGTTATCGCGAGCGTTCGGGCTGATAGCTTCCTTCCTGAGAGCATGGAACAGGAGGGTAGTGATCCCGGAACTAATTTTTGTTTTGCAGGAACTCTTTGACCGCTTTACCGACCGTTCCTCCGTCCGCCTTGCCTTTCAGGTCCTTCATGACCTCTCCCATCAGTCTACCATACGCGGCTTCTCCAGAGAGGCCCAGCTCAGCGGCCTTGGCGGCGACCGCCGAGAGGACTTCCGCTTCGGAGAGCTGCGCGGGCAGGAAGCCTGACAAGAGAGCGAGTTCGGCTTCGGTCTTTTCCTTGAGCTCGGTCCGTCCGGCCTTCTCGAAGTCGGCCAGGGCGTCCTTGAGCTTCTTGACTTCCCTGCCGACGACTTCGATGACCTGGTCGTCGGAGAGCTGGGCGATCTGCTTGTCGATTTCGGCGTTCTTGAACGCCGCGCGGAGCATGCGGTAGGTCGAGACCTTGTCGGCCTCCTTGGCCTTCATCGCCTCGATGAACTTCGCTTCGATGTCGGTTCGGAGTGACATGGCGTTTCGATTAACCGCGGTAGCTCTTACGCTTGCGACCGAAATCCTCTTCCTTCATCTTGCCGCTCTTCAGCATGTATTCGCGGCGGGCCGAGAGGTATTCGCGGCGGAGCGCCGCGGAGCGGAGCGAGTTCTTGTTCTCTTCGCCCTTGTGGAAGCGGACCTTCTTGGCCTGGAGGACGCGGCCGCTTTGCTGAATACGTCGGCTAAAGCGACGGAGCAGAGCTTCGAAACTCTCGCCTTTCTTACGTTTGACTTCAACCATAACGATTCACTCTCCTTTCTACTAAAAATAGAGAGACTGAGGTCTCAGGAGGGAGGATAACAAAGGTACGTAATAAGGTCAACTATAGCAAAAACCCGCCATGATGGCGGGTCGGCGGAGTCACTCGGCGTAGAGGTAGTATTCGACGCTTTCCGCGTCGTCGCTCATGTTCTCGAAGTCGGGACAGGCCGAGACTCTGTAGCCTGCAGCGGCGAAGGCAGGCTCCAGGTGGTCCCCCATCGGGAACCGCTTGGAACGCTCCACATCGATCGGTGGCGTCCTGAGGGCGGTCACTTCATACTTGGCCACCCACTTCTCCCCTTCTTCCGGAAGGACGAGGACGCACCGCTCCCCTTCGCGGAAATATCCTTGCTCGCGAAGGCAATCAACGGCCTGCTCCGCCGCTCGCTCGCGGCCCTCCAGACGTTCGCCCTTGCTCATGCGCTTCTCCTCTTCTGCGGACGGCCCCGCACCGAATTCAGGACGTTCAATCATACGGCAATTCAAGCGTTACGTCAATGCTTAGGAGGATAGCATACGAGAAGAAAACCCCGCTACGAAGCAGGGTTTACATGCTTGCCTGTCCCTTTGGTGCCAGGCACCGGACCAGGCACCGGACTAAGGTCAACCAGACGGAAAAGGATGGCACAGGATAACAAAAACCCCGCCTCGTGGCGGGGTTTTTGGTCCTAGAGCGCCGTCATCTCGACGGTGAAGTCGCAGGTCGGCTTGGTGATCTCGACGCGCCAGCCGGAGTTGAAGTCGCTGTCGACGCTGGTCATGCTGACGAACCGCACGCTTGTGCCGGCGCCCGGGACGATCTTGAGGTTGCCGGCTTTCACCGAACCGTCGGCCTGGGTCGCCGGCTGGACCGGGACCTGGACCTGGAAGATCGGCGTCACGCCGGTGCCGACGTCGCAGACGTCATGCACGCGCATGATGCTGCCCTCGTAGTGGACGTCGCGCGTCCAGGCGCGGACGTCCGCGGAGTTCCGCGAGTAGGCGGGCGTCAGCGTCGCGTGGATGTCGATAGCGACGCCGGTGCGGGCGTACGTCATCGTCGAGGTCGATTCGTTCTGGCCGATATCCGCTCCCCCCTTCACGAAGCGGAGGACGTTGTGGTTGCCGGTCTCTTGGTGGATGCCGCTGTGCGACCAGATGTTGTTCGTCACCGAGAGCCAGCCGTTCTTGAAGAAGGTGAACGAGCCCTGGTCCTGATGTGCATGCGACTGGTCGTACGGGCCGGCGTGGAAGGACATCCAGGAGGCGTCGGTCGCCCACGAGCTTCGGGCGAAAAGGTTGCCGGTGCCTTGCGAGAAATACTCGAGGGAGGTCGGGGCGGTGGCCGTGTCCGAGGTCGTCATGAGCGACGGGCGGCGGTTGAAGCCCGAGAGCGAGGCGACCGAGTTGTTGGCGATCCACCACAGGCCGCGGCGAGCCTGCTCGGTGCCTGGGTTCAGGACGACAGCCTCGCGGACGAGGTTCTCCTGGTAGTCGTAGAGGTCGGGATGCGAAACGCGGGACTGGTCGCCGATCGGGGCGAAGCGGTCGCGGGTCGGGACGGTCGCGTGGACCCAGAAGTCGATGGTGTCCTTGGCGTGCGAGGAGAGCCTCGAGAGGTCCTCCCCCGTCGAGGCCTTCCACATGCGGTAGTCCTCGAACAGGTTCTTGTGGGCGGTGCCGTAGCCCGTGCCTTCGCGGCTGCCGCCGCCCGGAATCTGGGCGTAGTAATCGGCGAGCTGGGGCCATTTGTTGTCCTGGAGGAAGTCGATCCATGTCGTGCTCTTCGAAGCGAGCGCCCAGAGCTGCGTCGCCTTGATGAAGCTATAGAAGTAGTTGTTGCCCGGGTCATCGACCGACCAGCCGCTCCACGGGGCCGAGCGGGTGCCCCAAACGGCGTGCTCGTTATCCCAGACGTTGGCGACGGCGCGCTCGGCCAACGCCGCCCAGCGCGTGCGTTGGGACGCAGTCAGGCGGTCGTAACCGCGGTCGTAAGCGAAGGCGATCTCTTCGATGTAGTCGCCTACTTCGAGATACGAGTCTCCGGCCAACTCCGGATTGCGGCCGGCGGCGATGTCGGCTTCAGCTTCGGCGACCATGGCGTCGACGTCGCGAATGGCGCTCGTGATGTAGTTCTCTTGACCAGTCAGCGCGTACATCACGACGGCGTCGGACGGCGTATAGCCGTAGCCGGCGTTCCCCGAAACGGCCTGGTCCACGAAACTCTTGAAGCTGGCGTAGCCCGGCGAGGACGCGCTGAAGTCCGTGAGCGCGATATAGGGCCGATTGGAGGGAAGATGATAGGTGTAGCCGGGGTAGACCGAGCCGGGCGGCGGAATCGGCGGTGGCGTGGTCGGCGGCGTGCAGGATTGCGAGGTGGCCGGGCTCGGGGTCGAAACGCCCGGGCAATCATCGGTCATCGTGCAGGTGCGCGTCTGCGTGCCGGAAGCCGAACAGGTGCCGTACGTCGTGCATGTCCAGGTGTCGGCGGTGCAGGAAGGCGGCGGGGTGCCAGTTCCTGCGCCGAGGTTCTTGTCGGCGTTGATGCTCGGAGCGGAATTCAGCTCACTCTGGACGTTATAGTCGCTCGAGGAATTCACCGCCGCGCCCATCGCGTAATTTACGAAGAAGGCGTCCGGGATGTCGTCGATGGTGGTGGCCCAAGCGGAACCGTACAGCGAAGCGGCCACGGCTTCGGAGGCGAGCGGCCGGAGGATGCCGCCGCGCGAGACGGCGTAGACCTTCGGATCGGTGTCGATCTTGATCATCCGCGAACCCGGGCGGTACGTGACATTGCCGCCGATCGCGATGGCGGCCATCTCGGAAGCGGTGACGGTCTGGACGCCCGAAAAATCCGCGTACCAGGTACGGAACGTCCGTTCGTTCGGGAAGACGTAGCGCTTACCGTCGGCCGCGAGGTAATAGACGGCCGGGTGGTCGCCGCGCTTGATGAGCGTGCCGGAAGGATACGTCGTGGATGGAGGCGCCGTGGTCGGCGGCGTGCAGGATTGGGCGGTGGCCGGGCTCGGGGTCGAAACGCCCGGGCAATCATCGGTCATCGTGCAGGTGCGCGTCTGCGTGCCGGAAGCGGAGCACGCGCTGAAGGCGGTGCAAGACCAGGCGTCGGCGGTGCAGACGGTCGGAGGGGTGCAAGATTGAGTCGTCGCCGGGCTCGGCGTCGTCACGCTCGCGCAGTCGTCCGTCATCGTGCAGGTGCGCGTCTGGGTGCCGCTCAAAGAGCAGGCGCCGTACGAAGTGCAGTTCCAGGTGTCGGCGGAGCAGGAAGGAGGCGGCGGCGTGCTCGCACCGGGCTGGACGACGTAGAAATGCGCGTCGTCGACGGTGGCGGTGAGCGTACCGCCGTCATCGAGCTTGAATTGCGGGAAAGTGTAGTCGAGTCGCAGGCCGTCCGTGTCGGTCGTCAGGAATACTTCGACGACGGACGAGGGACTCACGGGATAGTCCTGGCAGGTCGAGCGGGGGTTGCCCGTCTGGAAGTACGCGATCGAGCAGACCTGCAGCTTCCGGTCGGAGGCGGAAGCGGCATCGACGCGGACTTTCGCGGAAAAACTGACGGAATCGGCGAGCGGCCCGCCGTCCCAGGGATAATCCTTCCACAAGCTGACGCGGCCGTAGGCGTTCAGGTCCACTTTGAGGCTGGCGAAGCCGCTGATGGGATTCGTCGTCGTGCGGGAAACAGCGCCGTCCTGAGGATACGCCGGCGCGAAACCGAGCGGGGCGGAGGCGTCCTCGAAACCGGTATTGGTGATGATGTCGACCATCTCGTACCCCGAAGGTACCGTGGGCACGGCGGCTGCGGCGGAAAAAGGCGAACTCGCGACGCTGGAGGCGACGAAGAGGCCGAGGACGAGGAACTTGAGGAAGTTTTTCATTGACGCTGTGAGCGGCGAGACGCCTTGTTAATCATGAAGCGGAATCATAGCAGGAGAGTCCCCGCATATCAACGATGACGTATCGATCATCAGAAACTTACGGTGGATATCTTCCGTCGGGACAAAAAGCCCCGCCTGATGGCGAGGCTTTTTCCTTATTCGTCTCCCTTTTTCTTCTTGCCCTTCTTCCCTTCTTCGGCCGGCTCTTCCGGCTCCTCTTCCTTCAGGAGAGGCTCTTCGGCCAGGAGGGGGTCTTCGATGGCGGGGGCGGGCGGGGGCGGGGCTTTCGGAGGCGCGGGCATGGCGAGCTTGCGCTTGAGTTCGGCGGCGCACTTCTTGAAGTCCAGGATCTCCTGGATGCCCGAGTCCATGTCGCGGATGAGGGCGGTGCCGTCGAGCACTTCCTTCTGTCCGAGGATGACGGTGAAGCGGACGCCCATGCGATTGGCGATCTCGAGCTGTTGCTTGAGCGCGTCGCGCGAGAAGCTTTCGGCCACCTTCACGCCGTCCTTGCGGAGGGCGTTGAAGAGCGCGAGCGTCTTGCGGCGCGCGGGTTCGCCGAGCTGTGCGACGAAGACTTCCGGCTGATTGAGGTCCTGCACGGCCACCTGCTTCTCCTTCAGTCGCAGGATGACGCGCTCGATGCCCCACGAGAAGCCGCAAGCCGCGGTCGGCTGGCCCCCGAGCGTCTCGATGAGCGCGTCGTAGCGGCCGCCGGCCGCGAGGGCGGTCTGGCTGCCGGGCTTGTCGGCGTCTTCGGCGCCGACGACCTCGAAGACGGTGTGGCCGTAGTAGTCGAGCCCGCGCACGAGGTGCGGTTGGAGCTGGTACGGGACCTCGAGCTCATCGAGGTACTCGAGCACGCGGATGAAGTGGTTCTTGGATTCCTCGTTCAGGAAATCGACGATCTGCGGCGCCTCGGCCTTCACGGCCGCGCAGCCCTCTTCCTTGCAGTCGAGGACGCGCATCGGGTTGCGCTGGAGGCGCTTCTTGCAGTTCTCGCAGATGTGCGAGCGCTTGGAGCGGTAGTACGTCACGAGCTGCTCCTTGAACGCTTCGCGCGAGGCCGCGTCGCCGATGGAGTTGACCATCACGACGGCGTCGAGGCCGACGTCCTTGAAGAGGGAGTAGGCGGCGAAGATGAGATTGGCGTCGATGACCGGATGGCGGTCGCCGAAGACGTCGAGGCCGGCCTGGGTGAACTGGCGGTAGCGTCCGGCCTGCGGGCGCTCATGGCGGAAGACCTGTCCCCAGGTGAACCACTTGATCGGCTGCGGATGGTTCCACATCCCATGATTGATGTAGGCGCGGGCGAGCGGAGCGGTCAGTTCCGGACGGAGCGTCATCGACTCCCCTCCCTGGTCGACGAAGCTGAACATCTCCTTCTCGACGATGTCGGTCTGCTTGCCGACGCCGCGGACGAAGAGCGCCGTCTCCTCGAGTACCGGCGTGTCGACGCGATCGAAACCGAACGACGAGGCGATATGCTCGGCGGCGCCGCGGACGAGCGCCCAGTATTTCTGGTCGCCTGGAAGGATGTCCTTCATGCCGCGCAAAAGATTGGGCGCGGGGGCGGTGCGCTTCGGCTTGGGCAGGACCTCTTCCGCCGTCGTTCCGGTAGGTTTGACGGGTTTTTCCGCAGTCGGCTTGACGGGGGCGGCGGGCTTTTTGACTGTCTTCGGCATGCGAGCGGTGTAGTTGCTTAGGATTACGGGGCGCTGAACACGGTGGCGCGGTCGAGGGGCCAGCCGCGGATCCAGACGCGTCCGACGACGTTCTTGGAGGGGAGGGGTCCGAATGTCCTCGAGTCGAGGCTGGCGGTGCGGTTGTCGCCCATGACGAAGTATTCGTCGGAAGCGAGGGTGACCGTCTTGTCGCCGTGCGTGATGGCGTCCGGACTCAGGTACGCGCTCTCGTCGAGGGTGAAACCGTCCGGATGCTCGGCGTTCGTGACGATGATCTTGCTGTCCGACACGCGCACTGTCTCGCCGGGCATTCCGACGATGCGCTTGATGAAATACTGGCGCGGATCGAGCGGATAGCGGAACACCACGACCTCGCCGCGCTCCGGCTGGCGGAGCCGATAACTCAGCTCGTCGATGATCAGGTACTCGTGGTCGTCGAAGGTCGGCTCCATCGAGGCCCCCTTGACGTAGAACGGCTGGATCAGGAAGTAGCGGATCGGCAAAATGATGGCGAGCGAGATCACGACGATCTCGACCAGCTCCAGCGCGAACCGACCGATCGATCCGAGCAGCGACGAAGTCTCTCCGTCTCCTGGCATCGCCGGTCCGGGAGGGACTGCCGGAATGACGGGCTGTGGGGTGTTTTCCATGGAAAAGCGGGAATGGCGACGTGGTGGACGTTGGTGGGATCGAACCACCGACCTCTGTCGTGTGAGGACAGCGCTCTGACCAGCTGAGCTAAACGTCCCTGGATTCAGGAGGAAAGTCCTACGCTGGACAAGCGTGCGTTCTTCGCTTATTATACACGCGTAGTGGCCACTCTAGCAGGCTTTTCTCCCTTAAGCAAGTCCGGTCCATGAGGCCCCCGAAGATCAACTTGCTCGATCCACGAACTGGCGTCGCCTCGTCGCGACGGCGTTTTTCGTTTTGGAAAGGCGCCCTGATCGGCATGGCGGCCCTCGTCGCGATCGTCCCCGTCCTGTTCTCCGTGGCCTCGGTGCGGCTCCTTTCGGCCGCTTCAGCCATCAACCCGTCCGGCGGAAGCGGCGAGAAGGTATCCATCATCGAACAAGTCCGCCGCCTGGTCGGCAACTCGGAGAAGCGTCTCCGCGGCGAAGAACGGGACCGCGTCAATATCCTCGTCCTCGGCGAAGGAGGCGAAGGGCACGACGGCCCGCACCTGACCGATACCATCTTCTTCGTGACCTTCAAGCCGTCGACCTCGCAGGTCGGCATCCTCTCCCTTCCCCGCGACCTGTGGATTCCCCTGCCGGACGGCGGTCAGGCCAAGATCAACTCCATCAACGCGAACGCGGAGAAGGCGGCGGCGCGTTCCGGCGGCGAAGCGGCGCGCCAGGCGATTTCCGCGGTCGTCGACCAGCCGATCGATTACTACGTCCGCGTCGACTTCTCGGCCTTCAAGACGCTCATCGACGACGTCGGCGGCGTGACCGTCAACATCGAGCGGACGTTCACCGATTTCGCCTACCCGACCGACGACGCGCTCTACAAGAAGGTCCATTTCGAGAAAGGCTGGCAGACCATGGACGGCGAAACGGCGCTGGAATACGTGCGTTCGCGCCATGGCAACGCCGGCGAGGGCTCTGATTTCATGCGCAGCCGCCGCCAGCAGAAGGTGATGCTCGCGCTGAAGGAGAAGCTCGTCTCGTTCGATACCCTGCTGAACCCGTCGCGCGTCGCCAGCGTGCTCGAGACCCTGCAGAGCCACGTCATCAGCGACATGGAGCTCTGGGAAATCGTGAAGCTGGCCAAGGCCATGCGCTCAGTCGACGCGTCCAAGCTCACGCACCGCGTCCTCGACGACAGCCCGCAGGGTCCGCTCTACGCCTCGACCATCACCGTCTCGAACGGCGACGCCTACGTCCTGCTCCCCCGCAAGAGCGACTGGAGCGAGATCCGCCGCATCACGTCGCGCATCCTCGAAACCCATCAGGATCCCGCGGCGGTCGCGGACGTATCGCGCCCCGCGCGCGTCGAGATCCAGAACGGCACTCAGCAGTCCGGCCTGGCGAAGAAGACGCAGGACCTGCTCACGAAAGTCGGATACGACATCGTGCGCATCGGCAACGCCCAGGACCGCACGCGCGAGCGGACCATCGTCTACGACCTGACCAACGGCAGCCTGCCCGAAGAACTCCAGACGCTTAAGAACATCCTCGGCGCCGAAGTGGGCCTGACGCTTCCTGGCTATCTTTCCTCCGGCGTCACCCCGACGAACATCGCGCTTTCCAACGGCCAGCAGCCGGCCTCCGCCGGCGCCGATTTCCTGGTCGTGCTGGGACAGAACGCATCGAATTGATATGCCGAAGAACATCGTCCTCCACACCACGCCGTCGGTCGCGCTCGTCGGCCGCAAGAACGTGGGTAAATCATCGCTCTTCAACCGCCTGATCGAAGCCAAGCAGGCCCTGGTTTCGGCCGTCCCGGGCACGACCCGCGACGTCGGAGTCGGCACCTCGCTCTGGCGCGGACAGCTGCTCACGCTGCTCGACACTGGCGGCCTCGATATCGTCAAGAAGGACGAGATCGAGCTGAACGTCCGCAAGCAGGCGCTTCGCGCCGCCAAGAAGGCGCACGTCATCGTCTTCGTCGGCGATGCCCAGACCGGCCCGCTCTCGACCGACGTCGTGCTGGCCAAGGAGCTCCGCAAGTCCGGCAAGCCGGTCGTGCTCGTCGTCAACAAGGCCGACAGCGCCTCGATGCGCCGCGAGACCGGCGACGAGTGGAAGAGGCTCGGCTTCGGCTCTCCGATCGCCGTCTCGGCCGCCACGGGCGGCGGCACGGGCGACATGCTCGACCGCGTCTTCGAGGTACTCAAGGACCAAGATCTTCCGCTCGAAAATATCGAGCCAATGGCCACGATCGCCATGCTCGGACGCCCGAACGTCGGCAAATCGTCGCTGCTCAACGCCCTGATCGGCGAGGAGCGCGTCATCGTCTCGGAAGTCCCACACACCACCCGCGAACCCCAGGACACGCTCCTGTTCTACGACGACAAGCCGATCCTCGTCGTCGACACCGCCGGCATCCGCAAGCGCGCGCACATCGGGGAGGGCCTGGAATCAGCCAGCGTCGAGAAGAGCCTCATCGCCATCAAGCGCGCCGACGTCGTCTTCCTGGTGCTCGACGTCGCCGCCGGCATCGGTGCCCAGGACCAGCACCTGGCGGGATTGGCCATCGAATCCGGCAAGGGCATCGTGCTCGTCGTCAACAAGTGGGACACGCTCACCGCCAAGTCCACCAAGACCGGCGACGAGATGCGCGCCGACATCCTGGCCGAACTCCCTTTCCTGACCTGGGCGCCCTTCGCCTTCGTCTCCGCCAAGACCGGTACGCGCGTCCACACGCTGCTCGACATCGCTCTCAAGGTGAAAGCCAGCCGCGAGCGCGTCATCACGGAAGACGAGCTCGAGGATTTCAACGCGAAGGTCGTGAAGCCCTACCTGGCATCCCGCATCTCGCACAACAAGACGCTGATGGGCATCAAGCGGAAGCACGCCTTCTCCTACGGCATCCGCCAGACGCACCAGGCCCCGCCGAAGTTCATGATGGTCGTGAAGGACAAGAACTTCACCGACCCGAGCCTGACGCGCTTCGTCGAGAACCGCCTCCGCGAATACTTCGACCTGGTGGGCACGCCGGTGACCGTCAGCTACCGCGAGATCGAGAAATAGCCGCCGCCGTCAAAACACCCGCTCCTTTGGCGGGTGTTTTTTGAATGGGTACGTATCCCCTTTTGCCGCCAGCGAAGCGGGATACGTACCCTTTCGTTTACAGTGACATGCCCTTGATCCGGGGAAGCTTGATCGAAAAGGTCGTGCCTTCGTTTTTCGAAGAGACGAACCAGAGTTTGCCGCCGAGCAGGCGCACGTACTCCCGGGCGATGAACAGTCCGAGGCCGGCGCCGACCATGTCGACGGGCACGTTCTGTCCTCGGAAGAATTTCGTGAAGATGAGCGCCTGCTGTTCCGTCGGGATGCCGATGCCCAGGTCGGAAACGGCGATCACGAGCTCCGTGCGGCTCGCCGTCGTTTCGATGCGCACCTCGCCGCCCTCGCGGCTGTACTGAACGGCGTTGTCGAGGAGTTCGGCCAGCGCCAGGCTGAACAGCCTGGAATCGGTGTCGATCGTTTCGTTTTCGTCGAGCTCGGGCAGACGAAGCTTGATGTCGCGCTCAGCGGCGATCGAGATGACGCGCTCGGCGGCCAGCCGGATCGACTCCATGATCTTCGCCGGCTTGAATTTCGGAACGATCATCTTCTGATCCACCTGCGAGACCTCGATCAGCCGCTCGGTCAGCTTGTGCGTGTCGCGGATCGAACGGTGGGCGTTCCGGATCGCTTCGCGGACCTCGGGCGTCTTGGAGGACTCAAGCGCCAGTTCCAGGTTCCAGAGCGCCTTGTTGATCGGCGTGCGGAACTGGTGCGAGGCATAGGCGAAATCGGTGCGCATGATGTGCGCCTCCTTGTCCTTGCTGACGTCGCGGAAGACGATGATGACGCCTGTCACGCGGCCGCCGGCGTCGAAAATCGGGGCGGCGCTGTCGCCGATCGGGATCTCGCGGCCGTCGCGCGCCAGGAGCAGGGTGTTGTTGGCCATCTCCTTGGCCTCGCCGAACAGCATCGCTTCCTCGATGAAGGCCAGGTTTTCCTTGCGGTCCCGCTCGCGGATGAAGCGGATGCGGTCGCGAAATTGCTTGCCGAGGACTTCATCCTTGGACCAACCCGTGAGCCGGGCCGCCGATGCGTTCCAGAGCGTGATGTTCCAGTAGCGGTCGATGGCGATGACGCCGTCGCCGATGCTGTCAAGGAACGTCGATTCTTTCTGATGCATGGAGTAGATCTCCGAGATCAGGCGCCAGATCAGCCAGGCCATGGCGACGTTCGCCAGGAAAATCGCCAGATAGACGATCGCGATCAGCCTGAGCTGGCGGTCGCGAAACGCGGTTTCCGCCGTCGGAGGCTCTTGGGCGATCCAGACGCCCCAGCCGAGTCCGGGCACCGGCGCATAGGCCGCGCTGCGTTTCTCGCCGTCGGCGTCGACGTACGCTTCGAGGAAACCCTGCTCGCCCCGCAAGACGCGCTTGGCCGGTTCAACATCCGAGAGGCGGGCATGCGCGTCCACCAGCTTTTGGTCTGCGCTGACGATGACCTGGCCTTGGCGGTCGATAACGGTCGGGGAGGCCGGCTCGCTTCCGAGTCCGCGGAGCGCCAGCTGGTACAGCGGTTCGAGGCTTACGCCCGCGGCGACGAAGCCTGAGAACCGGCCGTCGGCGTCGAAGAACGGCACTGCGATGGCGATCGTCGGCTGGATGTTGACGAGCGACGTAATGGCGTCAGAGACCGCCGGCCGGCGCGTGGCGACGATCTGCTTGTAGTACGCGCGCCCGCTCAGGTCGAATCCGCCGACATATCGTTCTTTCTCGGTCTTGGCGCTCGGATCGAAGACGAGGACGGCCTTGCCCTGCGCGTCACCCACCGAGGCCGCGAAAAAGGCCGGGGTCTTTTCGACCATGTTGGTGAGCAGCGAGCGCATGCCCTCGGGCGTCAACGGACGGGAGGCGGCCTCGTTCGCCGCCACCTCGACGGCGGCTCGGGCGGAATCGACGTAAATCGAGACAGCCTGCGCCAAGGCGCTGGCGAACTGGTTATCGCGGTCGATGACGGTCTGGCGGCGGACTTTTTCACGCGCGGCCAGCTCCTGCCACAGCCGGCCGAAGCTGAAAATCGTCACGGTGGCGACGGGAAGCAGGATGACGAGGAACACGAAAATCTTCAGCGCCAGGGCTTTGCCGCGCCGGCGATAGAGCATATCCAAAAGGTTCTTGCCCTGGGTCATGCGGATATTTTACCAGATACGTCCGTTAAAGACATGTCGTCCTCTTTCGGGTAAAATGAACGAGGTATGCATCTCATCGCGGGCCTCGGCAACCCCGGAGCGAAATACGAGAAGACGCGGCACAACCTCGGTTTCCGCGTCATCGACCTGCTGGCCAAGCGCTGGGAGGTCGAGCGTTACGATTCCCGTTTCGACGGGGAGGTCGGCAAGGGGCGCCCGCATGGCAAGCACGTCCTGCTCCTGAAACCGCAGACGTTCATGAACCTTTCGGGCACCTCGATCGCGGCCTGCGCGCGCTTCCATAAGATCGCGCCGGAACATGTCTGGGCCATCCACGACGACCTTGACCTTCCGCTCGGCCATCTGCGCATCCGCCTGGAAGGCTCGTCGGGCGGCCACAACGGCGTGCAGTCCATCATCGAGCGCCTGGGCACGCCGAAGTTCCCGCGCTTCCGCATCGGCGTCGGTCGGCCCGCTTCTCCCGTCCCGACCGAGGATTACGTCATCCAGCCGTTCGGCGCGGACGAGCGCGGGGCGGCGCAAGCCATGGTCGAACGGACGGCCGATGCCGTCGAGACGGCGCTCAAAGACGGCCTGACCCGCGCCATGAACCTCTTCAACACGTGACGAGAAATGAAACGACCTCCCGAGAATCGGGAGGTCGTGGTTTTTTCCTTTCTGAGACTAGCGGCGCTTCTGGATGAAGCGGTCGCCGAGCGTCGCGCCGAAGCGCAGACCCTGCGCCTGCTTATCCGTTTCGCGGAAGGCGAGGTGCTTGGAGACGATCTCCTTCATCCGCTCCGCCGTCGGGCCTGCGGCCTTCTGGGAACGCGGGTCCCAGATGATGCTGCAGCGCTTGTAGTTGGCGTCGAACTCCGCGCCCGGAAAGGCCTTCTTGAGCGCCTTGTGGACGTCGGCGATGACGACCGGGTACTGCTCCGAGGTCTGGACCGCGATCCGGCCGGTCTCCGGATGTGAGACGACCGCGACTGCGACCCTGAGAACCGCCTCCTTCTTCTTCAGGGCAGCCCAGAGGTGCTTCATCATGTTGGGATTCCGCGTCCTGAGGGTTATCCCTCGGGGTGCCGACTCGCCGCTCGCTTTCGCGAGAAGGAACACCTCGCCGTCGGGGTACGTCCCGTCCACGTAGGCATGCACCGCATCGCGGGCATGGTCGAAGACCTTGTGCTCCCTGGCCGAGAGATCGGCGCTGAGCTTCTGCCAGTAGCTGCCGCAGTCGACCTTGGTCAAGTAGGTGACCGGATCATCCTGCCCGAGGGACTCGGCTACGACCCTCACGAGCTGTCCGACGATCTCGGAAGCGCAGTCGGGCATGAGCGGGAGCGCCTTCGCGAAGTTCGGGATCAGCACCGTCTTGTAAAGATAGCCTCCCTCGCCGCCCGTCCTGTCGTGGGTCTTGGCCAGCGCCTGGCAGAGGGAAACGAGGGGCGGGAGGAGCACGCTTTCGACGATGGCGCCGGAAGCGTCGGACTTTCCGAGACCCATGCGGTCGGCGTAGGCCTCGGTCATCGACCGATGCCCACGCTTCCAATACATGCGATCGGCTTCGTCACCATCGATGTCGAAGTCGTTCGGACCGAGCGGACCGGCGCTCACCACCTCGATGGCGTCGATCGGGGCCTGACGGACGACCTGCATCTCCAGCGTCAGACGGCAGATTCTGTCGAAGTTCACGGACTCGGGATCGCGGACAAGGACCTTGATGTTCCCCATGATATCCTCCTTAAAAAGGTTGGGGTTGTACCGAGGCGGGATTGCCTCAGTGACTAGACATTTAAGCATAAATTAGCGGTTTTGTCAAGGGGAGGGGCGGGCCCTGCCTGCGGCCGCTCGCTGGCGCCGGGAGAGTTGTTCTTCACCTTTAGAACGGCGCTGCGCGAGCGGCCGCAGGCAGGACCCTTGCGTGGAGGGGGGTGGGGTTGGTATGGCACGGACCTATGGATATCCGACGTCTTACTCCTAGCGATCCGGCCTGGCCGGAAGCTTTCGCCCAGGCCGTTCCTTCGCCGGAACGGTTATTCGTGCGCGGCATCTTGCCGGACTGCCCCGGCATCGCCGTCGTGGGCACGCGGAAGATGTCGGCGTACGGACGGGCCTGCGTGGAACTGCTCGTGCCGGAAATCGTCCGGCTTGGACGGCCGGTCGTGAGCGGACTCGCGCTCGGCGTGGACGGCGTGGCGCACGAGGCGGCGCTCCGCGCGGGCGGCTATACCGTGGCGGTCATCGGCAGCGGCGCGGACGACGCCTCGATCTATCCGCGCGCGCACTTCGGATTGGCCAAGCGCATCATCGAGGCTGGCGGCGCCGTCATCAGTGAATACCCTTCGGGCGCGCCGGGACTGCCGCATCATTTCCCGGAACGGAACCGCCTCGTCGCCGCGCTCTCCTCGGCCGTGCTGCTCGTCGAAGCGCCGCGCAAGTCCGGCGCCATGATCACCGCGCGGCTGGCGCTCGAGATGGGGCGCGACGTCTGGGCCGTGCCGGGCGCCATCACGCATCCGAACTCCGAAGGCCCGAACGCCCTCATCCGCGACGGTGCCACCCCGATTTCCTGCGTCGACGATATCGCCCATGCCCTCGGCATGACGCCCCGCCAGGAGCGCCTGCCGATGCCGGATTCCCTGTCGCCGGACGAACGCGCGGCGCTCTCCGCGATCGCGGCCGGAAACGAGACGGCGGACGCGCTGGCGAAGGCGTTGGATCGCCCTGTCGCGGCCGTCTCCTGGCTCCTGACGGCCCTCGAACTTGCCGGCGCGATCCGGGCGGTTGGCGGGGGGCGGTATACCTTATATACTTGACGACACGACGCCCTTGCTGTTACCTTCCGCCTCGTTATGGCCAAGAAATCCACCGGCATCAAATTGATCATCGTCGAGTCGCCTACCAAGGCCAAGACGATCTCCAAATTCCTGGGCAAGGGCTACAAGGTCCTGTCCTCGTTCGGGCACGTCCGCGACCTGCCCACCTCGACGATGGGCATCGACATCGAGCACGGGTTCACGCCCAAATACGTCATCCCGAAGAAGGCGACGAAGGTCGTGGCCGAACTCCGTGCCGCCGCCAAGGCCGCCGACGAAATCTACTTCGCCACGGATGAAGACCGTGAAGGCGAGGCCATCTCCTGGCACCTGCGCGAGCTTTTGAAAGTGAAGGAGGGCAAGGTCAAGCGCATCACCTTCCACGAAATCACCAAGGAAGCCATCGAGCACGCGCTCAAGACGCCTCGCGACCTCGACCTCCGCATGGTCGATGCCCAGCAGGCCCGCCGCGTCCTCGACCGCCTAGTCGGCTACGAGCTCTCCCCTTTCCTCTGGCGCAAGGTCGCCCGCGGGCTTTCGGCCGGCCGCGTGCAATCCGTCGTCGTCCGCCTCATCGTCGAGCGCGAGCGCGAAGTCCTGGCCTTCAAGGCCGAGGAGTACTGGTCGATCGAAGCCGCCTTCGCCCCCCTTTCTGTCATCCCGAGCGAAGTCGAGGGATCTGTTTTCCAGGCCAAGCTCCACAGCAAGGATGGCGCGACGCTCGACAAGATGGCCATCGGTTCCGAGAAGGACGCCAAGGCGATCTTGAAGGCGCTCGACAAGGCGGCGTATGCCATCGAGACGGTCGACAAGAAGAAGACGAAGCGCAGCCCCGCCGCGCCGTTCACGACTTCCACGCTGCAACAGGACGGCAACAACAAACTGGGCTTCTCGGCCAAGCAGACGATGATGCTGGCCCAACAGCTCTACGAAGGCGTCGAGCTCGGCGAGGAAGGCTCCGTCGGTCTCATCACCTACATGCGTACCGACTCGGTGAACCTCGCCGAGAAGTTCCGCGAGGAGGCCGCCGAATTCATCAAGAAAGAACATCCGAACTCCGTCTCCGCCGAAGCCCGCGTCTACAAGACGAAATCCAAAGGCGCGCAGGAAGCGCACGAAGCCATCCGACCGACGAGCGCCTGGCGCACGCCGGAATCCGTGGCGCAGTACCTCGACGACCGCCAGAACAAGCTCTACGAGCTCGTCTGGCGCCGCGCCGTCGCTTCGCAAATGGCCGACGCCGAAATCGAGACGACCTCCGCGACCATCGCGACGGGTACGCCGTACCGCTTCCGAGCGACCGGCTCCATCGTGGCCTCGCCCGGCTTCATGAGCGTCTACCAGACGGACATGAAGGAGAACCTCCTGCCTCCCCTGAACGAAGGCGACGCGCTCGAGGCCAAGTCCATCGAGCCGAAGCAGCACTTCACGGAGCCCCCGCCGCGCTACTCGGAAGCCGCGCTGGTCAAGGCGCTGGAAGAACGCGGCATCGGCCGCCCGTCGACCTACGCGCCGACCATCTCGACCGTCGTCGACCGCGGCTACGTCGAGAAGGAGGAACGCCGCCTCAAGCCGACCGAGCTGGCCATCCTGGTCAACGACTTGCTGCTCGAGCACTTCGCAACGGTCGTCGACTACGACTTCACCGCCAAGATGGAAGACACCCTCGACGCCGTCGCCGAAGGCGCGGAAGAGTGGGTCCCGGTCATCAAGGCCTTCTACGGCCCGTTCCACGCGAACCTCGAGGTGAAGGAGAAGGAGCTCTCCAAGAAGGAGATCACCGAGACCGCCACCGACCAGGTCTGCGAGAAGTGCGGCAAGCCGATGATCATCAAGTTCGGCCGCTTCGGGAAGTTCTACGCCTGCTCCGGCTATCCGGAATGCAAGACGACCAAGCCCTTCGACGAGAAGGACAAGGCCGCGCAGGACGCCGCGCAGGAACAGGCCGTCGGCGAGGTCTGCGAGACCTGCGGTGCCCCGATGATGGTCAAGCGCGGACGCTTCGGCGCCTTCCTCTCCTGCTCGAAATATCCCGAGTGCAAGTACACGAAGCAGATCAAGAAGCTGACAGGTGCCAAGTGCCCGAAGTGCAAGGAAGGCGACGTCATCGAGAAGCGCTCCCGCAAAGGCCGCAACTTCTACGCCTGCTCGCGCTACCCCGACTGCGACTTCGCCATGTGGTCGAAACCGACCGGCGAGCTCTGCCCCAAGAGCGGCGACCTCCTGGTCTTCGCCAAAGACCACAAGATCGCCTGTTCGAACAAGGAGTGCGACTTCATCAAGGACGCGCCGCAAAAAGAGGAGTAGTCGGCGGGCGGAGCGACGCCCTTCCGCGAGCTGCGGAACTCGGCTTCCGCCGCCTTCGCGGCGGAACCGGCTCGCGCGTCAGCGCGCGCTCGCCTGCCTCAGACAGTCCTCGCTCGCT
>ERZ1292633.551-Hain-H41-02um-R1-551-length-43114-cov-6_pt1 | contig 43114 bp, 44 predicted proteins | sample MGYA00564406_ERZ1292633 | MGnify/ENA primary metagenome ERZ1292633 (study PRJEB36523, sample SAMEA6512639) | groundwater metagenome | collected 2019-01-08 | study: AquaDiva: Metagenomics assemblies of 32 groundwater samples | reverse complement strand
AGACAGCCTTGAATCAACCGACAAGTCTTATGTCAACCTTTGTCCACGAAACCTAATTTAGAGCATTCTAAATAAAAGGATCGCGCAGCAGATGCTTTATGCTGATAAACCAGCAATTCCGAATTCAGCCTAACAAGCCTAAGTGGAGTTGAGAAATGGGCAGAAAGCTCCTCTCGCGCCTCAGCTAAGGCTTGTAAATTTTTGGCGATTGTATATTTGACAAATGCAAAGGCGTAAGCGTCTTGCAAACTCAGAACTAACCCGCTTGTTATCGCTTGGCTGGCTTCTTTTCGATAGGCGCTTTCGCGATAGCTCGGAACGACTGCTTGAAGGAGGCTTCATCCTCATTACATTCGAGCGCACGCGCTGCTTCCTTGAAATTTTCGACTTGCGATTTTCCGTCCAAACGACAATCTCCTTTCATAGTGGGGCAATACCACAGAAATATAGAGTCGTGCAAAGGGGATTGTTATGGTTGCAGCCTTCAAGAACATCGATACCGTGCCTGTTGGCCGCATTTTTCTGTTACTTGACAACCCTCGGCACGAGCCATTCGATTCAGAGGCCAAAGCAATTGAGCATCTCTGCGAAAAAGAAGATATTTACCCACTGGCAAGGGACATCGCTAAGAATGGACTTAATCCACTCGAACGGCTGGCGCTTTTTCCTGTCGAAAAGCGCAAAGGCAGTAAAGGCGACGCCAGCTACCATGTAGCAGAAGGAAACCGCCGAATTTGCGCTGTTAAGTTGCTTCATGATCCTGAGCTTGCCCCGGCAAAGCTTAGAAAGTCGTTTGAGAAATTGGCTGAAACTTGGACGCCAATCATAAATGTTCCCGCTGCGATTTTTAGTGATATTGATAGTGTTAGGCTGTGGTTGGAACGCGTCCACAACGGCCCACAAGGCGGAATTGGCAGAAAGCAATGGAACTCAGAGCAAAAAACGCGCTTTGATGGCGGCAATAAGAACAAGGCGGCTCAGGCGCTACTTGATTATGCAGTTTCCGAAAAAATGCTGTCTCCAGACGACCGCAAGGGTAAACTCACAACTGTTCAACGGTTCATCAGCAATGACGTATTTCGCGAGATAATGGGATTTGACCAAAGCAACCCAGATGATGCGAGCAGGACACGCCCTAAAGCCGAGTTTGACATAATTGTCCGGCGCTTTGTTCGCGATCTGGTCGCAGGGGAGGAAGTAAACTCCCGCATGAACAAAGACCCAATCATAAAATATGCTCGCGGGCTTGGTACGCTGTCCGGTGTCACACCCACACGAATTGAGGCTGAGTCCCTCACGACAGATTCACCGTCAGAAAGTGCAAAAAAGACACGTCGCAAAACACCAAAAAAACCTGAAAAAACCAAACATGTCCTTTACCAAGATGAAATTTTCCTCGCGCTGAAAAATTACGGAAATGGCAAACTCCAAAGCCTCTATCATTCGATCACCTCAATTGAACTTGATCCTCACACGCCGATAGTTGCAGTCGGTGTATGGTCGTTTTTTGAGACCTTAACCGCTTGCGCGGGCCGTAATAAGGAAACCAGCATCGATAGTTATCTAAGCAAGAACAAAATGACTGCCTACGGAATCGCGGGTGACACGCTTACCCTAACCAACGCATTGCAGCGTATTCGTGAATATGGAAACACGACGAAGCATCATCCTGTATCAGCCACATTCAACGGTGATCAGCTCAATAACGATGTTACCTCTCTGAAAAATGTGATCCTGAAGTGCATTGAGGAAGCGGAAACCAAATCCAAGTAGAAAAGGCTGGCCGTGCAGATTCTAAGCTGCTAGATTCTCGCGCATTGGCACGGGATAACAGGCGGAATTTATGGCACGAGCAACCTCACCACTTCGATATCCGGGCGGCAAATCGTGTCTGCTAGAACTAACATCAACGATTTTGCGGATCAACGGCTTGGAGCGCGGACACTACGCTGAACCTTATGCTGGCGGCTGCGGGCTAGCGCTTGCGTTGCTCTATGGTGGACATGTAGCAGATATCCATATCAACGACATAGACCCCTCAATTTGGGCATTCTGGCATTGCGTATTAAACCAAACGGATGCTTTGACTGCTAAGATTGCGAATACCGCTGTTACAATCGAAGAGTGGTTAAAACAGCGCGACATTCATCGTAGCCAGCGCACCGATGACACACTTGCGTTGGGGTTTTCGGCCTTTTTCCTAAACCGGACTAACCGTTCTGGCATAATAAAGGGCGCGGGTGTAATCGGCGGATTGCAGCAAAACGGGAATTACAAGATAGATTGTCGTTTCAATCACAACGAGCTTTCCCGCCGCATTACGCGCATCAAGAAATATCAGGACAGAATACACCTTACGCAGCTTGACGCCTTGGATTTTTTGGAGCGCTGCGATAGCTCACTTCCGTCTGACGCATTGTTGTTTATTGACCCCCCTTATTACAAGAAAGGGGCTGGTTTATACACGAGCTTCTATGCGCCGGAGGATCATGCGGCGCTTGCGGCTAAAGTCATCTCGATAGATCGCCCGTGGATCGTGACATACGACGATACCCCTGAAATCAGAGGGTTATATCGCAACAGGCGGCAATACTGTTTCGACATCAATTACTCATTGCAGGAAAAGCGAGTAGGCACCGAGCTTCTTATCGCATCTAAGGGCATTAAACTCCCTGAAATTACAAGGGACAGGCAGGTGAATAGGCCACAATATAAGCAACCTACTCGCCAGTCTTACGCTTCCGCACAAGCTCTATGATACGTCAACCGCTTCCCTACAACACCACGTAAGGCTGCGGTTGCACGTTCCCCATCCTCAATGCCGAGATTGGAGCGGTGGTTATAACGGAACTCATATTCTGCAAGATAGCGATGCAAATGTTGCTCGCCACAATGTTGATAAACACCTTTCATGCCGCGCTTAAAAATGCTGAAATAGCCCTCAATCGTATTGGTGTGGATTGCCGGGATTTCATAATCCACATATTGCCCCGCGCTATGATTGGTCGTGCCATGTCCGGCAAAGTGATCACCAACCTTGGTGTAGATTTTGCTTTCGTCAGTCATCACAAGCGCCTCTTTGGCAACGTTAGCTTTGACAATCGGCATTACGGTTTTCGCCGTTACATCCTGTACAACCATAGTTCGGGCTTGCCCCGTGTCGCGGTCAACAAGTGCCAGAACTTTCATTTTGTGATGATATGCGCGACGTTTCGGAGTGCCCTTAACGCGACCGATGTATGTTTCATCCACTTCAACAATACCGCCGCCTTGTCCGAACGCGGAAAGGTCGCCAGAGGCCATTGCCTCACGAATGCGATGCTCCAAAAACCAAGCCGTTTTGTATGTGATTTCCAGAGTACGGTGTAATTGATGCGCGGATATGCCTTTTTTGCTTGCCGTCATAAGGTAGATCGCCTGTAGCCATTTTGTCATGGGTAGATGGCTATCCTCAAATATGGTGCCAACTTTGACCGTGAACTGGCGACGACATTGACCGCAGAATTTAAGACCATTGCGGATTTTCTTTTCAGGATTTGCCTTGATTGCTGATATACGCTCGCAACCGCCACAGTGAGGGCAGACCGGGCCGTCTGCCCATAGTTCCGCTTCCACAAAAGCGAAGGCAGCGGCTTCATCATGAAATTGGGGCTGGCTTAGAACGGACATTGGCTGGTTTCCTTATGATTGGAAACTAGGCCCATACGCTGCATTTGTCAAGTATATAATCGCCAAATTTTTAGCCTCGGCTTCAATCTCCGCCTTAGATGCCAGCGTTCCAATCCGCCAAAGACAATAAAGCATAGTCAAAAAACTGATCAACTTAAACCAAGGCGAAGCCGTGGCGATAATAAACCAATTGGGGCCAAGCCATGACTCCATCATGCCAAGTCCGTCACGGATTCGGCTGATATAATCGAACACCGCCACACCACCGCTAAGGCCAGCAATCCCCGTCCAGTAAGGATGCTTGGATAAGTTGGAAACCATATGAACGAATCGGCTTTGAATGCTAGACATGAATTGTGTGTAGCACACATTTTAGCTAAGTGTCCAAAGGGTATATTCCCCATTTGTAAAAGTCAAGCCTGCTACTCTCTACCCTTGCAATTCCTCTCCAAAACCCCGACATCTCTCCTATGCGCAACATCATCTCAATCATCATCGGCGTCGTCGCCCTTCTGCTTCTTATTCCGGCATTTATTCCGTTTCTTGGTTGGGCGAATTGGGTCATCATACCGATTGCAGTTGTCGGCCTTGCGATTGGGGCGATGTCAGACCGGACGTCAGGGCGCAATTTGAATGCCGTGGTGATCCTTGTCGGTGTGGGTCGCCTGATGCTGGGCGGCGGTATTCTTTAACTATGGCGCACGATCCTCGGGTCGATGCCTATATCGCCAAGGCGCAGCCGTTTGCGCAACCCATCCTTAGCCACGTTCGGTCATTATTGCATCAACACTGCCTTGGCGCTGAAGAAGCAATCAAATGGGGCTTTCCGGCATTCATCTATAATGGGACAATCGTGGCGACAATGGCCGCATTCAAAGCCCATGCCAGTGCAGGCTTCTGGTATGGAAAAATGGTGACGGGTGAGGTCGGCCGTGACGGCCCCGGAATGGGCAGCTTCGGGCGGCTCACGTCGCTTGCCGATCTTCCCCCAGATGATGCGCTCGCCGCGATGATTGCGCAGTCGATCACGCTCATTGATGCCGGGGTGAAGCCGCCACATTATGCAACCAAGAAGCCGCTGAAGCCTGAAGCCGAAGTGCCACCAGCACTTGATACCGCGCTTGCGGCCAATGATTCCGCGCAGGCGGTATGGAATGGGTTTGCGCCGGGTCAGCGTCGCGAATATTGCGAATGGATCGCCGAGGCCAAGCGTGATGAAACGCGCGCAAAGCGTGTCGCAGAGGCGGTGGGCTGGATTGCTGAGGGCAAGAAGCGCAACTGGAAATATGAGAATTGCTGAATCGCGAATTTCTGCTTAATTGCTGCCTGATAGAGATGGTTAGGAGTCGCTAAAAATGGCATGGGGATCAAAGGCTAATTCACCGGGGACAACGGGCACGCCCGCCGCAAAGCGCGGCAGCGGGGCATTGTCTTACATTGGCGGCGAAGTTACCCTCACCGGAAATATTGGCGGAGGCGGTGATATCCATCTTGACGGTAATGTCGACGGCGATGTTAGTTGCAACACTTTGATTCTCGGCGCGGGCGGGCGCGTGCGCGGTAACATCAAGGCCGATAAAGCGACGCTTGGTGGGAGTGTTGATGGCACCGTCAGTGCGGCATCGCTTACGGTCGAAAAATCCGCGCGGATCACGGGCGACCTTTCTTATGATACAATCTCGATTGAGAACGGGGCGCAGGTTGATGGCCGGATGATGCGGCGCAACGCGGGTGCTGACAAATCAGGGCTGACGCTGGTCAGCACGGCGACGGCGGCTGAATAATGGCAACAGTTATTGATCAGGTGCCCCCGCTTTCACTGGCGGATTCAGAGCAAGATGCGGCTGGGTTCGCGGCGGCGCTCGGCAGTTCGTTTGAGCGGTTTGGCTTTGCGGTGATTACCAACCACGGCGTTGATGCAGCGTTGATCGATAAGGGGTGGGTACTGACGCAGGCATTTTTTGCGCTGCCGGTTGAGGTGAAAAAACAATATTATCTTGCGGGCACTGGTGGCGCACGGGGCTATACGCCGTTTGGAATCGAGATCGCAAAGGATGCTAAGGCGCATGACCAGAAGGAATTCTGGCATGTTGGTCGTGATCTGCCGCCGGGGCACCGCTTCCGCGATCATATGCCTGACAATGTCTGGCCAGCCGAAGTTGGCGAATTTCGCGAGACTCTTTCTGCGCTCTTTGCGGCATTTGATGTTGCCGGGGGAAAGCTGCTTTCGGCGATTGCGCTTCATCTGGGATTGGGTGCCGATTGGTTTGATACGCGGGTGCAAAATGGAAATTCCGTGCTGCGCTTGCTTCATTACCCGCCGATTTCGCTCGATGCTGATGGCATTCGCGCCGGCGCGCATGAGGATATAAATCTGATCACGCTTTTGCTTGGTGCTGAAGAGGCCGGGCTACAACTGTTAACGCGCGAGGGCGAGTGGCTGCCGATTTTCCCACCTGAAGGTGCGATGGTGATCAATGTTGGTGATATGTTGCAACGGCTGACCAACAACCGTATGCCCTCAACAACGCACCGGGTGATAAATCCGCCGGTCGAGCGGCGACATATCCCGCGCTATTCAATGCCATTCTTTCTGCATCTCGCGTCAGACTATATGATCGAGACGCTGCCCGGCTGCATTGATGATGCGCACCCTAATCTTTATCCGGTTCCAATTACTGCGGACGATTATCTGCAACAGCGCTTGGTTGAAATTGGGCTGAAAGCTTAGGAAATAAGCCCGCACGCACCGTTGTATATGTTTTTCTTCCAGCAGCGTTCATCAAGATTGGGGTAGTGGAAGCGCAGCGACGGGCTGATGTTGCGAAACTGCTGCTCTCCCTTGTAAATCAGGCTGTTGCGTAGCGTCCGCAGGTTATTTTGCGCAAATTCGGCAAATTTTCCCTTGGGCGTAAAAATTGCTGTGCGGGCAACCTGGCTCGATGCTGTGCAAAAACCCCGCAGTGCGGCAACGGCTGAAAATCCGCTGTAAGTTTTGGTGCCAAAGCTATCAAGCGCCCGGTCTGCGCTGCGCGCAACCTTGTTCGTCCGTTTGAAATAGCCGGTAAGAACCTTGAATATCTCGGCGAGCTCTGCATTATGATCGCTGAGAAGCGCATTGTAATTTTCCAAAATACGCAGCGTTGGTTCATTGCTACATTGGAGCGCCGCAACATTGAGGCCCGAGCGCATGTTCCATGCAATCGCGGCTCGCTGTTCGGCCGGCGATGCGCCGGGCAGCGGCACCCCCATACCTGCCTCATAGCCGACAAGCGGTGCGCCGGTGAAATCAGGGGCTAACCAGAAAAGTTGGGCGTTTGCTGGCGACGGGGTTAAAAATGCCGCGCATAGCAGCACTGCAAAACCATGGATAATAGCCTTCATCCTCAACACCTTACTACCAAACACAGGCCGTCTTTTAGACATTTAGCACCGCTTGGACAGCAAAAAAGGCCGCCCGATCGCCCGGACGGCCCATTTTTAAGCTACGCCGAAGCGTAGTGCTTACTTTGCTTCTGCTGGCGCAGCGGCGTTTGCTTCTGCTGGTGCAGCAGCGTTTGCTTCTGCAACAGGCATCGCAGCGTTAGCGTCAGCCGCCATGTTAGCGTCTGCGCCCATCGCGCCGTCCACGTTGGTCATGGCATCATTGGTGGTGCCTTCCATCGCATCAGCAGCATTCATTTCGGTGACTGCAGCGTTGTCGGTTGCGGCTGGCTGGCTTCCACCACAAGCGGCAACCATAAGCGAAGCGGCAACAACAGTCGAAAGTGTAACGATCTTACGCATATCAAATAGCTCCCAAGGAAAAATGGAACCGGGTAGAAAACTCTTATCACCCAATTCTTGATAGACATTAGATTATAAAGCTGGGTCGCTCAAGCAAATTTTTTCATCGACCCCGGTGGTCGCATCAAGAAAACCTATAAATGTATCAAAAAGCGCAGAATCTAGCGCATCACGATTCGTCGCAAAGCCGAGTTTGGCTAGGCTTGTTACCGGATAATCGGGTAGCCCGCAGGGAATAATCCCACCAAAATGAGAGAGATCAGGATCAACATTGATCGAGAATCCGTGAAAACTCACCCAGCGGCGAACACGGACTCCGATCGCGCCAATTTTTGCCTCTTTTCCGCCATCGCGCGTCCAGATACCGATTCGCCCCGGTGCGCGCCAGCTTTCAACGCCAAGTTGTGCAAGGGCGGCTATCACCCAGCCCTCAAGCGCATGAACGTAGCAGCGAACATCGCGCCCGCGCTTGCCCAGATTGATCATGGCGTAGCCGATTCGCTGTCCCGGCCCGTGGTATGTATAACGCCCGCCACGTCCGGCACTATAGACCGGAAATCGCGGGTCGAGCAGTTCTTTTGGGTCAGCGCTGGTGCCAGCAGTGTAGAGCGGAGGATGCTCCAGCAGCCAGATAAGTTCGCACGCTTCACCATCGGCGATCGCTGCCGCGCGCGTCTCCATTGCGGCCAATGTTGCCGGATAATCAAGCAAATCAGCTTCGGCGCGCCATTCAACATCATTTGTAATTAGCATTGATATGCACTGCCACTTGCACCACATGCTGCCAAGAGCTGATGCAGCCCCGATCAAGCGGGGTGCCAGCCCAAGGGAGCAAGTAATGCCAATCTCGATGTCGGCCGTATGGGATGAAAGCGCAGCATTAATTCGCCGCGAAAGCCATCTTCTGGTGCCACTGGCGCTTGCCACTGTTGGCATCGGTTCGGTGATATTGGGCCTTACCCAGCCTGAAACACCCGCAGATGGATTGAATGCGATTGGTGTTTTGGGTTTTATATCGGGTAATATTCTCACGCTAATTGGCCATTTGGCGATGGTCGCACTTGTCCTGACATCTGGCATCAGCGTCGGGGAATCTCTGCGTTTAGCCGTTGCGCGGACACCAAAAATGCTTGGTATCTTTGTTATTTTTATGCTTGCGCTGATTGCGATGATGATTCCGGTCGGGATTATTTTGAAGATGAGCGGGGTAGCGGTGAGCGCAAGCATGTCTGTTAAAGATTTGCCGGCGGCTGTGGGCTTTTCTGTGCTCGTCGTTGCGGCGATCCTGCTTTATGTCAGTGCGCGGCTGTTGACGCTGAGCGCCGCTGTGGTTGATCGCAATCCACCCGCTATTGAAGCGATTAAATCAAGTTTTGCCTCAACCAGCGGGGTTGCCGCAAAGATTGTTGGCGTGCTGCTGCTGTTTTATGTGGTTTCGCTGGTTGTCACTGGTGCTGCTGGTTCCATATCAGGTATCATCTTCGGGATGCTTGGCAAGGCCATCGATGCGCCGCTGCTTGGAACAGGCCTAGCGGTGGTAGTGACCGGTATGATTGGGGCATTGCTCTCCATCGTTTCGGCTGTTTTCGCTGCAATGCTTTATCGCAAACTATCGGCCCAATAATGGAATGTGCGGCGCAGTATCGTGCGGCAAAACCCCAAAAACTCTGGGGTCGGGGAAGGTTTCGATTTGGCGCTTGATCGCGGTGAATCCCTGCGCGCGATAGAAATTCAAAGCTGAAGGATGATCAAGCGTGCAGGTGTGTAGCCATAGGCGCTCCACTTCGGGGCGCCACGCCAGCACCATCGCCTGCGCCATTAGCCAGCGGCCATGCCCGGCACCGGAAAGACCGGGTACCAGTCCGAAATAGGCGATCTCGCAGTCGGGCAGCTCACGAAAGTCAAGTTCAAGCATCCCGACATCAGCGCCTGAGGGATCAACCACGACATATAGCTCAACCGCGCTATCAGTCAGAATAGCGGACAGTTGGTCATCGGGCATCACCAATCGGGAAAACCAAAGCCACGGCGCGCCAACGCGGGTAAATAAGGCGCGATACTTGGCCAGCGCAGGTGCAGGCCAGTGCACCAAGCGCAAATTGCTTTCGGGGATGTGCCGCAGCGTGGGGCGCATTCTCATCTCAAGGTTTGTAACGATGGTTGCGAGTTGATCGCCCGCGACATCAATCAACCCCACAGACTCAAGCCCATTCAACCACTGGCGGAAGGCTCATCAGAATCGCATCGATATTGCCGCCGGTCTTGAGGCCGAACAATGTGCCGCGATCATAGACGAGGTTGAATTCTGCATAGCGCCCGCGCCAGATGAGTTGGGCCTGCTTCTCTTCGGGCGTAAAGGGCATTGCCATCCGGCGGCGAACAATTTTGGGATAAATCTCAAGAAAGGCTTCGCCCACCGCGCGGGTCAGCGCAAAATTATCGGGGAAATGCGCGTCACCGTCGCAATCGAGATGGTCGTAAAATATCCCGCCAACGCCGCGATGGATCTTGCGGTGAGGAATCCAGAAATACTGATCGGCCCATTCCTTGAAATGGGGGTAATCACCTGCCGGGCTCGCGGCGCAGGCCGCTTCCATCGCCGCATGAAAATCCGCAGTGTCATCGCTGTAGGGAATAGGTGGGTTAAGGTCGGCCCCGCCGCCGAACCAGTTTTTCTGGGTCACCAGATAGCGGGTGTTCATGTGGACGGCAGGCACATGCGGGTTGGCCATATGCGCAACTAGGCTGATCCCGGTCGCAAAGAAACTTGGGTTCTCACCCGCCCCGTGGATCGTTTTGGCAAATTCGGGGGCAAAGGCGCCACCAACGGTTGAGACGTTGACACCAACCTTTTCAAATATTTTGCCCTTCATCACCCCCTGAACGCCGCCACCGCTTTCGCCGCTTGTGTCGTCATCGCGATACCACGGAGTGTACTGAAAACTCGCGTCGCTGCCGGCTTCGCGTTCGACCGCTTCAAACGCCGCACAAATGCGGTTTCTTAAGCTTTCAAACCAAGTGCGTGCGGTGTTTTGTTTGTCGTCGAGAATCATCATATGCCCCATTATTTATGCGGGAAGCTGGCCAGTTTGCCGAAGTGCCTCGCCAAGTGCAATGCCAGCGGCAACCGACACATTCAAGGAGCGAACATGGATGCCCAGCGGAATGCGTAGTGCCCCGTCACAGTCATCACGCACAGTATCAGGGACGCCTGCGCTTTCCTGACCGAACAGCAACACGTCGTCAGCCGCAAAGGTGTAATCATGAATGCGTGCCTTGGCTTTGCTTGAAAGCAGTAGCACGCGCCCGGCCTGTGCTGCACGGAAAGTCCCCCAATCGAAATGTCGGGTCAGCGCAACATGATCGATATAATCCATCCCTGCACGCTTCATCCGCTTGTCAGAAAAGGCAAAGCCGCATGGCTCGATAATATCCACCGCGACACCAAAGCACGCCGAAAGGCGCAGCATCGCGCCAAGGTTGCCCGGAATTTCAGGTTGATAAATCGCTAGCCGCATCGGAGCGCGCTATCATCCACTGCAAAGCGGCACAAGTCGGGTTGACCCTAGATCAATTGCTTGGTTGCATCTTGCGGCAAGATCGTTATTCAGCCGTCAAAATAAGCGCGATATAGATGTATCAAGCGCAAACAGGATGGATGCCGAAAACAGGCGTATGCCGTGGCCGAAAGGCAAGGGCTGATTGAGATTTAGACGGGGCAAGGGTTGAATATGGCAACTGTTGGACAAAGCGAATCACCAGACGCTGGCGTGATAGAAGGCGCTCGCCGCCGCGATTTTATCCACGTTGCAGCGGTAAGCTGGGCAGGCATTGGTGTCGGCGCAATTGGTTTGCCGCTGATTAATCAGATGAGCGCTTCGGCAGATGTGCTTGCGCTTGCATCGATTGAGGTCGATGTATCATCAATTCAAACCGGCCAAGCGATCAAAACAAGCTGGCGCAAACAGCCGATCTTCATTCGTAATCTGACACCTGTCGAAATCGCCGATGCCAACAAGGTTGATGTCGCGACTTTGCGTGATCCGCAAACGCTCGCTGAACGGACGAAGGCAGGTAAGGAAAATTGGCTAATTACACTGGGTGTTTGCACGCATCTCGGCTGCGTGCCCCTCGGTGCCGCTGAGGGCGAAGTGCGCGGGGATTTTGGCGGTTATTTCTGCCCATGTCACGGTTCGCACTATGATACGGCTGCGCGCATTCGCAAAGGGCCAGCGCCTGCCAACCTCGCAGTGCCAGAATATGAATTCACGTCAGACACGGTTGTTAAGATTGGTTGAGGCCATCACGCTGCGACCAAGATTGATTTAAGGACACACGACAATGAGCTTTTCCTGGGCAAAACAATATCAACCGACATCGGCATTTGGCCAGTGGGTTGATGAGCGGCTGCCACTTCCCCGCTTTGTATATAATGCGGTGGGCGCAGGTTACCCCGCGCCGCGTAACCTGAATTATTTCTGGAACTTCGGTTTCCTTGCCGGGGCTGCGTTGATGATCCAGATCATCACGGGAATTGTGCTTGCGATGCACTATGCCGCGAACAGCGGGATTGCGTTTGACTCGGTTGAACACATCATGCGTGATGTGAATTCGGGTTGGCTGATCCGCTATGTCCACGCCAACGGCGCGAGCATGTTTTTCATTGTTGTTTACATCCATATCTTCCGGGGGCTGTATTTCGGCTCTTACAAAGCCCCGCGCGAAATGCTGTGGTTGCTCGGTGTGGTTATTTTCCTTTTGATGATGGCAACTGCATTCATGGGGTATGTGCTGGTCTGGGGGCAAATGAGCTTCTGGGGCGCGCAGGTAATCACCGGATTCTTCTCCGCCTTACCATTGGTTGGTGAGCCGATCCGTCAGTGGCTACTCGGCGGTTTCGCGCCTGATGATGCGACGCTCAATCGATTTTTCTCGCTTCATTATCTGCTGCCGTTTGTGATTTTGGGTGTGATCATCCTGCACGTCTGGGCTTTGCACATTCCCGGTTCGAACAATCCAACCGGCGTGAACGTAAAAAGCGAGCAGGATACGGTTCCGTTCCATCCTTATTATACCGCGAAAGACAGTTTCGGTTTTGCAATTTTCCTGATCGTTTTTGCAGCACTTGTATTCTTCGCGCCGAATATCCTTGGGCATGCGGATAATTATATCCCGGCCAATCCGCTATCGACACCCGCGCACATCGTTCCCGAATGGTATTTCTGGCCATTCTACGCAATCCTGCGTGCTTTCACGGTGGATTTCCTCTGGATTCCGGCGAAGCTGTGGGGCGTGCTTGCGATGTTTGCATCGATCCTGCTGCTGTTCTTCCTGCCTTGGCTGGATCGCTCGCCGGTACGTTCAGGCACTTACCGTCCGATGTTCAAAATCTTCTTCTGGATTTTGATGGTTGATATTCTGATCCTCGCGGTGTGTGGCATGAAGCCAGCCGAAGAGCCTTGGGTTCGCCTAGGCCAGCTTGCGGCGGCCTATTATTTTGCACACTTCCTGATCATCCTTCCCATCATTTCGAAAATTGAGAAGCCGCTTCCGCTGCCAAACTCGATTACGGAATCGGTGCTTGGCGGAAACAACACAGTCGGCGCGCTCGCTGGCAACGCAGCGTAAGGGGGCGCTCGCAAAATGGTTCGTATTATCGCTTTTCTCGTCGGTCTCGGCTTCGTTTCGGCGCTGCTGGTTGGTGTGGTGATCCCGCGTGAAGCTGTTGAAGAAACGGCCTCGCACACGTTTCACCTCCACCCTAAGGAAGTCTCCTTCTCATCCGATGGCCCGCTCGGCAAATTTGACCGGGCGCAGCTACAGCGCGGCTTTCAGGTTTACAAAGAAGTCTGTTCGGCGTGTCATTCGATGTCACGCGTGCGTTTCGGTGATCTGGCGGCGCTCGGTTATACTGAAGGCCAAGTAAAGACGATTGCCGCAGAGTGGGCGGCTGAAACCCCCTCGATCAACCCAGAAACGGGTGAACCAGCGACGCGCAAGTCGCTTGCGTCGGATAAGTTCCCACTGGTTTATGCAAATGAAACGGCGGCGCGTGCGGCTCAAAATGGTGCCCTTCCACCTGATCTTTCACTCATCACCAAGGCGCGTGAGGGCGGGGCATCTTATGTCTATTCGCTGCTGACGGGTTACACCGACCCACCGGCGAACTTGCCCAAGGATGCCCAGCCGGGCAGCGGACTTCATTACAACCCGTATTTCGCTAACCTCAACCTCTCAATGGCCCCCCCACTTGTTGCTGACGATCAGGTGACTTACGGTGAGGGTGCGCCAAAGGCGACTGTCGATCAGATGGCAAAGGATGTTGCGGCATTCCTGATCTGGACGGCTGAGCCAAAGCTTGAAAATCGTCATCACGCGGGGTTGGCTACAATGATCTTTCTGCTGATCTTCGCAGGCCTCACTTATATGAGCTATCAGAGCATCTGGGCCGACAAGAAGGCCAAATAATCTCTGTCGAACATCAAAAGGGCTGTTGGCACGTTTGCCAGCAGTCCTTTTTATTGGGTGTCGCGCGTCCGGATCAGCCCGATAGACATGAAGCGCATAACCGCGATGTCATCTTGATTGTAAACTGTGAGCTTACTGCGGAATGACCCCATTTCGGGGCGTGACCGCGACCGCCGTTTTTCGACAACCTCGGTCTCGCAGCGTAGGATATCTCCGGGATAGACGGGCTTGAGCCAGCGGAGTTCATCAAGCCCCGGCGAGCCAAGCCCCGCCTGATTAGTTTTCTTCAAATTTTCAACGAGCATCGCCATCGTCATCGCGCAGGTGTGCCAGCCGCTTGCCGAAAGCCGTCCGAAATGCGTGGCCGCCGCCGCATCGTCATCAAGATGAAATGCCTGCGGATCATATTTGGTGGCGAATGCGATCACCTCTTCACGAGTGACCTCATAGCAGCCAAAAGCTGATTGTGTGCCGACGACGATATCTTCAAAATAGGTTGTCATTGGAGATTCATCGCGCCGATTCAAGCCAATTGCAACCCGCGTTGCTCTACCACAATATCTGGCATGGCTAATAGTATTGGCAATTTTCTGTTGTACATTTTTTGAAGCGCTACTATCAATTCACATAATTTTGCGGGGGGTATGAATAATGAAGCTAAGACTAGTTACGCTTGCTTCGGCGATTTTCATTGCGACATATTCGCCATCGCTACTGGCTGAAGTCGCACTGCCACAGGAGTTGACTGCCGAACAGCAAGCGCAAATGACCAAGCTCAATGCGATTTTGAAAGATCAACATCCGCAAAGTGGCAATGTATCTCTGGCGGCGGCCAAGGCGACACTGCGTCTTGGTGACAAATATTATTTTTTGGATGCGGAAGAGTCGCGCAAGGTTTTGGTCGATGGGTGGGGCAATCCACCCAGCGCAGCAGACGGCGTTTTGGGCATGGTATTCCCCGCAGGGAAGACCTTTCTTGACGACACATGGGGGGCGGTTCTGAGTTATGAACAGAGCGGTTACGTCAATGATGAGGATGCCAAGTCAACCGATTATGATGAGCTTCTGACAACCTTGCAATCGGGTGAGGCTGAGACGAACGAAGCCCGCAAAAGCGGGGGCTATGAGCCGTTGCATCTTGTCGGATGGGCGCAACAGCCAAACTATAACCCCAAAAATCATTCAGTTATCTGGGCACAGAACATAAAGTTTGGTACGCAAAGCGACAACAGCCTAAACTATGACGTTCGATTATTGGGACGCCACGGCGTGCTCAGCCTGAACCTGCTTTCAAGCATGTCGAAATTGCCGGAGATCACCGAGGCAGCAAGAGTTTTCGGCGAATCTGCGTCCTTTAATGAAGGTGCGCGTTATGCCGATTTCAACAAGGATACGGATAAGATCGCTGAATATGGCGTCGGCGGCTTGGTCGCAGCCGGATTGGGAATTGCGGCTGCCAAAAAACTTGGCTTTCTTGCGATTGCCCTAGGTTTGGGCAAAAAACTGTTCGTGTTCATCGCTATTGGCTTTTTTGCGCTGCGCAACAAGGTGATGGCGCTATTCAGGCGAAACAAAGACACGCTTGAAGGCTGAGGCTCAAACGTTGAAGCGAAACAGCATGATGTCGCCGTCCTTTACGTCATAATCCTTGCCTTCGGAGCGCCACTTGCCCGCCTCGCGTGCACCCGCTTCGCCACCGTGCGCAACATAATCGGCATAGGCCATCGTTTCGGCGCGGATGAAGCCTTTTTCAAAATCGGTGTGGATCACCCCGGCCGCGTTGGGGGCTTTTGCCCCTTTATAAACTGTCCACGCGCGTGCCTCCTTCGGGCCAACGGTGAAGAAAGTGATGAGGTGGAGCAGTTCATAGCCAGCACGGATCACGCGGGTGAGGCCCGTTTCAGTAAGCCCCAGATCAGAAAGGAACTCGCCGCGATCTTCGACCGGCATCGTCACGATATCTGCTTCAATCGCAGCGGACACAACAACGGCCTCTGCGCCTTCGGCTTTCGCCTTTTCAAACACGCGCGCGGAATAGGCATTGCCGCCCGCCGCTGAAGCTTCCTCAACATTGCAAACGTAAAGCACGGGTTTTGCGGTAATAAGCTGCGCCTGCGCGAACAGTCGTTCTTCTTCAGGATCAGCGGGCACGACCAAGCGCGCCGGCTTGCCTTCACGCAATAGATCAAGTGCGCGGCCAAGCACGGCAGCGCTTGCCTTGGCTTCCTTGTCGCCCTGTGCGGCTTTTTTCTGCAAATTAGGAACACGCTTTTCAAGCGATTCGAGATCGGAAAGCATCAACTCGGTCTCGACCGTTTCTGCGTCAGAGATCGGATCGATCTTGTTTTCGACGTGCTGGATATCATCATCCTCAAAACAGCGCAGGACATGGACGATGGCATCCACCTCACGGATATTGCCGAGAAACTGGTTGCCAAGCCCTTCGCCTTTGCTCGCGCCGCGAACAAGGCCCGCGATATCGACAAAACCAAGCTGGGTTTCGATGATCTTGGCCGAACCGCCAATCTTGCAGATAGTGTGTAAGCGCGGATCGGGCACCGCAACATTGCCGATGTTTGGCTCAATCGTGCAAAACGGATAATTGGCCGCCTGCGCCGCCGCCGTCTCGGTAAGTGCATTGAACAGGGTCGATTTGCCTACGTTAGGAAGGCCGACAATACCGCAACGAAAACCCATTATCTGTCCTTCTTTCGCTTCATTTCGTCAAGAGTGCCCGCTTTGATGCTGCGTTCAAATAAGTTGGACATCTACTCCGCCAACCGCATCGCCACATCATTCATAAACCGGACGCCGTCACCCTTGGCAAGCCAATCGGCCCCCGCCGCAATCGCACCGAGCATGTCGGACAGCGGATCAATCTCGGCCTTGGCATAATTGCCAAGCACATAGCCAGTGACGCGGTCTTTATGCCCCGGATGACCAATGCCGATGCGCACGCGCCTAAATTCATTGCCAATATGCGCCTCGGTTGAACGCAAGCCGTTATGCCCCGCCGTTCCGCCGCCGATTTTGACCTTCACTTTGAAGGGATCAAGATCAAGCTCATCATGGAAGGTGGTGACATCGCCGACATCAAGTTTGAAGAAACGCATCGCCTCGGATATGCTGCGCCCGCTTTCATTCATGAAGGTCGCGGGCTTGAGTAGCAGGATTTTTTCAGCACCTATCCGCCCTTCGCGCACCCAGCCCTGAAAGCCCTTTTTCTCCGGGCTAAAGCCGTGAACTTCGGCGATAGTATCCACCGCCATGAAGCCGACATTGTGACGGTGCATCGCGTATTGCGCGCCAGGATTTCCAAGGCCTGCCCAGATCTGCATCTCTTGCTCCCGTCCCTCTCAAGGGGAGAGGGCCGGGGAGGGGGCAGTGCCCGACAATCCCGGCCCGTATTTTGAGAAGCGGGCTGCTCCTCTCCCCATAAATAGGAAGAGGATTAGAGCTTACGCTTCGCCTTCGGTCTTGGTCGTATCGCCTTCGGACGATTTCATGCCTGAAGGGGCAACCACGGTCGCGATGGTGAAATCACGGTCAGTGATCGCACTCTTTGCGCCTACGGGCAAAGTGACGTGCGAGATGTGAACTGAATCGCCGACATCAAGGCCCTTGAGCGAAATTTCAATATCGTCAGGGATCAGGGCGGCGTCACAAAGCAGTGTAAGCTCATGACGGACGATGTTGATCACCGCGCCGCGCTTGATGCCGGGCGAAAGCGCTTCGTCGACAAAGCGCACAGGCACTTCAACGCTGACTTCGCTATGCTCGCCGATGCGCAGGAAGTCTGCATGAAGCGGACGTTCTGAAACCGGGTGAAACTGCACATCCTTGGGCAGCGTGCGAATACTCTGTCCGCCGATGTTGATCATCACGATCGAATTCATGAAGTGGCCGGTCATCAGCGCCTTCATGAGCAGTTTTTCTTCGATATGAATGCCAGAAGGCGCTTCATTATTGCCATAAATTACGGCAGGTACGCGGCCTTCACGACGCAGAAAACGGGAGGCTCCCTTGCCAACCCCTTCGCGCGCTTCGGCCGACAGTGTCAGCTGATCGCTCATATGTATCTCCAATAGTGCCTATTCCCGCCACGCCTCCAGGGATGACCATGACGCGGAAGTTGGCGGCATTAGGTGAATGATACGGGGAAAGCAAGCTGCATCCTATAATCGTGCGCGGCACGGGATATGATTCTCTTCGGACTTGGCTATGACCCACACGACAAGGTGCGGTTGAAGACGGGAGGGATCGTGTAATCTCATGGGCAAATTATCGGGCATTCGCGTTATTGATCTGTCGCAGTTCCTACCTGGCCCGATGCTGACCATGATGATGGCCGATCAGGGTGCCGAGGTGTGGAAGGTAGAGCCAGCCGCAGGTGATCCGGCACGCATGCAACTACCCGATGAAGCGGGCCAGTCGGTCTGGTTCCGCAACCTCAATCGCGGCAAAAAAAGCATCGTGCTTGATCTCAAGTCGAACGACGGCAAAGCGCGCTTGTGGGATATGATCGACGCTGCCGATGTGTTCATCGAAGGCTTTCGGCCCGGCGTGATGAAGCGGCTTGGCTTTGATTATGATGCGGTTGCCGTGCGCAATCCACGAATCGTCTATTGCTCTATCTCTGCCTTTGGACAGGAGGGCGCGCTCGCGCATCATCCTGCGCATGATATGGCGGTACAGGCGTTGGCCGGCTTTCTGTCGGTCAATGACGGGCCGGATGGGTCGCCCGTTGTCCCCGGCGCAGCGTCGGCCGACATGGCTGCCGGGCTTACCGCGCTTTCTGCCGTGCTCATGGCGCTGATCGGACGTGGAAGCAGTGGACGCGGTGATTATATTGACTGTGCCATGTTTGATAGCCTGCTGCCGTGGTGCGTGCATACCGCCGGGAGTGCCATTGCGGGCGGCACCCCGCCGCGATCATTGCATCAACGCTCGCTTGGTGGGGCAGGCTTCTACAACATCTACCAAACCCGCGATGGCCGCCATATTGTCCTTGGCGGGCGCGAGATGAAATTCGTCGGGAATTTGCTCGATGCGCTCGGGCGGCCCGACTTGATCGCGCTTGGTGAGGCAGCCGCAGGCGAACAAGCCATACTCATCACATTTTTGCGCGACACCTTTGCTACCAAAACCCGCGACGAATGGGAGGCGTGGTTTGCGGACAAGGATGTTGCCTTCGCGCCTGTGCTTGATTTTCGTGAGGCATTTGATCAGCCCCATGTTGCCGAACGCGGCTTGATCGTTGAACATGGCGGCGCGCACCAAATTGCGCCGGCGATCCGCTTTGCATCCGAAGTCTGGATGGCTACCGATGCGCCTGATTTGAATGCGGATCGGTAATTTTAATTCACCTTCCGCCGGACTGCAAAATAAACCGGGATCGCGAGCAACAACAGCCCAAGCCCCCAAAGCAGCACTTCTGCACCTGCGCCGTATAGCGTGAACAGCCCATAGAGCAGCGCCACCGCGCTGATGATACGCAAACCGGACGAGGCCACCAATTGTCGCGTGTACATCAGCTTTACCGCCGCCAGCGTGCAGGCGATATACATCACCAACACAACCGCTGTCGTCAGCAGGATCAGAAACTGGAAGAGATCAGCCATTGACCGGCTGTAGTTGAACAGCACAACGGCGCTGAGCAAACTCACCGAGAGCAGGTGCGCGGCAACCGGCGTCCCGCGCGGCGACACTCTTCCGATCCATGCCGGAAACAAGCCATCGCGCGCCATTGCGGCCGGAATTTCGGCTTGCAACATCACCCAGCCATTGAGCGCGCCGAGCGCCGAAATCGCGCCAAACGCTGCAATCAGCGTTCCCGCGCCAATCCCGCCGGCATAGCGTTCAACAAAATCGGCAAAGGGTGCCTCTGATCCGGCAACCAGCGCTGCCGGAAGCATCAGAACAACCGCTGAACAGACAATCAAATAAATCAGCCCTGCCGAACCCGCGCCAATCAGCGTCGCACGCGGGATGGTTTGTTCAGGGTTCACGACCTTATCGGCAGGTACCGTTGCTGCCTCAATCCCGAGCATTGCCCACAGCGTGAGCGTTGCCGCACTCGTGATGCTCGCTAGGTTGATTTCGGATGGGTTGAAGGGGCGGATGTTCGTCGTTCCGCTCGTCATCACGACCCAAACCGCAAGCCCGATTACCGCGATCAGCGGCACCAGCTTGATGATCGTCGAAACCAGTTGCACCCGCCCGGCAAGGGCAACCCCGCGCATATTGATAAAGGCAAACAGCCAGACGATTGCCACAGTCAGCACCGCAGACAGCCCCGGCTGCGCGGCGATTGCGGGGAACAAACGGCTGAGATAGCTTACCGCGCCCGTCGCAATTGCCGCGTTGCCCACCCACAGCGAAATCCAATAAGCCCAAGCGACGGCAAAAGCCGTCACCGGCCCAAACGCGATCCGCGTATAAACATAAGGCCCGCCTGCCGCCGGAAACGCGCGGGCAAGCGCGGCAAATACCCCGGCCATACAAAGCGTTCCCGAAATTGTGACGATCCAGCCGAACACCGAATTCCACCCCAGTGGCGCAAGGCTCGCAGGCAGCAGAAACACGCCTGATCCAATCATGCTCCCCATGACCAGCGCGAGCGCCATCCCCAGCCCCATCGCAGGGCGAGTGGAAGATGTGGAAGGGATGTGCGGTGGTTGATTCATAATCGGGAAGGTGGCAGAGCTTTGAGAGATAGGAAAGCGAATATAAATGTGTTACAAGGCACTTCGTAATTAACACAGCGGAGTTATGCCATGGCCGAATCGACTTTCACTTTCCGCGTTGATGAGGAACTCAAAGGCGAATTCACCAAACTCGCCAAAGCCAAAGACCGCACGGCGGCGCAGATATTGCGCGAAATGATGCGCAGCTACGTCGCCGAAGAAACCCCGCCAACGCCTGAATATATCGAATGGCTGACGCGCAAAGTCGAAAAATCACGCGCCAGCATCGCGGCAGGCAATTTTTATACGCATGAGGAAATGAAAGATCGCATGGCCGCGCACCGCGCAAAGTGGCTCGCCGAACATGAACGCGAAAAAGCTGCGTGAAGCTGGTCTGGTCGCCCGAGTCCGAGGCGGATCGCCTGTCCATCTTCAAACATATCGCCGCTGATAACCCCACCGCCGCCTTCGATATGGAAACGCTTTTTGAAGACCGCGCCGAACAGCTTCTCGACTTCCCCGACATGGGCCGCCCCGGCACACTCGACGACACCCGCGAACTGACCGTCCATCCCAATTACAGACTGATCTACGAAGTCGCCGAAGACACCGTGCGCATCCTGAATGTGATCCACGCCCGCAGAGAATGGCCGGAGTGAGAGGCGCGCGCTTCGTGGTCTTCGTGGCTTCGTGTGAGTAATAATCCGGGGAGAGACTGGATGGGGCTCACGCGAAGGCGCGGAGAGGTTTGAACTGCTCGCACTAAGCCATCATCTCCACCCGTTCAGGCTGAGCCTGTCGAAGCCTTAATTGAAGATAGGCATGTTATGAATTGAATCTCAATATTCACGCCAACACAGCTTTTTCAGATAGCTCAATTCTGTTAGACTACCAATATGGCCAAAAGAGAATCAGACGCCCCCTATTCATTTCGTGTAAATCGGAAAGAGCCAATTTTAGAAGGGCATACCAGAAATCGGAAGAAGTTACTTAACCCATTCAGCAGCCTTCCTTACACACAGACCAGTTTCACAGCAGACATTTTTCCGGAACTTTTATGGTTGGCATTGATTCTTGATCGCTTTGGTTATCGGCCCGGCATTGAGATTGCTACGCCATTCCAAGTCGCGCTGTATAAAATCTCAAAGAAACGTCCGTGGTATCGGCTGTCTGAGATAGCCAAACTCAGCCCGAAACAGTGGGAAAGAATGGCAGAGCCTACTGGCCCTTTCAAAGAAGCGATTATGGAGGCACTTGCTCCAATTGCACTTGTTTATCCCGAGCTTGGAATGAAATTCCTGAAGCCTGCTAAGTCAGATTCTAATGAACATATACTCCGGTTGAAAAATAGTGTTAGGCGATTTTCCAATAGATTTGAAACCCCAGGTTCCGCATTGATTGGGGGATTTGTTTTCTTACAAGCATTTGTAGGTCGAATGCAGGTTCCTCCTGACGTCATCGGGGGGATTAACAGCATCGTGTCGAGTCCTGGGTCTGACGAGGCCGAAACAGCTAGTTCGATGGTTCGAGCAACAATGCTTGCAATGTGGTCTGCTGATAATGAAGATAAAAAAGAATGGCCTAAAGTTTTTTGGCGCGCCAACTTAAAGGTTTCAGGATGTGACTACGACAGAAAATGTGAATGACGAACCATCGCTCGACAAAATAGGAAACTTCCTTGACGAGTATGTAAAGCATGTCCATTCCCGGATTGATTTGAGAAATGGATCAGATGTTCCACTCGATTTGTATTACGGGCATGTGCCCAGCGTTTTTGCCGGACTACTGGCACGACAAGGCACTTTAACTATAAAATTAGCCTTATGCCCTCCATTATGGGACGGTCATGTCGCACCAATGTTGTTACGCGGGATGGTCGAATGCCTTGTAACAGCTCGGTGGATCATGCTTGATCCTTTGATCAGGGCGGCTGAATATATTTCTTATGGATTAGGGCAAGCAAAACTGACACTCTCACGTATGCAAAACGAAATTGAGGACGAGCCAGATCCTGAAACGAAAGAACGGCTCCTGTCCTTCGCTCAGATGCAAGAATCTTGGATTGTATCACAGAGGCTTATACAATTTATTGATGTAAATTTGGGGTCTTGGTCTGGCATGTCAATTCGAAAAATGTGTGAAGAAATTGGAGATGTAGATTTATACCGGTTTTGGTTTGTTCCTTTTAGTACTACAGTTCATAATACATGGCAGCATGTTTCAGTATGTAATACTAAAATCTGTACCAACCCATTGCATATGGAACATCGCCTATCACATATTGCCTCACGCCCAATGGATGCTGATATTATGAGAATGTCCGCCAAATTTTTTGACAAGCTCGTGATCGCATTTGATGATTTTTACCGCTTAAAATTTCATGATATATCAGCAGAGACCTTCTTCAGGGATGGCCTGATGGAAATTCTTGAGGAATAGCTGAGTATTGCCTTTGATGGGGGCTACCTCCCTCAAGCCGCCTTCATCCGCTCATACCCAAGCGTCGCCAGCATCACGGTTTTCGGCACGGGCTGTTCGCCTGATAGATAATAGGCAATCATGCGGCGAGAGAGGCCGAGCGCGACGGCGGCGGCGTCTAGAGTCATCGCGTGCCCCTCCATCCATTGACGGAAGGCGGCGGCGGGCATTGTTTCGCCCGCTTGCTCATCAGCCCAGCGGCGCAATTGGGTACTGCCGAAATCATATTCACCCGGCCATTCTATCGACCAGCCATCGGGTGAAATGGCCACGCCTGCAAACACGTCCGCGTTTGCCAAACTGCCAAGTGCAGGATGCGCGGCAATGATCGCTGAAAGGTCAATCTGCCCGTGCCGCCCGTCATCCCATTGCAGGTTGAGAGTGCTTGGCCCGGTAACGGAGACTGATGTGATTTTGCCAATGCTCATGCTGCACCTCCGCTTCAAAACTTGAAAATCGGATGCGTTGCAGCATGGTGCAATAATTGCACTTTTGCAATATGCAGGTGCTGCACCCCGCTCACAACAAAATGCGCCACCTTCCCCCGCCCCCGCAAACGCGCTACCCGCCATCCATGTCTCACCCGCAGGTAAACCTAGGCTATCGCCCCGATATTGACGGGCTGCGCGCGGTCGCGATTTTGCCGGTGGTTTTTTATCATTCGGGGCTTGGGCTGTTTCCCGGCGGCTATGTCGGGGTTGATGTATTTTTCGTTATCTCGGGCTTTCTGATTACCGGGATTATCGCGCGTGAAGTCGATGAGGGGCGTTTTTCGATCCTCAATTTTTATGAGCGGCGCGCACGGCGGATCATGCCTGCGCTGATGGTGATGCTGGCGTTTGTTCTGTGTGCGGCGGCTTATAGCTTCTTTCCCGGTGATTTTGCCAAGCTACCCAAATCGGCGCTGATGACGACGCTGTTTGTTTCCAATATCGGTTTTTTCCTTGAGACGGGATATTTCGCGGGCAGTGCCGAGACGGTGCCGCTGCTCCACACATGGTCGCTGGCGGTGGAGGAGCAGTTTTACCTCGGCTTTCCGATCCTGCTGATCCTGATCGCGCGTTTCGTGCCCGGGCGGCGGATGACGACCTTGGTGGCGATTGCACTCATATCCTTTGCGCTTGCTGTGGCCACACAGGCGAGCGGATCGGGCTTTGCGTTTTACCTGTTGCCACCGCGCGCTTGGGAGCTGTTCATCGGCGCGTTGATCGCGGTGGGCGGAGTCCCGGCAATCAGATCGCACTGGCTGCGTGAGGGCGTAGCCTTGGCGGGGCTGGCCGCGATTGCCTATGCCGCGCTGTGCTTTGATAAGACGACGGTATTTCCCGGTGTGAATGCGCTTTTTCCGGTGCTTGGTGCGGCGGCGCTGATCCTGTGCGCGCCAAGGACGGTGGTTGGCCGTCTGCTTGAAACCGGGCCGATGGTCGGGATCGGGCTGATCTCTTACTCGCTTTATCTGTGGCATTGGCCGCTGATCGTTTTCACCGAATATATGACGGACACGCGGCCGGCGGGGTGGGTAAGCGTGATGGTGATCAGCGCATCGTTCATCGCAGCCTTCTTTTCGTGGCGCTTTGTGGAGCGGCCTTTCCGCAGCACAGCCGCATTTGATCGCCGCGCGGTTTTCCGCTGGACGGGCGTGAGCATGACGCTTGCCTGTGCCGCATCGCTCACCCTGATGACAACAAACGGCTGGCCCGCGCGTTTTTCGCCTGAAACACGCCGGATGGACGCGGCGCGCAATGACGTTAGCCCGGCGCGTGTCGAGTGCATCGCTGATGAAATTGGTGGCCTTCGCCCCGAATGTACGCTCGGTGCGCGCGTGCCGCCTACTACGATTCTCTGGGGGGATAGCCACGGTGTTGAATTGGCTTGGGCGATTTCGGAAGTTTTGGCGCAGCGAAAGGCATCGCTGATGCAGCGCACGCGCGGCAGTTGCCCGCCGATGCTGGGCTATGGCACTGAAGGATGTATCGCATTCAACGCACAAATGCTTGGCATGATCGCGGCGAATAGCGATTTGCGCACGGTGATCCTTGTCGGCTTCTGGGTCGACCCTGCCTATGGTGCTGGCGAAAACCCGCAAAAGCTTGATCAGACGATCCGGGCGCTGCGCCGCCTGAACCGCAAGGTCATCCTGATCGGCGCGGTGCCGCAGCAGCCGTTTGATGTGCCGCGCCATCTTGCCAGACTCACCCAACGCGGCGATCCGACCGAGGGCGTGGGCGTAACGCGGGTAGAATTTGACGAGCGGAGCGCTTGGCTGCGCCGTTATTATCCCGGCTGGCGCGCGCTGGGCGTGACGATTTGGGAGCCGTCCGATACGCTGTGCAACGCGCAATATTGCGCGGTGATCCGCGACGGCGTTCCAATCCATTTTGACAAGCATCATCTGAGCCTGAGCGGCGCGCGGCGCGTTGTCCGGCCACATCGGATAACAAACTAGAGCATGATGAGGTTAAGCCGCACCATGGCTATACTCCGGCGAAGGTCGGAGCGAGATTGAGATTAGATGGCGCAGGCCTTAATTGCCTCAGGCGTTGGCCGGTCGCCACTCACGGTAAAGCGCATGAGGAAGATGCCCGCTGTCGGCAGGGGGTGCTGATCGACTTTTTTATAGCCGACTGACGCCATTTCGCATTCCAGCAATGTGGGGGGGATGCCATGCGCGCCGGTCGGGCGGTCGGCGTCAACCACGACCACTTGTCCGCCGGGGAGCAACGAGGGGCGCAGCCGCCAGAGAAATTCGTAAGGCGTCGCGATCTCGTGATACATGTGGATCATGAATACGCGGTCAAAGCTGTTTTCGGGCAGTTTGGGGTCAGCAGGTGCACCGAGCATCACACTGACATTATCAAGCCGTTCGCGCAGTGCCCGCTCGGCGAGCTTTTGACGCACCTTGGGGAAAATATCCTGCGCGAGCACGCGGCCCTCCTTGCCGACGCGCGCGGCGAGGCGGATCGTATAATAGCCTTCACCTGCGCCAATGTCGGCAATGCTCATACCGGCATTCACGCCGGCGATGTCCATCACCTTATTGGCTTCGTCAACGCGGTCACGCTCGGCCTCGCTTGCCCACCGATCCGAGGTAATGGCTGATACGGGGCGCTGCGCCTCGGGAAATGCGCTGCTTGCAACATTGTTGTCCTTGGCCACCGCGCGCGTATTGGCCGGCGTGCCGTTGCACGATACCAGTAGGAGCGTGCCCGAGAGCAGCAGGAATGGCTTAATCGACATCTTCAACGTCAACAGACTCCCCAGTTACACGCTGGGATAGAGCGGCTGCCATGAACGGGTCAAGTGCGCCATCAAGCACATCGCTCGGACTGGTCGAGGTGACGCCGGTGCGCAAGTCTTTGACAAGCTGATAGGGCTGGAGAACATATGAACGGATTTGATGCCCCCAGCCGATGTCTGTCTTGCTCGCTGCTGTTGCGCTTGCTTCGGCTTCGCGTTTTTGCAGTTCGGCTTCATACAGCCGGGCGCGAAGCTGATTCATCGCTTCGGCCTTATTCTTGTGCTGTGAACGCTGGTTCTGGCACTGGACGACGATGTTGGTCGGGATGTGCGTGATCCGCACGGCGGAATCGGTTGTATTGATGTGCTGCCCGCCTGCGCCCGACGCGCGGTAGGTATCGATGCGCAGCTCGCTCTCGTTGATTTCGATATCGATATTCTCGTCGACCACGGGATAGACCCAGACGCTGGCAAAGCTCGTGTGTCGCCGCGCGTTGCTGTCATACGGGCTGATGCGCACAAGCCTGTGGACGCCGCTTTCGGTTTTGGCATAGCCGTAAGCATTCTCGCCTTTGAGCAAATAGGTAACCGATTTGATCCCGGCTTGTTCGCCCGCGTGATAATCGATTAGCTCAACTTTCATGCCGCGTCGTTCGGCCCAGCGCGTGTACATCCGGCTGAGCATTTCGGCCCAATCCTGGCTTTCGGTGCCGCCCGCACCAGCGTTGACCTCGACATAAGTATCGTTGCCATCGGCTTCACCGGCGAGCAGCGCCTCAACCTTGTCATGTTCGGCGCGCGCAGCAAGAGCGGCAAGTGCTGTCCCGCCTTCGTCGACCATTGCGGTATCGCCTTCGGCTTCAGCCATTTCGATCAGTTCGACCGTATCGGCCATTTCGCTTTCGATCGCGCGGGTTGCCGCGATGGCTTCGTCAAGCCGACGCCGTTCGCGCATCACCTCTTGCGCAGCCTTTGGATTGTTCCACAATGTCTGATCCTCGACGCGCGCGTTGAGCTCATCAAGCCGCTTGAGCGCGCGATCCCAATCGAGAAAACGGCGTAACAAATCGAGTGCTTGATTGATCTGATCAACATGGGCCTGCGCTTCAGCGCGCATGAGTATTCTCCAATTTATAGCTCTGGATGACGTAGGAATACGTCAATAAATCCCGCCCTCACGTTGCAGGAATTCGCTATCGCGGGGCTGTTCGGTGGCTTTTTCAGGGCCACTGCTTGTGGCTTTAGTATTCGCCTTAAGCTTAGGCAATTCATCGCGGCGGATTGAACGGCGCGGTTCGCTCTCGGGCTTGAACGCCTCCCAGATGACAGCGGCCTTGGGGTCACTGCTCGGCCAAGCGCCGTACACCCGCTTGCCCGAATTGCGGTCAATCCGAACCATACGAATCCCCGCAGGTGCGCGAAACGGGACTACTGGCATATCCTTCATCGCTTTGGCCGCGAAGGATTTGAAGATCGGCACCGCAAGCGTACCGCCCTGCGCATAGGATCCCATCGGCTTGGGCTGGTCAAAGCCAAGGTAAACGCCCGCAACCATATCAGCCGAGCCACCGACGAACCAGACATTGGTTGGCCCGGTAGTTGTACCTGTCTTGCCAAATATCGGGCGTTTGAGATCAATCAGTTGCGTTGCCGTGCCGCGCTGGATTACACCTTCAAGCATATGGACAGTTTGGTAGGCCGAAAGCGCGTCGATCGCCTGCTTGGTACGCGGAGCCGGTCGTGGCATCGGTTTGCCATCATATTCGGGCATGTTGCAACGCTCGCAAGGGCGGGTATCGGCGCGATAGCGTATCTTGCCATTCCGATCCTGAACGAAATCAATCAGGGTGGGGGATACATCGCGACCATTGCGCGCGAGAATTGAATAAGCGTTCACCATCTTCATCACGGTGGTCTCGCCGGCACCAAGCGCAATCGCAAGCACCGGCGAGTAGGTGCGTCCGGGCCCACTGATCCCGGCTGCCGACGCCAGCTTTACGACCTTTTCCATCCCTGTCTGTGACGCAGCGCGCACTGTCATTAAATTTCTCGATTGTTCAAGGCCCCAGCGCATCGTGTGCGCGCCGGAGCCACTGCTGCCGCCAAAATTCTTGAAACATTTGCGTCCGAGTTTTGCCGATTGATACACGCAGAATGCGCCGTCGATAATGATTGAGGCGGGCGTCATCCCGCTATCAAGTGCTGCCGCATAGACAAATGGCTTAAAGCTTGATCCTGGTTGGCGCTGCGCTTGTGTCGCGCGGTTGTATGATTGTATCCGCGAATCAAAGCCACCCTGCATCGCCAATATGCGCCCCGTATGCGGGTTTTGCACAACCATACCGCCTGATATGGCAGGAACACTGCGCAGCACCCAGGCACTGCCCTCGGCTTTAACAAGGATGACGTCACCTGGTTTCATTGCATTGAAAGCGCTTGTTGCGGTGCCGCGCCTCGGCATCGTTGCTCCCCATGCCGGGAGCGTTCCTGTCTTGCCATCGGTAAAGCCGATTTGCGCGCTGCCAGCATCCTTTTCGAGTAGAATCGCCACGCGCCATTCGGGATAACCAGCGCCCAGATTAGCGCCTGCAAGCCGCTGTGCCCAGCCGGTTCCGGGATCAAGCGTTTTGATCGGCCCTGTCCAACCCCGTCCACCATCATAGCGGATGAAGCCATCGCGCAGCGCCTCTTCGGCATAGCTTTGGATTTGCGGATCAAGCGAGGTGCGAATCCACAGGCCGCCATCATAAACGCTGAACGGATTGCGCCCGCCTTCCGATGTTTCACCGAATTTTGCGATCAAATCGCGGCGGACTTCCTCGAGGAAATAGCCGCCTGCAAGATCATTGTTTGAGGAACTGCGCGGAATCAAGCCAAGCGGACGTGCCATCGCGGTCTGGTAATCGGCCTCATTAATAAATTCATTCTCGAGCATTTCCTTGAGCACGAACGCCCGCCGCTTCATCGCCCGATCGGCATTTTTTGCGCGGCCATAGGTTTCAGGAGCCTTTGGCAAAATCGCGAGAAACGCCATTTCCGCGATCGAAAGCTCACCCACATCTTTTGCAAAATAGGCACGCGCGGCGGCTTGCACGCCAAAGCTGCTGCGACCAAGCGCGATCTGATTGAGGTAAAGCTCCATGATCTGCTTTTTGGTCAGCGCCGATTCGATGCGCTTTGCAAGGATCGCTTCTTTGACCTTGCGGACATAGCTGACTTCGTTGGTCAACAACAGGTTTTTGGCGACTTGTTGTGTGATCGTCGAAGCACCAATCTTGCGCCCCGAACTGCCGATATTGGTAATCATTGCCGAAACAATGCCCGGATAATCAAGCCCGCTATGTTCAAAGAAGGTTTTATCCTCTGCCGCCATATAGGCGTGAACCAGCGTGATCGGAAATTCATCGTAACGCAGTTGCACGCGCCGTTCGCGGGCATAGCTATGTACCGGCGTGCCATCGAGACCGCGCACATTGGTAGGCAGCGGCGGCTCATAGGTCTTCAGTCGATCAACCGAAGGAAGGTTGCGCGCGAACACCAGCCAGACCAGCAGCCAGCCCAGCAAAATCAGGCCAAGCGCGTAGCTCGCAAGACGAAACCAGCGCTTTTCCCAGCTTTGCGATAGCGTTGCTGCAAAGCCGCTGGTTTCGCGGCGCAAGCGCAATTTCAAACTTGGGGACTCTGACGCTTCATCCATGGTGAACCGCGTCTAACAGCTTTGCCGGTGATTTCCAGAGCGATTTCCGTGAGGCCGTCCGCGAGTCGATTCGATTGTTGCTAAATTTTGCGTCCTAGGTGCCCGGCACATTCAACGGCATAATGCCAGGCCACCCGGCCCGAACGTGCCCCGCGCTGCGCCGCCCATGTCAGCGCATCGGCAGGATCATAAGCAAAACCATGGCTTTTTGCGTAAACCGCAATCATCGCGAGATAGGTGGCCTGATCACACACATGAAATCCAAGGCTAAGCCCGAACCGATCGGCAAGGGCAAGGCTATCATCAACCGCGTCGCGCGGATTGATCGCGCCTGCTTGCTCGGCCATGTCGCGCGCCACGATATGGCGGCGGTTTGAGGTTACATAAATGCGGACATCGGCTGGCCGTGCGTTTGCGCCGCCTTCAAGCACCGAACGCAGCAGGCGTGTTGATTGATCCTGCCCTTCAAAAGCAAGATCATCAATGAAGACAATTACGGCGCGGGGCCAATCGGCAATGGCGGCAAATAGCAAAGGGAGTTCGGAGATGCGGTCAGGTGCGATTTCGATCAGCGCAACGCCCGCACCTTCGGCCTGAAGTGTTGCAATGCAAGATTTGACCAGCGCAGATTTACCCGAACCGCGTGCCCCCCAAAGGAGTATGTCATGCGCGGCGTGGCCAGCCGCAAGCCGCCGATTGTTTTCAAGCATAGCATCGCGCTGCGCATCAATCCCGGTAAGTTGCTCGATCGGCAGCGGGGCAAAGTTGGTCGCGGCTGCTAGGCCCTGTTCACCCCAGACATAGGCCGAAGCCGAAGGATTGACAGGTGCGGCGGGTGGTGGCGCGATCCGCTCCAATGCAGCGGCGATGCGTTCAAGAAGGGCGCGGTCGGTCATGCTTGGCGAATATGGCGCATCAGCTTGTCGTGCAATGCTATATCCCTGCGAGTAATTCTAGGGCGGCTTTGCGTTGGGCGAAGTCGGGCAAAGCCATGGCGGCTTGCAATTGCGCTTTGGCCCCGGCCCTGTCACCGCTTTCGAGCATAAGTTGGGCTAGCTGGAAACGGAGCATCGGCGCATTTGGAGCAATCGCAACCGATTTTTTGAGAAGCGCGATCCCTTTCGGTTTGTCCTTACCGCTCTTGTAAAGCATCCAGCCATAGCTGCTGGCCAGCGCGGGATTGCTGATCGCAATGGAATAGGCCGCGCCTGCGTAAGTGAGCGCGCGCTCATTATTGCCCTGACCAAACCAGGCCCAGGCGAGTTTGTTGAGGATTGTTGCATCGCGGTTGCCAAGCCGTTCGCGCAGACTGTCAAGCGTGGCAATCGCAACATCCCACTGTCCCGTCTCCATGAAATAATCTGACGCGAGCAAGAGCGCGGCGACGTTGCGCGGGTTTTGCGAAAGAAACAGGTCGAGTACGCGGACGGCTCCGCCATTGTCTCCACTGCGTCGTTTGGCATCAATCAGGCGCAGTGCGATTGGCTCTGAAAAGCGAATGCTTGCCGCTATTTCATAGGCCTTAACCCCGTCCTCGGTACGGCCAAGCGCGATCATGGCGTCGCCGACCAGCACATGCGCTGCGGGAACACCGGGGTTTAGATCACGCAGGCGTTCGGCGCTGCGCAAGGCTTGCGCGATTTGGCCACTGCGGATCAAGGCCGTAATCCTCGGGATTGCAACATCGGCATTATCCGGATTGCCGCTGCTCACCATTGCCATACGGGCAAGATCGCTGGTCATGTCAAATGGTACGGGTTCGCCTCTTACGGGCAAAGCGGCACGGTCAAGGAAGGCGGCGGCTGCTTTGCGGTCGCCTAAATCCTCATAGGCGCGGCCAATGACGGACAAGGTGTAGCTATCGGCATCGTCGCGCTTTGCGACGGGTTCAAGCACTGCAATGGCCGAACGCGAATCGCCCGCATGCCACATTGCAGTGCCAAGCAGGCGCCGCGCTTTAAGGTTTTCGGGTTGGGCTTTTACGATATCATCAAGTTGGGAAATCGCCTGCTCGCTATTCCCGGTCGAGAGATCAAGCACCGCCTTGAGTAGCTTGACGCCGGGCACGCCGTCCATCTTTTCATCAGTCCGGTAGAGCAGCGCGCGCGCTAGGTCGGGTTTGCCTGCGCGCGCCGCAAGCACGGCTTGCAAATAACGCGCGTCTGGATTGGCGGGCTCGATTGCCTGTATCCTGCGCGTCATGGCGAGCATGTCAGTGGCGCGGCCAGCCTCGCCAAGCGTGGCCGCAGCCTGCACCATCGCTGTGATATTGCCCGGATCGAGTGTCAAAACGCGATCAAACCAAGGGATTGCGGCAATTAATCCATATTGATCGCGCACAAGCCTGCCCATCAACATCATTGCATCGATATTGAGTGGGTTATGGCCGATTGCTCGATTGGCAGCTTCAATTGCGCCGCCAACATTGCCGCTCAGCATGCGGAAATTGCCGATGTCAGTCCAAAGCTGCGCGCTCTTCGGGGCAAGAAGGATGGCCCGATCAAAATATTGTGCCGCACCCGAAAAATCGCCCCGCGCAATCGCCGCGTTGGCACGGATCCGTGCGGTATAGCCAGCTGATACAGGGAAAATTTCTCTTAATTCAGGCGCGTTCAAAACGCCGTTATAATTTTTCTGAAGCAACCATGCGTCGAGCATCAAATGCTGGATTTGCGGTTCGGGCACACCAAGGTCGATCGCGCGGCGCAATTCGGATTCAGCGGCAACGCCGTCTCCGAGCGTCAGATAAATGCGCCCCTGAAACGCGTGGGCAAGGCCCCATTCGCCGTCGGCTTTGATCGCGTTGAGCAGTTCAATTCGTGCGGCCTGTGGTTTGCCCGCGTAAAATTGCTCGATACCCGCGACGATTGCTTGCCGTGCTGAGGCACGATCTGCGGCGTGCGCCGACGTGGAAAATATGAGCGTAAGAAGCGCAAAAATGTGGGAAATTCGTACCACCTTAGACGACAAGCCCGTGCTGCTTAATCAGATCATACAGCGTCGGACGGCTGATGCCGAGCAGCTTGGCGGCGTTTGAAATATTGCCTTCCGTTCGGGCAATTGCGCGACGGATGGCGCGTTGATCGGCCATGTCCCGGACGGCTTTCAGATTGATCATGTCTCCGCTGTTATCATTGTCCGCCGCACTACCAAGATCAAGATCGGCGGCACTGACAAGCTTGCCATCAGCCATGATCACCGCACGTTTGATCCGGTTTTCAAGTTCGCGGACGTTGCCCGGCCAGTTCCAACGGTCAATTGCGGCAAGCGCATCGGGCGCGAGCCCTTTAACTGCCGGGTTCATGCTTGGCGCAAATTTGATTAGGAAATGCCGTGCGAGCAGGCCGGCATCACCGGGCCGTTCGGCAAGTGTTGGAATACGAACGACGATTTCGGCCAAGCGGTAGTAAAGATCCTCGCGGAAGCGCCCTTCGCTGATCATTTCTTCAAGATTCTGGTGGGTGGCGCAGACAATCCTTGTGTCGACCGCAATTGGCTTGCGCCCGCCAATCCTTTCGATCACCCGTTCTTGCAGAAAGCGGAGCAGCTTGACCTGAAGGGGCAGGGGGATGTCACCAACCTCGTCAAGGAACAATGTGCCGTCTGCGGCTAACTCGATCTTGCCCTCGGTGGTTTTGACCGCACCCGTGAATGCGCCTTTTTCATGGCCGAAAAGCTCTGATTCAAGCAAATTTTCCGGGATCGCTGCACAGTTGATCGCGACAAATGCCCCGTTTTTCCGCCTGCTCGAATCATGAACACCGCGCGCCAACAGTTCCTTGCCCGTACCGCTGGCACCGAGCAGCATGACTGAGACATCGGCAGCTGCCACGCGCTCAATTGTCCGCGCCACTTTCAGCATTTCCGGGGCAGCGGTGATCATACCGCCAAGTACCGTGGTATCAGCCGTCGGCTGGGCTGCCAGCCGCATATTATCGGCCTCAATCGCGTGAAGATGAAATGCACGCGCCACGATCATGCCAAGTTCGTCAATATCAACAGGTTTTTGGTAAAAATCATATGCGCCGCTTGCAATCGCACGCATTGCGCTTTCACGGGCACCATGGCCTGAAGCGATGATCACTTTTGTATCGGGCTTGAGCGCGAGGATCTCGGCCAAAGTTGCAAAGCCCTCGCTGACACCGTCAGGGTCGGGTGGCAGGCCAAGGTCAAGTGTAACGACCGCAGGCGATTCCGCGCGGAGTGCATCAATCGCGCTTGTCCGGTCACCCGCAACAACGACGTCATAATCGTCATAGGCCCAGCGCAACTGGCGCTGAAGCCCCTGATCATCCTCGACGATGAGCAATTTGGGTTTGGTGGCTTCGGTCATGCGGCTTCCTGTTGTCCAATAGGATCAAGGCGGATTTCAGCGGCACCGGGCAAAAAGATCGTGAAACGGCTGCCTTTTCCTTCGCGGCTGGCCACTTCGATCCGGCCGTCCATCGCAGCGATCAGGGCGCGGGCTTCGAACGCGCCGATGCCAAACCCACCGTCCTTGGTCGAGGTGAACGGCTTGAACAATTGTTCGCGGATGAAGGCCGGACTCATCCCTTTGCCATTGTCGATTACGTCGATTGCGATCTCGTCGCCCGCGATGTGCGGGTTTATGCTGACAGGCTCGGTGCTCGGGCTTGCATCAATCGCATTTTGCACAAGATGGCTGAGCGCTTGTTCGAGCCGCGCCGGATCTGCGTGCAAGACCAGTCCATATGTTCCGCCGACAACCACTGGATGTGCCGCACGTTTGGCCTTGGCTATACTCTCGGCAATTGGCTGGAGTGCTACAGTGCGTGGCTCCTCAGGGCGGGATTTATTGTGCTGCGAAAGCCGTGCGAGGAGATCATTCATCCGTGCGGTCGAATTTTGGAGTGTGACGATCATGTCGGCGCGAAATTCGGGATTGTCTGCATGGCGTTCGACGTTGCGCGTGACGAGGCTTAGCTGGCTCACCAAATTTTTGATATCGTGCATGATGAAGGCAAAACGGCGGTTGAACTCATCAAAGCGCTGGGCATCCGAAAGTGCCTCTTGCCCGCGCGCCTCCTCAAGATAGCTGGCCACCTTCCTTCCAACCACACGGAGCAGGTCAAAATCCTCCCAGTCAAGCATCCGCGCAATCGGAGGGCGTTCAAGGATCACGACGCCCGCCAACCGCTCGAAGTGAATAAGCGGGATCATCGCCCACGCCCCCGGCTCGGCAATCAGCCATTCGGGAATATGGCTGGCGTCTTCGTCTCCACTATTTCCACCGTTACGCAGCAAATCAAGTTCGACAACACGTCCGCTGATCTGGAGCCACCGTGCTGTTTCGCTGGTCGCTGAAAGCGTGGGCGGATCAATCAAATCCCAATTCCAACGCGCGCGGGTGACAAGCCCGCCACTGTCATCGGGCAACAGCAATACCCCGCCAGCCGATTCGGTAATATCCGCCACGGCTTGGATCACGCGGGTTTCAAGCGGGATGCTACCTTCGCCCGGTCGTCCCAAAGTATCGGTAAATCTTAGCCATTCAGCACGGTAATCATAGCGGTGCTGAAATAGATGCTTGGAAATCTTGACGCGAAACCAGGCGCGCAACCGGCTTGATGGCAGGAGTACAAGTGCAATCACCGAGGCTCCGAAAACAAAGCTGACCTGGGCAAGCCGAACATATGCGCCGCCGATGAGTTCAAGCGCAGAGCTCGCCAGCAACATTGTCACAATATAGCCGCCGATCGCGACGAGGCTCAAAGATTGGAAAGTGATACTGCGTGAGAGGCGGACATTCCAATTGGATGTATGGCGCGTCGCAAGGGCAAAAATGGGTGCGGCAATCGCGGCTGTAAGGCCACGAAGCGCAAAAAGCTCGTCAGCGGAGTTTCGCGACAGATAGCAAACCGTGTAAAGATTAAGATCGTAAACCCACATCAATGTGAGTGCAAACATCGGTAGCCGGATCGCTGCGCGCGTTTCAAGCGTGGCGGCGTTATAAAGATTGTGAACCAGCAGCAGCGCGCCAACTGCGATGATCATCCGGATCATTGCCGACGCGAGAAACATCGCATCAAGGACGCGCGGCGACAGTGCGGCGATTTCTCCGATCAGGATCAATCCCGTCGCGACCCCGATCACACCGAGAAGCACAACATAAAGCGCGGCGACCGTGCCGGTGCGGTGCGCCTTTTCGCCATTGCGCCACAGCATATACATAAAGCCAAGCCATGCTGCATTGCGCAGTTGCTCGATCAATTGTGTGGCCACTGCGAAGTGCGATGCCATCGCAGTCAGCAGTGCCCAGAGCGCTGTTATGATCGCAGCGCCGAGCAACGCAAGGCTCTGCCCATCGCGTACGTTGCGCTGCACCTGCCATACTGCAAGCGCGCCAAACAGGATCGCCGCAAGCGCGTGGCTCCACTGGCCGATGAAATCGAACAGCACCTCACCCATCAGCGTGCACCCTCGGGCCAGAGGACGACACGCAGTGTCTGGAGCAGGATCAGGACATCAAGAAACGGCGTGTAGTTTTTGGCGTAGTAGAGATCATATTCAAGCTTGTGCCGCGCATCCTCAAGGCTTGCACCATAAGGGTAGTTGATTTGTGCCCAACCGGTAATGCCGGGCTTAACCATGTGGCGTTCGGCGTAATAATTGAGCTTGGTTTCCAGATCTTCAACGAATTGCGGACGCTCGGGGCGCGGGCCGACAAAGCTCATGTCGCCTTTTAAAACGCTCCACGCCTGGGGCAGCTCGTCAATCCTTGTCATACGGATAAATTTGCCAACGCGGGTAATGCGCGGATCATTTTTCTGTGCCCAGACAGCCTCGCCGTTTACTTCGGCATCCTGACGCATTGATCGCAGTTTGATTAGCTCAAATGATTGGCCGTAAAGCCCGACACGCGTTTGGCGAAAAAAAGCCGGGCCATGGCTCTCAAGCTTGACGAAAATCGCACCGATCAGGATCAGCGGCGCTGCAACGACGAGCAGCACAAGGCTCACCACAATATCGAACAGCCGTTTGGCAAGCGATGACAAGCGCCGTCCGCTCGAAAAACCGTCGGAAAAAATGAGCCATGACGGATTGACAGTATCAAGATCAACGCGCCCCGTTTCGCGTTCAAGGAACGAGGTTAGCTCATTGACATGCACCCCGGTTGTCTTGACGCGGATCAAATCGTTGATTGGCATCGCGTTGCGCCGTTCTTCGAGCGCCAGCACGACCTCACTAGCATTGAGCAGTGTGGCATGTTCAGCAAGGTTATCGATGTGAATGCGGTTGATCGCGGTCGGGATAACCGGCTCGCAATCATTCATCGCGACATGACCGACAACGATGAAGCCGACGCCTTTTTCTGCCGCTAGGCTCCTGATCCGTGCGGCACGCGGGCCGGCACCAAGCACCAGCAAGCGGCGCTTAAACCCATCGCTTCCCAGCAATTTGCCAAACAGCGCGCGGACGAGCACCATCAGAATATAGGCAAACACCATCGCGTACAGCGAGTTTGATCGCCACAACGTAATCCCCGGCAACGTAAAAAACATGATCGACATGAAAATCACGCCAAGCGAAATCGCGACGAGCAAGCGTGCGGCGGCAAAGCGAAGCGAAAGCAGCGCATCGATCCCGTAAACGCCCACCGCAATCATCGCAGTCTGCACCGCTACGGCAAAGGTCAGCAACGGTAGCAGCCGTGTTATCAACGGATCGATAAACATATCGATCTGACGCGCGCGGACCACCCACGCCAATTCTGCCGCCGTTACCAGCAAGAGAAAATCAAGCAGTGCAAGCAACACCACGGCGTGCGGCACATAATGTTTGAAAACTCTAAACACGCTCTGCGAATCGACTCCCATTATTCAGAAAATGTCAAATTTTCCGACACCTGTGCCACTGTCGCTCAAATTTACAAATATTTGCTGAAGGTTGCTAACTTCGCCGCCTGTTTGCAACCCTATCAACTCACCCGCTATAGGCCGGGGCATGATGATGTCCTCCAAGATCACCCCGGTCATTCTTTCGGGCGGTGCTGGCACCCGGCTGTGGCCGATGTCGCGCAACGATCGGCCGAAGCAGTTTCTTCCGCTCACCGCTGAAGCAACGATGTTCGAACTCACGCTTGCGCGGGTCAGTGATGTGTCACGCTTTGATTCGCCGATCATAGTGTCAGGCGCTGGTCATGCCGCACTGGTTGATGAACAGCTTGGCCGCCCTGCTGCAGCGATCATTCTTGAACCCTGCGCGCGCAATACCGCGCCAGCAATCGCACTCGCCGCGCTCGCTGCCGGCCCGCAATCGGTGTTGCTGATTATGCCAAGCGATCATGTTATCGCTGATACGCTCGCATTTGACCAAGCGATTGTCGCCGCCTTGCCACTCACGAACGACGGCTGGTTTGTTACCTTCGGGATTACCCCTACCGCGCCCGAGACCGGATATGGCTATATCGCGGTTGGTGAAGCCTTGGCCGAGGGTGTCCACCGTGTCCACCGGTTCGTTGAAAAGCCTGACCGCGCCAATGCCGAGGTGATGATCGCAGGTGGAGATCATGTCTGGAACGGTGGTATTTTCCTCCTCCGCGCCGATATGTATCTCAGTGCTCTTGCCGTCCACGCGCCGGATATATTGGCGGCAGCCCAAGCGGCAATGGACGGCGCAACCCGCCACGGCACCCATATCCACCCTGATGCCACAGCGTTTGCCGCCTGCCCGTCGGATTCAATCGACTATGCAGTGATGGAGAAGGCCGATCATGTCGCGGTCGTCCCCGTCAGCATGGGCTGGTCTGATATTGGCAGTTGGGATGCGCTCCACGAATTTGGTGCAAAAGATGCGAATGGCAATGTTCACGGCGGCGATGTCTTCACGGTTGATACAGCGAACAACCTGATCCGCAGCGACGGCCTGCGTATTTCGGTCGCAGGCGTGAGTGATCTCATAATCATCGCGAGCGGCAATGATGTGATGATCCTTCCGCGCGGAGGCAGCCAAGCCGCCAAGGCTATAGCCGCCGTGCGGAAGGACTAAGGCGGTGGCGGTGATTGAGGGTGGCTGCCACTGCGCGGCTGTGCGCTTCCGCTTGACACTGCTTTCAAGCACGGTCGATCTGCTCGATTGTAACTGCTCGATGTGCAGCCGCACGGGTTATCTCCATCTGATCGTAGCGCATGATCATTTTGAATTGGTCAGCGGACGTGCGCAATTGTCATCCTATCGCTTCGGCACCGGCGCGGCGGATCATCTCTTCTGCGCGATTTGCGGCGTCAAAAGCTTTTACCAACCACGATCCCACCTTGACTCATGGAGCATCAACTTCCGATGCCTTGATGAAGGCCACGGCCTCACACCGATTATGCGTGCCTTTGATGGGCGCAACTGGGAACGCGCGCGCGGTGCACTTGATGGGGGATAGTTTTGCGCTCAAACTGTGAGGGCAACGCTTATCTCATCGCCTTCGGTGAACCGTTCACGCTTCCGAACATCGGCTTTCAGGGGCAACATATAGCCGCCCTGCTGCTTGCTTGGGAAAAGCGACGTTTGCCAACTTGTCTTGCCGATCGTCGCTGTCACTCGCACCGAGCCCCATCCGCCGCTGCGCCCGCCCACCACGTTTCGTATGGCGGTGGCTGTTTCGCCCGCAATGGTCAGGAAGTGCCATGACCCTTTTGCTGGCGGTTCGGCGCGCCAAAGCCAAACCGGGCCAGTTGCGGTAATCGTCTGACTGTCCGCATGATCATCCCCGATGATCATCATGATTTCACGCATGTCCACGCCGGCGATGGTGCCAGAGCGGAAGCGAAGCGGCAAGCACTGTCAGTCTGAACGTACAATTCAGACAGTGCTATCCCATCGGGTACATAATTTCGCGGCTGACCTTGTGAATCGCCTTCATCACATCATCGCCCAGCACGAGATCGGCTGCCGCGAGAATCGCCGGGAGTTGATCCTCATGGGTTACACCCACAATCGTCGAGGCAACAAAATCATGCTGTTTTGACCAAGCTGTGGCGAGCGTCACGATGTCCATGCCCGCTTCTGCTGCGATCGCCATGTAGCGTTCGGTTGAGGCGAGCGATTTTTCGTTGACGAAACGCAGCGCCATCGTGGCCTGACGCCCACCGAGTTTGAGATAGCCTGAAAAGCGCGCGCCATCGGGCGTTGCGCCACCCTGATATTTACCGCTCAGAACCCCGCCGCCGAGTGGCGAATAGGGGATCAGGCTCACGCCTTCCTCACGACAAACTTGGGCAAGCTCGTCTTCAAACCGGCGGTTGTTCATGCTGAAATTATTCTGGATCGTGTGATAACGCGCGGTGCCGAGCCGTTCGGCGGTGGCGATGCTTTTCATCAGGCCCCAGCTTGTTTCGTTTGAGCAGCCAAGCACACGCACCTTGCCGCTGCGCACCAATTCATCAAGCACTTCCATCGTTTCATCATAAGCGACCCCGTGATCGGGCCAGTGGGTTTGATAGAGGTCGATATAATCGGTTTGCAGGCGGCGCAGGCTGTCTTCGACCGCCTTCATGATATTGTGCCGGTCAACGGCGGTCATTCCGGCACGTTTGGGTGATTTGAACCATATATGGCTTGGCCCCGACACTTTGGTGGCGATGATGATCGCGTCGCGGTCTTTGCCTTTCATCCAGCGCCCGACGATCTCTTCGGTGCGGCCCACATATTTGGCATCAGGCGGCACCGGATAGCCTTCGGCGGTGTCAAAGAAATTGATCCCTGCATCAAAGGATTGGTCAAGTATGCGGTGCGCCATTGCTTCGTCGGCCTGGTTGCCGAACGTCATCGTCCCCATGCAAATGTCCGAAACATAAATAGCGCTTTTGCCGAGGCGACGTGATTTCATTGCGACTCTCTCCTGAGGTTGTGGACTCGGCGATAGCCGTGGTCATCGCGTGTTTGCAAGGCTGGGGAGGCTTGCGTTTGTCCCCGGTTCGCCGATAAGGCAGGGGCAACAAATGGACAGGGTGCAGAATGGCGACAGTCGCAGCAGAGAGTGATGCAAACCTTGATATCAAACGTGACCGGCTGGTAATCACCGCGTCATCGCTTGGCACGGTATTCGAATGGTATGATTTCTTCGTTTACGGCATCCTTGCGGCCCTTCTTGGCAAGCTGTTTTTCCCTTCGGATAATCCAACCGCAGCAACGCTTGCTAGCCTTGCAATTTTCGGCGCTGGCTTTGGTGTGCGGCCGTTTGGTGCAATCCTTTTCGGCTATTTTGGTGATAAAATTGGACGTAAATACACCTTCCTTGTGACGATCACGCTGATGGGTGGGGCCACGGCTGCAATCGGTTTTTTGCCAACCTTTGCGAGCGCTGGCCTTTGGGCACCCGCTTTGCTCTTGCTGATGCGCTGCTTGCAGGGGCTTGCGCTCGGCGGCGAATATGGTGGCGCTGCAATTTATGTCGCTGAACATGCGCCGCCCGGTAAGCGTGGGCAATATACAAGCTGGATTCAGGCTTCGGTTGCGGGTGGCTTCCTTCTCGCGGTGGTCGTTGTGCTCACCACGCGCACCGCGATGGCGCCTGAAAGCTTTGAAGCATGGGGCTGGCGCGTGCCGTTTGTAATCTCGCTCCTGTTGCTTGCGGTGTCGCTTTGGATCCGGCTCAAACTTTCAGAAAGCCCGGTGTTTCAGGCGATGAAGGCGGCTGGTACGACCTCGAAAAATCCGTTCGTCGAGAGTTTCAAATATCCCGGTAACATCAAACGGATCTTGGTGGCTATGCTCGGCGTCGCGGCAGGGTTGACCGTGATTTATTACACATCGCAGTTCGGGACGCTCTATTTCTTGACCGGCCCCGCGCGCGTGCCTGAAACCGATGCGCTTATTTACATGGCTATCGGTGCACTGATAGCTGCGCCGCTATATGTGTTTTTTGGCTGGTTGTCCGACAGGGTCGGGCGCAAGAAACTATTGCTGACGGGCTATGCTCTCGCAATACTATCCGTCTTTCCGCTGTTCCACATGATGGCCAATGCCGCCAACCCTGATCTTGAACGCGCCACCCAAGCATCGCCAGTGACGCTCTCGCTGCCTGACTGTAATTTTAACGTGCTCAACCGTACGCACACCAGCGAATGCGCCAAGGCGCTCAATTTCCTCACCAAGCGCGGGATTGGTTATAGCAAATCGCCAAGCGATACGGTGTCGATGAAGGTTGGAGATGCTGTGGTGCATGGTTTTGATGAAAAATCCTATGTCGCCGTGCTTGAGGCGGCGGGCTATCCCGACAAATCCGATCCGGCTAAGCGCCAGCCGTGGAAGATCGTCCTCGCAGTTGCGTTGATGGTTGCGCTCTCCGCAATGACCTATGGCCAGGTCGCAGCAATTCTCGTCGAGATGTTTCCGGCCAAAATCCGCTACACATCAATGTCGATCCCCTATCATATCGGCACCGGTTATTTCGGTGGGTTCCTGCCCTATATCTCGCAATATATCGTTGCACGGACGGGTGATGCCTATTCGGGGCTGTGGTATATGGTTGGCGTTACCGCGATGGCGTTTATCGTTGCGCTATTCTGGCTGCCCGAAACATCGGGCAAGGAAGTCCTCGACTGACATAAGCGCGCCCGCTATCGGCTGGCCGGTGATGATTAATCCTCCTCTGCGCCTTCGGCTTGATAGTAATGCGCTGGTTGAGAACTGGCGCTGGCTTGCGGGTATGAGCGGGGCAGCATCCTGTGGCGCTGCGATCAAGGCCGATGGCTACGGCCTTGGCGCGCGCGCGGTTTTTGACCGGCTCGTGGCGGCAGGCTGTCGCGATTTCTTCGTTGCAACATGGGGCGAGGCGCAGGTGCTTGGCCCCCTACCGACGGGCATTTCGCTTTCAGTGCTTCACGGTGTTCGTGATGAGGATATGGCGTTTGCTATGGCGGCTCAGGCGCGGCCAACGCTGAACACAGTCGCGCAAGTCACGCGTTGGAAAGCGGCGGGCGGCGGCGCGTGTGATGTGATGATTGATACCGGTATGAACCGGCTTGGCCTTTCGGTTGCCGATGTGACGAGCGGCTTGCTCGCAGGCCTTCAGATCGAAACGCTGATGAGCCACCTTGTCTCGGCTGATGAAAATGCTGCGCAAAATGTTGCGCAGCAA
>ERZ1292633.547-Hain-H41-02um-R1-547-length-43243-cov-9_pt1 | contig 43243 bp, 47 predicted proteins | sample MGYA00564406_ERZ1292633 | MGnify/ENA primary metagenome ERZ1292633 (study PRJEB36523, sample SAMEA6512639) | groundwater metagenome | collected 2019-01-08 | study: AquaDiva: Metagenomics assemblies of 32 groundwater samples | reverse complement strand
TGTGGTTCACCTTCTCCTACCTGCCGATGGCGCACATGGTGTGGTTCTGGGGCGGCCCTTCCGCCTTTGGCGACCCTTCCGGTTTTGTTTTCGGTAAAGGCGCGCTGGACTTCGCGGGTGGCACCGTGGTGCACATCAATGCCGGTATGGCCGCGCTGATGGGCGCAATCGTGATCGGCAAACGCATCGGCTACGGCCGGGAAGCGATGCCGCCGCACAACCTGACCATGACCATGATCGGCGCGTCGATGTTGTGGGTGGGCTGGTTCGGCTTCAACGCCGGCTCCAACCTGGAAGCCACGGGCGTGGCGGTGCTGGCGATGACCAACACCATCCTTGCTACGGCGGCAGCGACATTGTCCTGGATGTTCATGGAGTGGATAACGAAGGGCAAACCGTCCATGCTCGGTGCGGCATCTGGTGCAGTCGCTGGTCTGGTGGCGATCACGCCAGCCGCTGGTTTCGCTGGCCCGATGGGCGCGATCGTCCTGGGCGCAGTCGCAGGTGCAATCTGCCTGTGGGGCGTCACTAGCCTGAAGCGGATGATGGGCTATGACGACTCGCTGGATGTATTCGGTGTGCATGGTATCGGCGGCATCATCGGCGCCATCGGCACCGGCATCGTGGTCGCGCCTTCGCTCGGCGGCACCGGCGTGTTCGATTACGCCACCGGTAAGGTCGGTGATTTCTCGATGAGCACGCAACTCATCAGCCAACTGTGGGGCGTTGGAACCGTCGTCCTCTGGTCAGGCGTGGTGAGCTTCGTCCTGTTCAAATTGGTCGACATGTTCATGGGCCTGCGCGTGCCGGAAGAAAAAGAGCGCGAAGGCTTGGATGTGTCCGAGCACGGCGAGCGCGCTTACACCATGTAAAGAGTTGTTCTCCTCTCTCCAGCAATGGGGGATTTCAAGGGGGCGCGCAAGCGCCCCCTTTTTTTATGGCGGAGATGAGAAGGGGCATCTGGCGGGCAGTGCCCACCCTCTTTATGACGTCAATGAATCAATCTCTTTAATACACTTAAACATCGCCAGCGCCTTCACCCGCGCGGCTTCATGATCGACGATTGGCGCGGGATAATCGCGGCCGATGATCACGCCATAAATCTGCTGTTCAATCGGGCTGATCTGCCAAGGCGCATGAATCTCCCGCGCATCAACTGCGGCCAACTCGGGCACGTAGCGCTTGATGAAAACGCCCTGCGGATCGAAGCTCTCGGATTGCGTCACCGGGTTGAAGATGCGGAAATACGGTTGTGCATCGCAACCGGTGGAAGCCGCCCACTGCCAATTGCCGTTGTTCGAGGCGAGATCATAGTCGAGCAGTTTCTGCGCGAAATAGCGTTCGCCTTGCAGCCAATGCAAATGCAAATCCTTGGTCAGAAACGAGGCTGCAATCATGCGCAGGCGGTTGTGCATGAAGCCGGTTTGATTCAGTTGGCGCATCGCCGCATCGACAATCGGGTAGCCAGTGCGACCCGCGCACCACGCGGCGAAGCGTTCAGGATTCGCTTCCCATGCGACCGCGTCAAATTCCGTGCGAAAGGCTTGGGTCATCACGCGCGGGTGGTGGTACAAAATCATCTGAAAAAATTCGCGCCAGATCAATTGCGACAGCCAAACTTGCGCGCCCTTGCCCGAGGCATAGTGGGCAGTGCGCGCCAACTCGCGGATCGACATCGTGCCGAAGCGCAAATGCACGCCTAAATGCGAGGTGGCATCCAGTGCCGGGGTATCGCGCACTTCATCGTAATTCGCGATGCTGGCTTGAAACGAGTCCCAAACCGCTTGCGCGCCCGACATGCCGGGCTTGACCCCAAGCTGAATCAGATCCGTCGCTTGAAATCCCAGATCGGCAAGCGTCGGCAATGCGCTCGACTCGGGCCGCGCAAAAGCATGGGTATATTCCGCTACCGGATGCGGCACCAAATCGGCGCCCGTCACGCGCTTCAACCAGGCATTTTTATACGGGGTGAAAACACTGTAAGGCCGGCCAACATTTTTCATAATTTCTTCGCGCTCAAAGATCACTTGATCTTTAAACGTATTGAAGGCGATCCCAATCCGCTTCAGTGTTTTCGCGACAGCCGCATCGCGCATCACCGCCGCCGGCTCGTAATCGCGATTGGCAAACACCGCAGTCGCGCCAAATTCTTGCACAAGCTGTGGAATCACTTCGCGTGCCGAGCCGTGGCGCACGATCAAGCCGCCGCCCATGGTGGTTAACGCTTTATCCAATTCCTTGATCGAGTGCCAAATGAAATCCACGCGGCGATCGGCTTTATCGGTCAGCGGGTCCAGGATATCGGTATCGAACACAAACACGCAGAACACGCGAGCGCTGTTGCGTAAGGCTTGCGATAAAGCCGCGTGATCAAAGCAGCGCAGATCACGGCGAAACCAGACCAGCGAGGTGGGGTGAGGAGGATTCATTCAGGTATTATCCTGGAAAAAGTTGAACCGCGAAGGACGCAAAGGAAACAGGTTCGGCGAAATACCGTTTTTAGGATTAAAGGAAAAATATCCATGGCCGGAACCAGCCTCTTACTGCTCCTCGACGACATCGCCACCGTGCTGGACGATGTGGCGCTGATGACCAAAGTCGCCGCCAAAAAAACCGCAGGGGTGTTGGGTGACGACCTCGCGCTCAACGCGCAGCAGGTGGCGGGCATCAAGGCCGATCGAGAATTGCCCGTGGTCTGGGCGGTGGCAAAGGGCTCCTTGAGAAATAAGCTGATTTTGGTGCCGTCGGCCTTGGCGATCAGCGCGTTTGCGTCTTGGGCGGTGATTCCGCTCCTGATGCTGGGCGGCGCATATCTCTGCTATGAGGGGTTTGAGAAGCTGGCGCATAAGTTTTTGCACAACAAGACGGAAGATGATGCGCATCACACCGATCTAGTACAGGCATTGGCCGATCCTGCGGTCGATATAGTCGCGTTTGAAAAAGAGAAAATCCAGGGCGCCGTCCGCACCGATTTTATTTTGTCCGCTGAAATCATCGTCATCACCCTGGGCACGGTCGCCACGGCAGCATTCGGAACGCAAGTTGCAGTATTGACGGGCATTGGCTTGATTATGACGGTGGGTGTTTACGGCCTAGTGGCCGGGATCGTCAAGCTGGATGATGCAGGGCTGTATCTCAGCCAGAAGAACGGTAGGTTTTTGTGCGGTATTGGCAGAGCAATTGTGGGGGCAGCCCCGAGCTTGATGAAGGGCTTGTCCATCGTCGGCACGGCGGCGATGTTCTTGGTGGGCGGGAGCATTTTGACCCATGGCCTGCCCGGTGCGCATGAGCTGATCCTGCATCTTTCAAGCAAGGTGAGCGCGCTGCCCGGCATTGGCGCTACGCTGCAAGTGATCACCCCGTTTTTGTTGGATGCCTTGGCGGGCATGGCGGCGGGTGCAGCAGTGCTGGTAGTCGTAACCATCGCGGGGCGGGTCGGGCGAAGTATCAAAAATAAAAGCGCCTAGTGATCCGGCGGCTTCTCTCAATATTGAGTAGAAACACATGGCGCAATGAATCAAAAAAGGGCGGTTTCGCGCTAGGCCCAAAGATTACGCTGCGTAGATTGCGCCCTCTGCGGTAAAATCGCGCTTTTGCAGGAAATTCACCGTGTCCGGCATCACCATCGCCTTATCCAAGGGCCGCATCTTCGAAGAAACCACGCCGCTGCTGAAAGCGGCGGGCATTGTTCCGCTCGAAGATCCGGAGTCCTCACGCAAGCTCATCATCGGCACCAATCATCCCGATGTGCGGCTGATTATCGTGCGCGCCACCGATGTGCCGACCTATGTGCAGTACGGCGCGGCGGATCTGGGCGTGGCGGGCAAGGATGTGCTGCTGGAGCATGGCGGCGCGGGGCTGTACCAGCCGCTTGATCTGCAAATCGCCCAATGCCGCATGATGGTTGCGGTGCAGCAGGGATTCGATTACGAGCGTCATGTGCGCCAGGGCTCCCGGCTCAAGGTGGCGACAAAATATGTGCAAACCGCGCGCGAGCATTTCGCCAAGAAGGGCGTGCACGTCGATCTGATCAAGCTCTATGGCTCGATGGAACTCGCGCCCCTGGTGGGTCTCGCGGATGCGATAGTGGATCTAGTGTCCAGCGGCAACACGCTCAAGGCTAACAATCTGGTGGCGGTGGAAGAGATCATGCAAATCAGCTCGCGCTTGGTCGTCAACCAAGCCGCGCTCAAACTCAAACACGCCGCGATTCAGCCCTTGTTGGATCAATTCGCGGCGGCGGTGAGTAAATAATTTGTTAGCCAACAAAATATCAGAGGAGGCTTGCATATGAAAAATGAACTTTTAAAGTTCCCATACAAAATATCTGCAATGCGTGCTGTAACTATGGTCATCATTGCTATTGCAATCTCCGTCTCGCTCGTATATTTAGCTCTAACAAATATTAATGGTTTGCGTATTTTTAAAATCCTTACCCTAACGCACGAGGAAGCTACAATTTTTCTCTGGGCACTTTCATTTCTTTGCTTGTTAGCTTTAATGGTCGTTATTTTTGTTTCCATGCGTAGCTTCAAAGCACCACGAGACTTATTGCTTGATAACACCCATATGATCGTCCCTAAAGCCTCGTTGTCTAACGAATTTATAACCATACCCTATGCATCAATCCACCAGGCCGGGTTGCAACTAGTTGGGCGTCAGAAAATGTTCATAATTAAGTCTTCTGAAGGTGACTCTTGGCTTCATCCACAAGGTTTTCAAAATGCCGCCGAATTTGAAAGATTTCAGCATGCGTTTGCAGAGCGTGTTCGTGGCTAAGACCTACGCGCGCCGTGTTCCAGCGGCCGGTTAGCTTAACACCATGCTAAAAATACGCCGCCTTTCTACTCAAGATGACGACTTCCAAGTGCAGTTGCGCATGCTGCTCGCCTTCGAATCGGCGCAGGACGCGAGCATCGACGCGACGGTTGCGGGCATTCTCGATAACGTCAAACGCCGGGGCGATGCGGCGGTGTTGGATTACACGCGCCAATTCGACAAGCTCGATGCGAAAAGCCTGGCTGATTTAGAGATACCCCAAGCCAAGCTGGAAGCCGCCTTCATTAACTTAGCACCGGAGGCCAAAGCCGCGCTGCAAGCCGCAGCGGAGCGGGTGCGTGTTTATCACGAGCGCCAAGTGCAGCAATCGTGGAGCTACACGGAAGCCGACGGCACGCTGCTCGGCCAGCAGATCACGGCTTTGGATCGTGTCGGCCTGTATGTGCCCGGCGGCAAGGCGGCGTATCCGTCCTCGGTGCTGATGAATGCGATCCCGGCCAAGGTGGCGGGCGTGCAAGAACTCATCATGGTGGTGCCCACGCCGGGTGGCGTGATGAATGAATTGGTATTGGCCGCCGCGCATGTGTGCGGCGTGGATCGCGTGTTCACCATCGGCGGGGCGCAAGCGGTGGGCGCGCTGGCTTATGGCACCGAGACCGTGCCGCAAGTGGATAAAATCGTCGGCCCCGGTAACGCCTATGTCGCAGCCGCCAAGCGCCGCGTGTTTGGCGTGGTCGGCATCGACATGATTGCGGGGCCATCCGAGATCCTCATCATCTGCGACGGCAAGACCGATCCGGATTGGATTGCCATGGATATGTTCTCCCAAGCCGAACACGACGAGCTGGCGCAGTCGATTTTGCTCTGCCCGGATCAAGGCTATATCGATCAAGTCGCCTCCAGCATCGAGAAATTGCTGCTGACCATGCCGCGCAAAGAGGTGATCGCCACCTCACTCACCAATCGCGGCGCCTTAATCCACGTGCGCGATCTGGACGAAGCCGTGGCCATCGCGAATCAAATCGCGCCCGAACATTTGGAACTGTCGGTCGAGCAGCCGCAGGAGTGGGCGAAACAAATCAAACACGCCGGCGCGATTTTCATGGGCCGCATGACGTGCGAAGCGCTGGGCGATTATTGCGCCGGGCCGAACCACGTGCTGCCCACCTCGCGCACCGCGCGCTTTTCCTCGCCGCTGGGCGTGTACGATTTCCAGAAGCGTTCGAGCCTGATCCAAGTCTCGGCCGCGGGTGCTACTACGCTGGGCAAAATCGCCGCAACACTCGCCTATGGCGAAGGCTTGCAGGCGCATGCCAAATCGGCGGAGTACCGGATTACCCACAAGTAAAGACTTGAACCGCCAAGGACGCGAAGAAAATCCTTCAATGCCTTTCCTTTGCGGTAAAACGCTTATGCCCTTAAAACCAGACCAACTCATCCGCGACGAAATCCGCGCCCTCGCCGCTTATCACGTGCCCGATGCATCTGGCTATGTGAAGCTCGACGCGATGGAGAATCCTTATCGCTTACCGGATGAGTTGCGCGCTGCCTTGGGCCAGCTTGCGTGCGACGCCGCGATCAATCGCTACCCTGATGCGGCGGCATCCAAGCTCAAGGCGCGGCTGCGCGAATCGATGCAGATTCCTGAAGGAATGGAGATTCTTCTCGGCAATGGTTCGGACGAGATTATCCAAATCCTGGCCATGGCCATCGCCAAGCCGGGTGCGGTGATTTTGGGCTTGGAGCCCTCGTTCGTGATGTACCGCATGATCGCGGCCTATGTCGGGGCGCGTTATGTGGGCGTGCCGCTCAAGGCCGATTTCACCCTGGACATCGATGCGACGCTGGCGGCGATTGCCGAACACCAGCCGGCGTTGATCTTCATCGCTTACCCCAATAATCCCACCGGCAATCTGTTCGACGAAGCAGAGTTGGTGCGTATTCTGGACGCTGCCCCTGGTTTGGTGGTGATGGACGAGGCCTATCATGTGTTCGCCGAGACGAGTTTTTTGCCCCAGTTGGCGCAATACCCTAATCTGTTAGTGATGCGCACCCTGTCCAAGCTGGGTCTGGCCGGCTTGCGCCTCGGTTTTCTGGTGGGTTCGCCGGCCTGGCTCAACGAGCTGGACAAGCTGCGTTTACCGTATAATGTGAACGTCTTGACCCAGCAGGTCGCGGAGTGTGTGCTCGCCCGCCCCGATGTGCTGGAACAGCAAGCGGCAGCGATCCGCACTGAGCGGACGCAGATGATGCAGGCCTTGGAGCGTATGCCGGGTGTGACGGCCTATCCGACAGCCGCGAATTTTATTCTGTTCCGTGTCGCGCAAGCGGACACGGTATTCGAGAAGCTGAAAGGCAAAGGCATTTTGATCAAGAATCTGAGCCGCGCGCATCCGCAACTAGCAAACTGCTTACGGGTCACGGTCGGCACACCGGACGAAAATACACAATTTCTCACTGCATTAGGCGCGAGCCTATAATTCAGCCATGCGAACCACAAAACTCAACCGCAGCACCCTCGAAACCAATATCACGGTGTCGCTCAACCTCGACGGTACGGGGCAAACCAAGCTTAATACCGGCGTGCCCTTCCTCGATCACATGCTGGACCAAATCGCGCGCCACGGCTTGATGGATATCGAAGTCGAGGCCCGTGGCGATCTGCATATCGACGCGCACCACACGGTAGAGGATGTCGGCATCACGCTCGGCCAAGCCTTCGCTGGCGCGATCGGCGACAAGAAAGGCGTGCGCCGCATGGGGCATTCCTATGCGCCGCTGGATGAAGCCTTATCGCGCGTAGTGGTCGATCTCTCGGGCCGCCCCGGTTTGATTTTCGAAGTGCCGTTCACCCGTGGGCGGGTGGGTGAGTTCGATCTGGATTTGATCCGCGAATTTTTCCAGGGCTTCGTCAATCACGCCTTGGTGACGCTGCACATCGACAATCTGCGTGGCGTGAATGCGCACCACCAAGCGGAAACGGTGTTCAAGGCCTTCGGTCGGGCGCTGCGCATGGCGGTCGAAGCTGATCCGCGTGCCGCGAATATCATGCCGTCCACCAAGGGGGCGCTCTAAGCAAGCTCTGCCGCCCGACGCCCGACGCCTGAATTTATATAATATGATCGACATCGCCGTCATCGACTATGGCATGGGCAATCTGCGCTCCGTGTCGAAAGCCCTGGAACATGTGGCCCCGCGCGTGAGCGTGGTGGTCACCAGCGACCCGCATGAAGTGCTCAAAGCGGGCCGCGTGGTTTTTCCCGGCCAAGGCGCCATGCCCGACTGCATGCGCGAAATGGAGTCGCGTGGTTTGCATCAAGCCATCCTGGAATCCGCCAAGACCAAACCCTTTCTCGGTATCTGCATCGGCATGCAAATGTTGTTCGAGCATTCCGAAGAAGGCGACGTGGCAGGCTTGGGTTTATTCCCCGGACGCGTGCTGCGCTTTCCGCATGAGGCGATGGTGGACGACAAAGGCAATAAACTGAAAGTGCCGCACATGGGCTGGAACGAAGTGCACCAGGCGATGGAGCATCCACTGTGGGCGGGCATTGTCGATGGCTCACGTTTTTATTTCGTGCACAGTTATTATTGCGAGCCGGCCAACCCGGATCTGGTGGCGGGCTTTACGCATTACCCCTTCCCCTTTACCAGCGCAGTGGCGCGGGATAATATTTTTGCAGTGCAATTTCACCCGGAAAAAAGCGCAGCCGCTGGTCTCACGCTGCTCGGCAACTTCGTAATGTGGGATGGGTCATCCGCTGCGGCGGAATCCTGCACCTCATCCGCCTGTATGTAACCTTGATTAACGCTTAGAAAAAATCATGCTAATCATTCCAGCAATCGACTTAAAAGACGGCCATTGCGTGCGCCTGAAACAGGGTTCCATGGAAGGCGCCACCGTGTTCTCCGAAGACCCCGGCGCCATGGCGCGCCAGTGGATCGAACGCGGCGCGCGGCGCCTGCATCTGGTGGATTTGAACGGCGCCTTCGCCGGCAAGCCGATCAACGAAGCGGCGATCAAGGCCATCACCGATGTCGTCGGCACCGACATCCCAGTGCAACTGGGCGGCGGCATACGCGACTTAGAAACCATCGAACGCTATCTGGATGATGGCATCACCTACGTCATCATCGGCACCGCTGCGGTGAAAAATCCTGGCTTTTTGCATGAGGCGTGTTACGCCTTCCCCGGCCATATCATGGTGGGCCTGGATGCCAAAGACGGCAAAGTCGCCGTGGATGGTTGGTCCAAAGTGACCGGCCATGACGTGGTCGATCTCGCCAAGAAATTCGAAGGCTACGGCGTCGAAGCCATCATCTACACGGACATCGGCCGCGACGGCATGCTCTCCGGCGTCAACATCGACGCCACCGTGCGCTTAGCCAAAGAATTAACCATCCCCGTCATCGCCAGCGGCGGCATCACCAACCTCGACGACATCAAAGCCCTATGCCAAGTCGAAGCCGAAGGCATCATGGGCGCCATCACCGGCCGCGCGATTTATGAAGGCACGCTGGATTTTGTGGCAGCGCAGAAGATGGCGGATGAGTTGGGGTTTAAGGTTTAACGTCTAATGACCTTCTTGGCCGCTAATTCACGCGAATTCACGCCAATGATTGGGGTAGTGTAAATCCGCGCTCATTCGCGTTAATTCGCGGCAACCAGGTTTTATCATGTCCCTCGCCAAACGCATCATCCCCTGTCTCGACGTCACCGCTGGCCGCGTGGTCAAGGGCACCAATTTCGTTGACCTGCGCGACGCGGGCGACCCGATCGAGATCGCGCGCCGCTACGACGAGCAGGGCGCGGACGAGCTCACCTTTCTCGACATCACCGCCAGCAGCGACGACCGCGACATCATTTTGCACATCATCGAAGCGGTGGCGGCGCAGGTGTTCATTCCGCTCACCGTGGGCGGCGGCGTGCGCCAGGTGAGTGATGTGCGGCGCTTGTTGAATGCCGGCGCGGATAAAGTCTCGATGAATACCGCTGCGGTGCAAAATCCCCAGCTTGTCGCCGATGCCTCCGCGCGCTACGGCAATCAATGCATCGTCGTGGCCATCGACGCCAAGCAAACCAGCCCCGGCAAATGGGAAGTCTTCACCCACGGCGGCCGCAAGAACACCGGGCTGGATGCAATTGAATGGGCGAAAGAAGTAGAACGCCTGGGTGCGGGCGAACTCCTGCTCACCAGCATGGACCGCGACGGCACCAAAATCGGCTTCGACCTAGCGCTCACCCGCGCCATCTCCGACGCCGTAGAAATCCCGGTCATCGCCAGCGGCGGCGTAGGCAACCTAGATCACCTCGTCGCCGGCGTGATCGAAGGTCACGCCGACGCCGTACTCGCAGCGAGCATTTTTCACTTTGGCGAATACACCGTGCGCCAGGCTAAGGAATATATGGCGAAGCATGGGATTGAGATGCGGTTGTAATCGGAGGGTTGTAACTTATGAAGTGTTATCCAAAGGAGATAAAAATGAAGCGTTTATATAATGCTAGTATTTTGTTCGTTCTTGCCCTTTCCATTTTCTTATCAGGTTGCGCAACAAATCAAAAATTAAGCGATGTGGATAGGAAAAGAATTGATGTAGTAAAGGTGAATGACAAGGTTGAGAAAGTGCCGCAGATGTTTTATTTTGGGCCGGGCGCTGCAATTGGTCTTATGTTTGGCGCAATCGGAGGGGCCATAGCTGGCGCGGCAAACATTGGGCCAGGAGAAGAGTTGCTGGCTTTCGCGGAGAAGAATGGCGTTCGCATCGAAGAAATTGTGTCGCAGGAATTTAATGAAGCACTACGCAAATCGGGCAAAGTAAAGATTGTTGATTCACAGGGAACAAAAGCCGCGACGATCAACGTGTCGGTTACGCAGTTTGGGTTCAGCGTGCCTCATGGATTTAGCTCTATTTTGGTTCCGATTGTGTCGATCAAGTGTGAGTTGATCGATGTTGATGGAAAAGTTCTATGGATCGGGAACGACCGGGTTTTGCCCTTAGGAAACCCAGTCGAGGGCATTCCTGCTGACGAAATGCGTCAAAACGCTAAAGCAATTGAATCCGCATGGCGCGGCGCATCCAAACATATTGTTACCAATATAATTAACGAGCTTTAAGCATTTTCAAGGTGTGATCGAAGGGCAATGAGACTTAGCATTATTCCCCTTTTTCCATTCATTTCGCTTATTCCACCGCCGCCGCTATAATCAAATGCTTCTATAGCCTCAGCAAAAACCATGGTCCCTCACCTCACTACCGCATTGACCGGCCCACTGCTCGATATCGAAAAACGTGCCTTGGACGCCATGCCTGCGATCGAGCATTGGTTTCGTTCGCAGTGGCAGGAAAACACTGTGCCGTTTTATTGTTCGGTTGATTTGCGCAATGCGGGTTTCAAGTTGGCGCCGGTGGATACCAATCTCTATCCGGGTGGCTTTAATAATCTGAATCCGCATTTCCTACCGTTGTGCGTGATGGCGGCGCAATCGGCGGTGGAGAAGGTGTGTCCCGAGGCGCAGCGCTTTTTGCTGATCCCGGAAAATCACACGCGCAATATGTTTTATTTGCAAAACGTCGCGGCTTTGCGCTACATCTTGCGCCAGGCCGGTCTGCAAGTGCGCATCGGCACGTTGATTCCCGAAATTACCGCACCCACCACGATTGATTTGCCAAATGGCGAGCAGCTCATTTTGGAGCCGCTGATACGCGAGGGGCGGCGCGTGAAGCTGGAGGGATTTGATCCTTGCGCGATTATTCTCAATAACGATTTGTCCGCAGGTATCCCAGCGATCTTGCAAGACTTGGAACAACCCGTCATTCCCCCCCTGCACGCCGGCTGGGCAACGCGTCTCAAATCCAATCACTTCGCCGCTTATAACGAGGTGGCCGATAGTTTCGCCAAACTGCTGGGCATCGATCCCTGGATCATCAATCCGCAGTTCGCCACCTGCGGCCGGGTGAATTTCCAAACGCGCGAAGGGGAGGATTGCCTGGCCGCGTTTGTCGATGATTTGTTGAGCGACATCCGCGTGAAGTACAAGGAATACGGCATTCAAGAAGAGCCATTCGTGATCGTCAAGGCCGACGCCGGCACCTACGGCATGGGCATCATGACCGCAAAATCGGCGGACGATGTGCGCGATTTGAATCGCAAGCAGCGCAACAAGATGTCGGTGGTGAAAGAAGGCCTGCAAGTGTCGGATGTCATCATCCAGGAAGGCGTGTACAGCTTCGAGAGCATCAATGAAGCCGTGGCCGAGCCGGTGGTGTATATGATGGACCGCTACGTGGTGGGCGGCTTCTATCGCGTGCATACCAGCCGCGGCAAGGATGAGAACTTGAATGCGCCGGGCATGCATTTCGTGCCGCTCGCATTCGAAGCACCCTGCTCCTTGCCGGATTGCAGCGGGCGTCCGGATGCGCCGCCGAATCGGTTTTATACCTATGGCGTGGTGGCGCGCTTGGCTTTGTTGGCTGCTTCGATTGAATTGGCACGCACTGATCCGCTTAATCTTGAGGTGGCGGCGTGATTTCTGATGCATGTCTTTCGTCTGCTAAATCCCCCCTAGCCCCCCTTTTTCAAAGGGGGGGATTAGGAGAGAGCGTGCCAAACAAAACTCCCCCCTTTGCAAAAGGGGGGCCGGGGGGGATTTCAAAGGCCTCGCTTTAATCGGAACCCCTCATGCGTCTTGCCATTATTCTCGACCCGCTCGAGCACATCAAAACCTACAAGGATTCGACGTTCGCCATCATGCGCGAAGCGGCGACGCGTGGGCACTCGCTGTTCGTGATGGAGCAGCAAGATGTATGGCTGCAGGGTGGGAGCGTGGTGTCGAGCGCACGCAAGCTCGATCTGGTGGACGACGCGCTGCGCTGGTATTCACTGGAAGAACCGGTCACTACACCGCTCACCGATTTTGACGCGGTGTTGATGCGCAAGGACCCGCCGTTCGATATGGAGTATGTGTTCAGCACCTATCTGCTGGAGCTGGCCGAGGCGCAGGGTGCGCATATTCTCAATCGGCCCGCATCGATCCGCGACTATAACGAGAAGCTGTCCATCGCAAAATTTCCGCAGTTCATGGCGCCCACGCTGGTGACGCGTGATCGGGCGCGGATTCGCGCCTTTCTCGCCGAGCAGGGCGATATCGTGGTCAAGCCGCTGGACGCGATGGGCGGGGCGAGCGTCTTCCGCTTAACCGAGTCTGACCTCAATTTGAATGTGATTCTGGAAACCATGACCGAGTGGGATACGCGCACGATCATGGCACAGCGCTTTATCCCGCAGATCGCGCAGGGCGACAAACGGATTTTGATTATCGATGGCGAAGCCGTGCCGTATGCTTTGGCACGCATCCCCAAAGCGGGCGAGACGCGCGGCAATCTCGCTGCCGGCGGCAAGGGTGTGGCGCAGCCGCTCTCCGCGCGCGATCAAGAAATTGCCGCTACGCTGGGCCCGGTGTTGAAAGCGGCTGGTTTGTTCTTGGTCGGTTTGGATGTGATTGGTGATTATCTGACTGAGATCAATGTCACCAGTCCCACCGGCATGCAAGAGATTAGTGCGCAGACAAAGTTCGACGTGGCGGCTATGTTTATCGACGCGCTGGAGCGCAAGTGCGCTTAATTTCGCCTGTGCGTATTCTGTGGTTTAAGTTTTTTCTGTTTGCGTTTGCCACAATCCTTGCCGGTTGCGGAAAAGAGCCGCTCTATCAGCAAGAATCTTACGTCTTTGGCACACAGGTTGAAGTCAGCATTTACGGCGAGACGGAAGCCAAAGCGCGCGCTGCCGCCGCCGCCGTGTTGCAGGAATTCGATCGCCTGCACCGTGAATTTCATGCCTGGAAGCCGGGCCCGCTCATGGCGCTTAATGCTGCGCTAGCGCGTGGTGAGCGGCATCAAGTGTCGGCGGAATTGGCGGCTGCGATTCGCGATGCGACCCAACTCTCCGAAGCCTCCGACGGCTTATTTAATCCGGCTATCGGCCAATTGATTGCCTTGTGGGGTTTTCAGAACGACGAATTTAAACCGGTGCAGCCTGATCCAGAAAAAATCGCCGCACTGGTGCGCGCGCAGCCGCGTATGCGCGATCTGACCGTGGATGCCAATAATTTTGTCTCCAGTCACAATCCAACGGTGCAGCTCGATTTCGGCGGTTACGCCAAGGGGCTGGCGCTGGATAATGCAGCGCGGATTTTGCGCGCGCAAGACGTGAAACATGCCTTGGTGAATATTGGCGGCAACATCATCGCCCTGGGCAAACATGGTTCACGCCCCTGGCATGTGGGGGTGAAGCATCCGCGCGCACCCGGCGCGTTGATTGAACTCGATTTAAACGATGGTGAGGCGATCGGCACGTCGGGCGATTACCAACGCTATTTTGAACTTAATGGCCAGCGCTATTGCCATATTATCGACCCGCGCACCGGCTATCCGGCGCCTGGCACGCAATCGCTTACCGTGCTGGCCGCACCCGGCCCCCAAGCCGGTGTGCTGTCGGATGCGGCTTCAAAACCCGGTTTTATAGCCGATATAAGAGAGTGGGAAACAGCATTAAAACGACTCGGTATCATCGCTGCGATACGTGTGGATGAAAGCGGTAAAATAGCTATGTCGGAAGCAATGGCCCGACGCGCCAAACGGGTGCGCGATTAAAAATAGACCCGGCCTTGGAACAGAAAGCAGGTGGTTAAATGATTGGGATATTGATCATCGCCCACGGTAGTTTGGGCGAAAGCTTGATGCACTGCGCCAACCATGTATTTGGGGGCCATCCGCCCCATGTGGCGTCAATGGGTGTGGCGCTGCACGATGAGCCGGCCACGATTTTGCCGCAGGTGAAGGCGCTCATTAAAGAACTGGACCAGGGCGATGGTGTGCTGGTGCTCTCGGATATGTACGGCGCGACCCCATGCAATGTGTGTTGCCGCTTGCTGGAGCCGGGGCGGGTAGATGTCGTGGCGGGGGTTAATCTGCCTATGTTGGTGCGCGTGCTCACTTACCGCAATGAGCCGCTGTCGGTGCTGGTGGAAAAAGCCATCAGCGGCGGTCGCGAAGGGGTGATCGAAGTTTCCAAGGAAGCATGCCGTGTTGCAACAGGACGTTGAAATCATCAATAAGCTAGGCTTACACGCGCGTGCCTCAGCCAAGCTCTCACAAGTTGCCAACCAATTCAAAAGCGACGTGCATTTGGAACGCAATGGCAATAAGGTCAACGCCAAGAGCATCATGGGCGTGATGATGCTCGCCGCCGCCAAAGGCAGTGCGATTGGCATCGAGACCAGCGGCCCCGACGAGTCAGAAGCCATGCAGGCGCTGATCGGCTTGATCCAAGACAAATTTGGCGAGGGCGAATGAGCTTCACCATGCATGGTGTGGCCGTTTCCGGTGGCATCGCCATCGGCTTCGCGCATCTGGTTTCGCACGCCACCCTTGAAGTCCCGCATTATGTGCTGCCCAAAGAATTGATGGCGGATGAAATCGTGCGCTTCGATAATGCGGTGCTGGCCACACGCCAAGAGATGGAATCAATGCGTGCGCATATTCCGGCTAATGCGCCGCCCGAGGTCGAAGCCTTTCTCGATGTGCACATGATGATTCTCAATGACTCGTCGCTATCCAAAGTTCCGCGGCAGTTGATCGAATCGCTGCAATGCAACGCAGAATGGGCCTTGACCCAGCAACTGGACAATTTGCTGGATCAGTTCGATGAAATTGAAGACGCCTATTTGCGTGAACGCCAGAATGACGTGATTCAGGTGGTGGAGCGGATACTGAAAGAGCTGCTCGGCCACCCCGGCATACCCGCCAGCGCCGCGACGCCGGAGGAAACCAGTATTTTGGTGGCGCATGATCTGTCTCCGGCAGACATGATTTTGTTCAAGCGCCACCAGTTCGCGGCGTTTGTCACCGATGTCGGCGGCGCCACCTCGCACACGGCGATTTTGGCGCGCAGCCTCAATATCCCTTCCGTGGTGGCCTTGCACCACGCGCGCCAATTGATCCGCGAGCACGAGCTGCTGATCGTGGATGGCGAGCAGGGTGTGGTCATCGTCAACCCCGACCAACATGTGTTGGCCGAGTACCGCATCAAGCAGAATCAATGGGAGATCGATCAACAGAAGCTCAAGCGCCTGGCCAGCGCGCCCACGCGCACGCTCGATGGCACGCCGGTGGAGTTGCACGCCAATATCGAGTTGCTGCAGGATTTGCCCCTGGTGCGCGACAACGGCGCACGCGGCATCGGCCTCTTCCGCAGTGAGTTTTTGTTCATGAATCGCCCCGATTTGCCCGATGAGGAAGAGCAATTCCAAGCTTACCGCGCGGTGGCGGAGGGTTTGAATGGCTTGCCGGTCACCATCCGCACGCTGGATTTGGGTGCGGACAAACAGCTCACGCAAATGGAGCATGGCGTAAGCGCGAATCCGGCGCTGGGTTTGCGCGCGATCCGCTTGTGTTTGGCCGAGCCGCATTTATTCCATACCCAGATTCGCGCCATTCTGCGCGCCTCGCACTATGGCAAGGTGCATATGCTGGTGCCGATGTTGTCCGCGCTGTCGGAGCTGGAACAGACGCTGCACCACGTCAAAGCCGCCAAGCTCAGTCTGGACGCGGAAAACATACCCTACGACAAGGGGATAAAGATCGGCGGCATGATCGAGATTCCTGCCGCCGCGCTCATGGTGCAAAGCTTCGCGAAGAAACTGGATTTTCTCTCGATCGGCACCAACGATTTGATTCAGTACACGCTCGCCATCGATCGCACCGACGACGCGGTGGCGCACTTGTATGACCCGCTGCACCCGGCGGTGCTGCAATTGGTCGCGCACACCATTCGCACCGCCAATCGCCTCGGTACGCCGGTCGCGGTGTGCGGCGAAATGGGCGGCGATCCCAAGCTAACCCGGCTGCTGCTCGGCTTCGGTCTGCGCGAATTTTCCATGCATCCGGCGCATCTGCTGGCGGTCAAACAGCAAGTGCTCAAAACCAACCTGCCGGAACTGCATACGCTGGTTTCCAAAATACTCAAAGCCGAAGAACCGGATAAAGTGCGCAGCCTGCTGGCCAAGCTGAACAGCATTTAAAGTAGCGTTCTGCCGCGCCACGTTATAATTTCATCTTTTCACCTATTCTCCATCCCCTATGAAATCTTTGCTGTTGTTCCTTTCGCTATTTATCGCCGTTTCGACCCACGCCGCCGATTCTTCGTTGCTGCCCCCCGTTCCCGCGCCGGATATCGCCGCGCGCGCCTATTTGCTCATGGATTTTCAAAGCGGCCAAGTGTTGCAAGCGCAGAAAGCCGACGAGCGCATCGAGCCGGCCTCGCTCACCAAGCTGATGACCGCCTACCTCACCTTCACCGCGTTGAAGCAAGGGCGCTTAAAAACTGACCAAACCTTGCCGGTATCGGAGAAGGCCTGGCGCGCAGAAGGTTCGCGCATGTTCATTCAGCCCAATACGCCGGTGCGGGTGGATGACTTGATGAAGGGCATGATCGTGCAGTCCGGCAACGATGCCTGCATTACCTTGGCGGAGGGCATCGCCGGTAGCGAAGAGGCCTTCGTGGTGCTGATGAATCGCGAAGCCAAACGGCTGGGCATGAGCAATACCCAGTTCGTGAATTCCACCGGCTTGCCGCATGCGCAGCATTACACCACTGCAAGTGATCTGGCTAAATTGGCAGCGGCGATCATTCGCGATTTCCCCGAATACTATGGGTTGTATTCGATCAAGGAATTCACTTATAACAAAATCACCCAGCCCAACCGCAACCGCCTGTTGTGGCAAGACCCCTATGTGGATGGAATCAAAACCGGACACACCGAGTCGGCGGGTTTTTGTTTGATCACTTCCGCCAAGCGCGGCGAAATGCGCTTGATCTCAGTGGTGCTCGGCACCGTTTCCGACAACGCGCGCACGGCAGAGAGCCAGAAGCTGCTGAACTATGGTTTTCAGTTCTACGAATCTTATCGCCTGTACCAAAAAGGGCAGGCGGTAGCTACGTTGCCGGTCTATAAGGGCAGTGAAAATCTGCTCAAGGCCGGCTTTACGCACGACGTGTTTCTGACCTTGCCCAAGGGCCATTACGCGCACGCCAAAGCCACGCTCACCAGCCGCCAACCGCTGCTTGCGCCGCTCACAGTGGGGCAGGCGGTGGGCACGGTGACCGTGAATGTGGAAGGCAAACCCGTCATCAGCCTGACCCTGCAATCACTGGACGAAGTAAAAGTGGCGGGCATCTTCGGCCGTGCATGGGATAGCATGAGGTTGCTGTTCAAATGATTTATCTCAATGGTCGCTTCATGCCGATTGAAGAAGCGATGGTGCCGGTGCTGGATCGCGGCTTTATTTTCGGCGATGGCGTGTATGAGGTCATACCGGCGTATTCGCGCTTACCCTTCCGTTTGGCCGAGCATTTGCGCCGGCTGCAAAACAGCCTGGATGCGATCGGTCTGAAAAATCCCTATTCCGATGCCGAGTGGGCAAAGTTGATCGCGGAACTGATCGCGCACAATGCGGGTGAAGACCAATATCTTTACCTGCACATCACCCGCGGCGTAGCCAAGCGCGATCATGCCTTTCCCGTCGTTGTCACGCCCACCGTGTTCATGATGAGCTCGCCGCTGCCTTCGCCGCCACCGGAACTAAAAGCCAGCGGCGTCACCGCCATCACCACGCAGGATAATCGCTGGTTGCGCTGCGACATCAAATCGATTTCGCTGTTGCCCAATGTGCTGCTGCGCCAGCAAGCAGTCGAAGCCGGCACCATGGAAGCGCTGCTGTTGCGCGATGGTTTTCTGACTGAAGGCGCGGCCAGTAATATTTTTGTGGTGAGCCAGGGCGTGCTGCTGGCGCCGCCCAAAAATAATCTCATGCTGCCCGGCATTACCTACGATTTGGTGTTGGAGTTGGCCGAGGCCGATGGCATGCCGACCCGCGTTGGTCCGGTGGCGGAAGTGACGGTGCGTGCCGCTGACGAGTTGTGGCTTACGTCTTCCACGCGCGAAGTGCTGCCGATCACCGTGCTCGACGGACAGCCCGTGGGCAACGGCCTACCCGGCCCGCTGTTCAAGCGTATGGATGATTTGTACCAAGCCTACAAAGCGACCGTGATGCGTCAACCAAGCTAATCGATGAGCGACGAAAAAACCACGCTGCTGGAATTTCCCACCGCCTTCCCTCTCAAAATCATGGGCGAGGCGCGGGACGATTTCACCCAAGTCATGGTGGAAATCGTGTGCAAGCACGCGCCGGATTACGACCCGGCCAGCGTCGAAATGCGTCCGAGCAAGCAGGGGAAATATCTTGGTCTCACCTGCGTGATACAAGCCACCTCGCAAGCGCAACTCGATGCGCTGTATCGCGAGTTGTGCGCGCATCCGCTGGTGAAGATGGTTCTGTAGGCGCGGAGTTAATCTGCCTTTGATCATCAAACATCTCGGCCGCGCCGACTACGAACCCACTTGGCACGCCATGCAGGCTTTCACCGCTGCGCGCGGCCCCGATACGCCGGATGAAATCTGGTTGCTGGAACACCCCCCCGTGTTTACGCTGGGCCTCGCAGGCAAGCGCGAACACATTCTGCACACTACGGATATACCTATCATCCCCATCGATCGCGGCGGGCAAGTCACCTACCACGGCCCGGGGCAAGTCGTGGCCTACCTGCTGCTCGATCTGAAACGCCGTGGCTACGGCGTACGCGAACTGGTGGCGCGCATGGAGCAAGCGGTGATCGACCTGCTTGCTGATTATGACGTCACAGCCGAACGGCGTGAACGCGCACCTGGCGTGTATGTCGCCGGCAAAAAAATCGCCGCGCTCGGGCTGCGCATCAAACATGGCATGAGCTACCACGGCTTAGCACTTAATGTGGACATGGATTTGACGCCGTTTACCCACATCAATCCCTGCGGCTATGCCGGGCTGGAAGCGACCCAACTCAAGGATTTAGGCGTCGTGGTGGATTGGGAGGCGGTGTCACGCGAGCTGGGTACGATACTTCAAGAGCGGCTGTAAAGCTAAAACACGGGTAAAATGAGAACCTTTCTCTGGATTTGGCATGCCCGATAACTGGCTTAACAAGGTAAATTGGACGCATGAAGGCCTGGTGCCGGTGGTAGCCCAAGAGGCGGAAACCGGGCAGGTGCTGATGTTTGCCTGGATGAACCGCGAAGCCTTGCGCCAAACCGTCGAGACCGGCGAGGCGGTGTACTGGTCCAGATCACGCAAGAAGCTCTGGCACAAGGGCGAAGAATCCGGCCATGTGCAAAAGGTAAAAGACATTCGGCTCGACTGCGACGAGGATGTGTTGTTGATCACAGTGGAGCAAATCGGCGGCATCGCCTGCCACACCGGGCGCCATAGCTGCTTTTTTCAGAAACTCGACGGCAAAAATTGGGTCAATGTGGAACCGGTGCTGAAAGACCCGAACGAAATCTACAAAAAATGAGCGATATCCTGAACCGATTGGCCGAGACGCTGGAAGCGCGCAAAAACGCCGACCCGCAAAGCTCGTACGTGGCTAAACTCTACGCCAAGGGGCTGGACGGCATCCTCAAGAAAATCGGCGAGGAGTCGGCCGAAGCGATTATCGCAGCCAAGGGCAACGATAAAAGCCAAGTGGTGTACGAGGTGGCGGACTTGTGGTTTCACACGCTGGTATTGCTGGCGCAGCAAGGCTTGCACCCAGACGATGTGCTGAATGAGTTGGCGCGGCGCGAAGGGCTCTCCGGTATCGCGGAAAAAGCCGCGCGCGCAAAGGAATAAAGCCATGAACGACTGTCTTTTCTGCAAAATCGTGCGCGGCGAGATCCCCAGCAAAAAAGCTTATGAGGACGAGGAGGTGCTGGTGTTCCACGATATCCACCCGATCGCCCCGGTGCATTTGCTGTTGATCCCGAAGGCGCATGTGGCATCCCTGACTGATTGTGATGCCCAGCATCAGACAATTTTAGGCAAGTTGTTGCTCATGGCGCCGAAGCTGGCGCTGGAGCATGGCTTAGATAATGGCTTTCGCACCATGATCAATACCGGCCCCGGCGGGGGGCAAGAAGTGTTTCATCTACATCTGCACGTATTTGGCGGCGGCGACCGCATACCGAAACTTTAATTTAGAAGGAGCAATCACATGGGAACGTTCAGTATTTGGCATTGGTTGATTGTGCTGGTCATCGTGCTGGTGATTTTTGGCACCAAGAAGCTGCGCAACGTCGGCTCCGACCTGGGCGGCGCGGTGAAAAGCTTCAAAGACGCGGTGAAGAGCGAAGAGACGCCGCCGAAGCAAATCGACGCCAATGCCAGCGCCGGTCAGACCATCGAAGGCGAAGTGAAGGAAAAAACGAAAAGTTAGTGAGGAGTAAGGCGTGAGGTGAACCCCCAGCCTCCACGCCTTATCCGCCACCCCCTTCACCCCTAACGCATTACTCAATCAATGTTCGATATCGGTTTCTCCGAGCTCATGGTCATCGGCGTGGTCGCACTCATCGTGCTGGGCCCGGAACGCCTACCTAAAGTGGCACGCACCGCCGGCCACTTATTTGGCCGCTTGCAACGCTATGTTTCCGAAGTGAAGCAACAAGTGAAGCAGGAGATGGACGCGGAGGAACTGAAAAAATTCCAGACGGAATTTCAGGGTGCGAAGGACGCATTCAATGGCGTGGAGCAATCCATCCACAATGAAGCGAAAGAAACCGAACAGCATTTGCTGCGCGCGGTCGATATTGAGCCGCCGTCTTCGCTGGATTTCGTAGAAGAACCCGTCGCGCACGAAGCCACCCCGCACGAACCTTCGCCACAACTGGAATTGCCGCTGGCGGCCGCTGATTCTGCGGTGCAAGCTTCCCCCGAAGCCGCGCCAAAATGAGCAACGAACAAAGCATCATTTCCCATTTGCTGGAATTGCGCGACCGGCTGTTGCGCACCGTCATGGTACTAGCGGCGATCTTCATTGTTTTGTTTTTCTATCCCGGCGCGAACAAGCTCTATTCCCTGCTCGCGCAGCCTTTACTGGCCAGCCTGCCCAAGGGCGGGCAGATGATCGCCACGGAAGTGACCACGCCATTTTTCGTGCCGATGAAAGTGGCGGGCATGGCGGCGTTCTTGATTGCGCTGCCCTATATCTTGTACCAATTGTGGGCTTTTATCGCACCCGGCATGTATGCGCATGAGAAACGCTTTGCCCTGCCGGTCGTGATCTCGGGCACCTTGCTGTTTTTCCTCGGCATGGCTTTCGCCTATTTTGCTGTGTTCCCGGTGGTGTTCGGCTTCATCACCCAGGTTGCGCCCGAGGGCGTGGCGGTGATGACCGATATCAGCAAATACCTTGATTTCGTGTTGACGCTGTTCTTGGCCTTCGGCATCACGTTTGAGGTGCCGGTAGTGGTGGTGCTGTTGGTGAAAATGGGCTTTGTCACCGTGCAAAAGCTCAAGGATTTCCGCCCTTACATGATCGTCGGCGCATTTGTCATTGGCGCCATCTTCACGCCACCCGATGTCATTTCGCAATTCATGCTCGCTGTGCCGCTGTGGCTGTTGTATGAGCTGGGCATCGTCGTGTCAGGTTTTATCAGCAAGCCGGTTCCGGTCGACACTTACCAGCCGCTGTCCGATGCGGAGATGGATGCCGAGTTGGACAAGACGGATTCATCCGCATCAGCGGAGCCTGATCCAAAATGAGACGCGGGTTAGCGACGTTATTTGTTCTGCTGATCGCTTTCCCTGCCCATGCGCTGGACAATCAACTCAAGCAGCATCCTTCGCCTTATCTCGCGCTGCACGGCACGGATCCCACCGCTTGGCAGGAATGGAATGCGCAAACCATCGAACGTGCGCGGCGTGAGAACAAGCTGCTATTCGTCTCCATTGGCTATTTCTCCTGCCACTGGTGTCATGTCATGCAGCGCGAGAGCTACAAGAATCCAGAAATTGCCAAGCTGCTGAACGAACGGTTTATCCCGGTGAAAGTGGATCGCGAAATCAATGGTGCACTCGACGCCGAGCTGCAAGCTTTCGCTGAAGCTACGCGCAAGCAAGCCGGTTGGCCGCTGAATGTGTTTATCACGCCTGAGGGCTATCCCTTGTTCGCGCTGTTGTACGCACCGCCGCAGGAGTTTATGCAAACCATCAGCCGGCTCGACGCGCGCTGGCAACAAGAGAGCGACAAGTTGAAGCAAGTCGCCCAATCCGCTGCGCAGGAAATGCCAATCGCGCAAGAGCCCGAAGCGAAATTCGCGCCGCAGATCGGCCAGCTTTATCGTCAGCGTTTGGTAGAAGAGGCGCTGGCGCACGCCGACCCTTTCCGCGGCGGCTTCGGTACGGCCAATAAATTTCCACATGCGCCGCAACTCGCCGCCTTGTTGGAAGTAGGGCGCCAAACGCCTAATGCCAAGCTGGCCGAATTTCTGCGTATGACCTTCGATCAAATGGCCGCACTGGGCTTATACGATCATGTCGGCGGCGGCTTTTTTCGCTACACCACCGACCCGGATTGGCACATCCCGCATTTCGAGAAAATGCTCTACGACAATGCGCAACTCGCCAGCCTCTATCTGCAAGCGGCAAAAGATTTGAAGCGTCCCGAGTATCGTGACACGGCATATGCCACGCTCGACTTCATGCTGGTCGACATGCGCGATCAAGCGAGCGGCGCGTTCATCACCAGCACCTCCGCCATCGATGCCCAAGACCGCGAAGGGGGGGTGTATCTGTGGGATAAGGCGGTGCTTAAAAAATTACTGACGCCAGCGGAATACAAGCTTGCCACCCGCTATTGGGGGCTTGAGCGTCCCGCAGATTTTGAATTTGGCTACCTGCCGTTGCATCTAGCCAAGCCCAGCAAAGCAGACAACGTTAGTCTTAAAGCGATCTACGCGAAGCTGAAAGTTGAGCGCAGCCAACGCGGGCTGCCCAAGGACAATAAATTACTGGCCGGATTGAACGGCCTCGCCCTGATCGCGCTCGCCGACGCCGCCACCCAAGAGCCGCGCTTTAAACCTGCTGCGCAGCAAGTGCGCGATTTTCTCGCCGCCAAATTAAATACCCCGCAAGGCCTGCTCAAAGGCTACGCTCAAGGCAAGCCGCTTGGCCCGGGCGACTTAGAAGATTACGCCTATGTGGCAACAGGGTTGCTCGCCTATGCGCGCATGGCGAACAGTGATGTGGAGCGCGAACTTGCGCGCCAACTGGTAAGCGATGCCTGGAAAAAATTCCACACCCCACGCGGCTGGCAGCTCGAACAAAAACCGCTGCTGGCGCGGCCCTACTATCAAGCCATCGTGCCCGACGGCGCGACCTATTCCGCCGCGTCGCTCATCGTTAAAGCCAGTTGGGAACTCGGCGGCAAAGAGCTGCGCACCGCCGCGCTCAAGGCGCTGAATGTGGGTTACCCGATCCTGGATCAAGGCGCCTTCTGGTATGCCACGCAGGTCAGCGCGATGAGTGCAGTGAAGTAGTGCCGTTGGTTTATGGCGTTTCCCAGTTCCCGGAACGTTTTGGATTGAGCGTGGCCTGTTCGCCCCATACTTTTTTCGCCAACTGTTCATCTCGACTGATGCCCGTCAACCCCCAGTAAGGCATGACGGCGGGTTGTGTGGCACAGTTCTTGTAGCGCGCGGCTTCAGCGGCGAGCATGGATTTGTGGATCGAATCGCAACCGACGATTGTGATGCCAGTAAATAAATCACAACTGTAGGCCCCGGCATCCACCTTGCCATTTTTGATGAACGCGGCGGGTTCCACGGCATGTGCGCTGCGGGGTGAGCCGACTACCCAAGTGTAAGGCGCCGGGCTTTCCGCTTCTTTGCCGCGCGCGTCGAGAAAAATTCCTTTCTCGAAATTACGCCAAAATTCCTCATCAGTCAGGTAGATTTTTTCCGGTTTGCCGGTGAACTGGTATTCGCCACCACAGCTGCTGGTTTGCGTGCGCTCACCCCATCCGCCATTCATGACCCAGGCGGTACCGCCATGAGAACGGATGTCGTAGGCCACGCGTAGCGACGCCGCGAGTCCGCCGGCAGCGTCGGGCCAAGCGTGGATCAGGGTGATTTCTTTCGCGTTGCCGATGACCCGGGTGAGTAAGGTTTCCCATTGCGCTTTCGACAGCGGAAGTTTGGTTTCCTTGATTGTTATTGTCTTCCCGCTGCTGGTAAAGGAGCCGGCTTGGCGGATACTTTCCCAGTCCAGGAGACCGCACTCCGGTTTACCTGATTTAACCAACTTCAACACCAAGCCCCGAGGTTCATCAACGAGAATCGAGCTTGCCCATGCTCCGCTGTGAGCACCGATTAACCCTGTACTGAGTAGAACAGCACCGATAAGTTTTAAAATTGAACCTGACATGACATTTCCTCCGGTTTGATTTGGAAATAGATGCATCGCCAGGACGGCGATAGATGTCATCATGCTCTTGGAATATGTCAATGGCAATAAGGAAGAGCATTACAAAAACTTCAGGGGGGAGCTAAGGCTGGCAAGCTTTATCGCAAATCGCCATCCACATACAACCAGCGTTCCTCTATACGTTCAAAACGGCTGATTTCATGCAGCCGATGCGCGCGGCCGTTGAGTTTGTAGCGCGCGACGAACTCAACGCGCGCATGGTCTGCATCGATGACTTCATGGTGCTTGATCGTTAATCCCAGCCACTTCGTGTCGGCTTGATCCGTTAAATTCAGATTCGCGGGGCGGGTGCTGGGGTGCCAGGTTGCCTTGAGATAGGCTGCATTTTGTAGCGTGAAAGCAGTGTAGCGCGAGCGCATAAGGGCTTCCGCCGTGGGCGGGGTGGCGGCGCCGCTCAAGTAAGGTGCGCAGCAGGTGCTGAATGCATGCCCGCTGCCGCAGGGGCAAATAATTTCAGCGCTCAGGGGTAAAAAACCAACAGCTTATAACCTATGGCTTCTAAACCCACCAACTCAAGGGTGAGCTTGATCGGCAATTCGTCTTGGCTGGGCATGCCAGATTCGGGCTTGATCTTCTGCGGCAGATAGTCGGCCGGCGTGAATTGGCGGCGGGCGAGGGTTTGATTGGTGCTGTCGGTGAGGGTGAGTTCCAAGCTCGGATAGGCTTGGCGATACGGGGCGAGATTGCGTAGGCTCGCATTGAGGATGACGCCCCCGGGTCGCTCCGGTGCGCCTTGCAATTCGGAGGAATCGAGCTTGATGAGATCGGCATTGGCCAGCAATTCGACCTTGCATTGTAAGAGGCGGCACAGCGAGGTGAGTGTGGGTTTGGTTTCCGGATAATAGGCAGCCAGTTGGCTGCGCAGGAAATATACCGACTGGCCCGCCAACACCAGACATAACACCGCTATACCCGCACCCCAGACGACGCCCCGCCAACGTGTGTGCTTTTCCTGCGTGCTGAGTTGCAGCTGCAGATTGTTGAGTTTCTCATGCAGCTCGGGCGTGATATGCAAGCCAGACTTGGGGGTGTCATCGACTTCCTCGATCAACTCCGGGTGGGTGCTGGCAGCAATTTCGCGGTTGATCGCTTCCGCCTCGCGTTCGATTTGATCGTCGGTGGGAATCGGAAACGTGGCCGTCATTTGCTCAGAAATGGTCATGGGGCGCACATCACGCACATATATTTCTGAGATCTCTGCTTGATCCAGCGCCGCTTCATCTTCAAGCTCATCCATGAAGTCATCTTCCGGGGGCGCCATCAAGCTCACGGTTTCGATCGGGGTGACCAGTGTCTCGTACGCATTGAAAACATAGGCGCACTTACCACACCGCACTTTACCGGCATGCGCATCGAGCTGATCCGGTTTGACGCGGAATACCGCGTGGCAGGAGGGGCAAGTGGTTTGCATGGTGTCGCTCATCGCCGTATGCCGCTCAAGCAGGCCCAGCCTTCATCGATGAGGGCGGGGTGCATATTGAACCATTCACCGTAAAGGGCGCGCATTTCTTCCGCTTGTTCGGCCAGGATGCCGTACAGCACGATACGACCACCGATCTGCACGCGTGAAGCGAGCATGGGCGCCAGGACTTTGAGCGGATTGGATAGGATATTAGCGATCACGACAGCATATTGTGCACCAGGTACTGCATCCGGCAAATAGAAATGCGCGTCAACGATATTGCGCGCGGCATTGTCGCGCGCCGATTGCACCGCTTGCGGATCGATATCGATGCCTATGACTTCCCCAGCGCCTAGCCGCTTTGAAGCGATGGCGAGGATGCCCGATCCGCAGCCATAATCCAGCACCGATTCGCCGCCGCGCAGATTTGCATCCAGCCATTGCAAGCACAGCCGGGTCGTGGGGTGGCTGCCGGTGCCGAAAGCCAGGCCCGGATCGAGCACGAGATTGATCGCGGCAGGATCGGGCGCCGCATGCCACGACGGCACAATCCACAGCCGGTCGGAAATTTTAATCGGATCGAATTGCGATTGGGTCAAGCGCACCCAATCCTGCTCAGCGAGTTGTTCGATGTGATAGGGCGGTAACGATTTGATCTCGGCAACATCGCAAGCTTGCTGCAAAATCGCGGCGATGTCGGCATCGGTCTCGAATAGCGCGCTCACCTGACTGTCGTTCCAGGTTTCCGCCAGACAACCGGGCTCGCCAAAGATCGGCTGTTCGGCATCGGTCCCGGCGTGCGCGTCTTCGATGCTGACTGAGAGCGCGCCCAGTTCCATCAGGGCATCGCTCAGCGCGGTGGCGGTGGCTGAATCAGCGGGGATTTTAAGAACTTGCCAGGGCATGGTCAGTATCCGGGATTCAGGGGGGTAGGGGCGAGGCACGCCTCGCCCACTCAAGACTTTTTAAGCGCTTCGAGCTTATGCGTCAGATAATGAATCGACGCGCCACCTTCAACAAAGGCGCTATCGGTCATCAGATCCTGATGCAGCGGGATATTCGTCTTGATGCCATCCACGATCATTTCAGACAGGGCGATGCGCATGCGCGCAATAGCTTGATCGCGCGTGTCGCCGTAGGCGATGACCTTGCCGATCATGGAATCGTAATACGGTGGCACGTAGTAGTTTTGATACACATGCGAATCGACGCGGATGCCGGGCCCGCCGGGTGCATGGTATTGCGTAATGCGGCCGGGCGAGGGCACTGAGGTGTAAGGGTCTTCGGCATTGATACGGCATTCAATGGCATGACCGCGGAACACGATTTCCTTTTGCTTGAAGCGCAATTTTTCGCCAGCGGCGACGCGGATTTGTTCTTGAATGATATCCACGCCGGTGATCATCTCGGTGACCGGATGCTCCACCTGAACCCGCGTGTTCATTTCGATAAAGAAAAACTCACCATCTTCATACAAAAACTCGAAGGTGCCGGCGCCGCGGTATTTGATCTTGCGGCAAGCGGCGGCACAGCGTTCACCAATTTTGTCGCGCAGCTTGGCGTTCAGTAAGGGCGCGGGCGCTTCCTCGATAATTTTTTGATGCCGCCGTTGCATGGAGCAATCGCGCTCGCCCAAATAGATCGCGTTGCCGTGTTCATCCGCCATCACTTGGATTTCGATGTGGCGCGGGTTTTGCAGGAATTTTTCGAGGTAAACCTCGGGGTTTCCAAACGCCGCACCCGCCTCAGTTTTGGTCATCGATACCGAATTCAGTAGATTCGCTTCGGTGTGCACCACACGCATGCCACGTCCGCCACCACCACCGGCAGCCTTGATAATCACCGGGTAGCCGACCTCTCGACCGATGCGCAAGATTTCGTCCGGATCATCCGGCAGCGCGCCTTCGGAACCGGGCACGCAGGGCACACCGGTTTCGATCATGGCGCGCTTGGCGTTGACCTTGTCGCCCATCATGCGAATAGTCTCGGGGCGCGGGCCAATAAACACGAAGCCGCTCGATTCCACGCGCTCGGCAAAGTCGGCGTTTTCCGATAGGAAACCATATCCGGGGTGAATCGCCTCGGCATCGGTCACTTCCGCCGCCGCGATAATCGCTGGCACATTGAGATAGCTTAGATTGCTTTGCGCTGGGCCGATGCAAACCGACTCGTCGGCGAGCTTCACATATTTAGCTTCGGAATCGGCCTCGGAATGCACCGCGACCGTTTTGATGCCCATCTCGCGGCAAGCGCGTTGGATGCGGAGCGCGATTTCACCCCGATTGGCTATGAGTATCTTCTCGAACATATTAAGCCTTAAGTTAACCGCGGAGACGCAGAGGCGCGGAGAGGACTATATTGCTTTCCTCTGGCGTCCCCGCGTCTCCGCGGTTCAAACAATTACCCAATAATAAATAGCGGCTCGCCGTACTCGACCGGTTGGCCATTCTCGACCAAGATCGCCTTGATCACGCCGCCCTGGTCGGCTTCGATTTCGTTTAAGAGTTTCATGGCTTCGATAATGCACAGCGTATCTCCTGCATTCACGCTTTGGCCGACTTCCACAAACACCTTGGCGCCGGGGGAGGCAGAGCGGTAAAAGGTGCCTACCATCGGTGATTTGACCGCATGGCCTTCTGGCTCGACCGGGGCGGCGACCGCTGCAGGTGCGGCAGCAACGGCGGGTGCCGGCGCCATACCTCCCATCATGTGCATCTGCTGCGGCGAGGCGAACACCATCTGCGATCCGGCGGCGTGGCGGGTGATGCGAACTTTTTCTTCGCCCTCGGTGATCTCAAGTTCGGCGATGCCGGATTCTTCGACCAAATCAATAAGCTTTTTCAGCTTGCGTAAATCCATAGCGATATTCCTTCTAGCTTGCTAAATTATTTGGACAGCGCGTAATCGAGTGCGAGTTCGTAGCCCATGGGGCCGAGCCCGCTGATGACCCCCACCGCCAAATCCGAGAAATACGAATGATGGCGGAAGGGTTCGCGCGCGAACACATTGGAGAGGTGTACTTCGATGAACGGGATGCCGACTGCCGAGATGGCGTCCCGCAAGGCGACGCTGGTATGGGTAAACGCCGCTGGGTTAAAGAGGATGAATGTGACGCCGTCACGGCCCGCATGGTGGATGCGATCGACCAGATCGGATTCGGCATTGCTTTGAAATACGGCAAGCTGGGCACCGGCCGTCGCGGCGCGCTTTTTGAGCCGGGCGTCGATTTGCGCCAGGGTATCGTGGCCATAATGCTCCGGCTCCCGCGTACCCAGGAGATTCAGATTGGGGCCGTGGAGCACCAGGATGTTTTTCTTGTTTTTGACGCTAGCCTTAGCTTTGGTAGCGCCCGTTTTGGCCGCTTTAGAGGCGGGGGCGTTTTTCAACATAGGCGCAAGTTTGCCGCAAAAAGCCCGATTTTGTCCAGCAAATGGGCGAAATTGTCGTTAACTTGCAGGTTGACAAATGGCCGATTTCCAGTTCAAAGCCAACCCTATAGCAAAGGCGGGAGGACTTTATCCAGTTCCTTTTTGCGCACCGCCCCCACCCCCAGATACACCACTTTACCTTGGCGATCGATGATGGCGGTGAACGGAATGCCCTTGGCTTTATTGCCCAGTTTGACCGCAAAGTCATAGGCTTCCGGCCCGCCGATCAGCAGTGGGTACTTGATGCCGAATCTGTTGGCAAAATCCGCGACTTTGGCCGGTTCATCCAAAGCCAGGCCGACAATGGCGACTCCTTTGGCGCGATAAATTGCGTCGGCCTGAATGAAATCAGGTATTTCCTCTATACAAGGCGGGCACCAGGTAGCCCAGAAGTTAAGCACCAGCACTTTCCCCTTCCAGTTACCGAGTTGTTGTGATTTGCCAGCCAGATCGACGAAGTTAGTAGTATAAAGTTGCTCTGGTGTGATATCGGCGTCGCCCGGCTCGGTGCGCCACAAACCGACGCCAATGCCCAGCACCAAGGCTATCGCCGCCCCAAGGATGATAATTAAGGTGTTGTTTTTAAGCATTGTTATTTCAACCCGCTATCCAAACTTTGCAGGAATTTCTCTGGCGCTTGATAGCCAATGACGCGGGTAGGCTGCTCGATACCTTCTTTATTAAAGAAGATGATGCCCGGTGGCCCGAACAGTTTGAAACGTTTGAGTAAGGCTTTATCCGCATCCGAGTTGGCGGTGACATCCGCTTGCAGCAGTAGCACATCCTTGAGCCGCGCCTGTACTTTCGGGTCGTTGAAGGTGAAGCGCTCCATTTCCTTGCACGAGACACACCAGTCGGCGTAGAAATCCAGCATCACCTGTTTGCCCTTGGCGGCTTGGATGCGCGCGTCCAGTTCCTCGACGGTTTTCACCCGTTCAAATTTCAGGCCGTGCTCGATCGGGGCCGCGATCGCCGAGCCGCTACCCGTAGTGCTCAGGCGGATGCCGGCGAGCGGTTGCAAGATGTCGCGGCTGCCGGACAGCGCGCCGATGGCGAGCGAGACGCCGACCACCAGGGAAATGACGCCCCATCCTTTCCAGAATTTTTTGAAGCCGCTGGCGTTGGGCGGCAGCGGATCGAGTGCGTGCAGGTAAATCGCGGAGATGATTAAGAGCGCCGCCCACAACAACATGTGGAGCAAAGACGAAATGACTGGCGAAATCAGCCAAATCGCCACGCCTAAGAGCAGCACGCCGAAGAAGGCTTTGACCGCATTCATCCACCCGCCGGCGCGCGGCAGCAGCGCGCCACCCGCCACGCCCACCACAATCAACGGCGCGCCCATGCCCAGTGACAAGGCGAATAAGCTCCAGCCGCCCAACCATGCATCGCCGGTTTGGCTGATATAAAGCAGCGCGCCTGCCAATGGTGCGGCAACACACGGACCAACGATCAGCGCCGATAGCGCGCCCATGATAAAGACGCCGCTTAAATTGCCGCCCTTCATCTTGTTGCTGCTTTCGGTCAGACGGCTTTGAATGAAGCTCGGCATTTGTAATTCAAAAAAGCCAAACATGGAAAAAGAAAGCACCACGAAAACCACGGCGAAGGAGCCCAAGACCCAGGGATTTTGCAGTGCGGCGGAGAGCAGCGCGCCGGACTTGCCGGCCGCGACGCCGGCGGCGGTGTAAGTAATCGCCATCCCCAACACATAGGTCAGCGACAAGACCAAGCTTTTGGTTTTGGTGAGCTGATGCCCTTGGCCGGCGATGATGCCGGAGAGAATCGGGATCATCGGAAACACGCACGGCGTAAACGTGAGCAACAAACCAAACCCAAAAAAGCTAGCGATGATCAGCCAGAAATTGCCACCCTTGAGGATGTTGGCGATTTGCGATTGCTCATCCTGCGCTGCGGCGGGAGCGGCCGCAAGGGGAGCAGGAGCGGCCCGATCCGAGGTTGGCGCCGCTGGCGTAGCGGCGGCGGGCGCGCTATCGGCTTTGACGATCGCGCCTCCCAAGAGGCTCACCTCGAAGCGCTGATTCAGCGGCGGATAACAGACGCCGACTTTTTCGTTGCAGCCCTGATAGTCCACGCGCAGCGCGATTTTGTCCGCGCTGCCCGCTTCGCGTTTTAGTGTTACTTCCGCCGTCACCGCTTGGTGGTAAACCTCGGCCTTGCCGAATGTCGGATCGGATTTTTCCTCGCCCTTGGGCAGCTTTACGCCTGCCACCGTCACGCCTTTGCCATTGAGCAGCGTGACTTTGATCTTGTCGCGGTAGAGATAAACATTCGCAGTCGGGGCGATGGTCAGCAGCAGGGTATTCGCGTCTTTCGTATTGAGGCTGACTTTGAACGCTTCTTCCGCCGGCAGTAATTCATCGCCCGAACCACCCAGGCTGAGACCAAGATCCTTCAATGCGGCCAGCGCACCGCCGCCACTTTTTGCTGCCGGGGCGGGAGCTGCAAAATTTATTTTCACACTTTGCGTGAGCGGCGGGTAGCACACGCCGACATCGGCGCAGCCCTGTGAAATGGCTTTCAGGGAAATGGCTTGCGCGTTGCCGCGATTGATCGGCAGCTTGATGATGAGCAGGCCACGATGCGTTTCGACCTTGCCGAAAAACTCGTCCTGTTTGATTTTTCCGGGCGGGATCTGCGGCGTGCCCAACGTGGCTTCTTTCGGCTCGACCTCGAATTTGAATTTGTCGTGATACAGGTAATAGTCTTTTGCGATTTGATAGCGTACTTCGAGCGTGTTGCCATCCAGCGCCTTGGCCGAGATGACAAAAGCTTTTTCCGGTTCCAGCAGATCGGCTTCTTCTATTGCATGGCTGAAAGTAGGTAATAAGAGGAGTAAAGCGGCAAAGCTGAGGATGATTTTTTTCATGAGGTTTAGTCGTAGTGTGATGCCGCGCATGACGTAGAGCCTTTTATTAAATGATGGTTTCGGCGCGAACCCATTCAAGATAAGCGGGCAAGCCGGCCACCAATGGGACTGCGATGATCTCGGGAAGTTCGTAAGGGTGATTCGCTTTAATGGCTTGCTCCAGCGCCGGATAATGCTCGCGCGTGGTTTTGATGAACACCGGCACCTCCGTCGCGGTTTCCACCTGGCCCTGCCACCGGTACACTGAGGTGCAGGGCGATTGCACGTTCACGCACGCCGCCAAACGCTGTTCAATCAATATGGCCGCAAGCTTTTGCGCACTTGCTTGATCCGGCAGGTTGGAAATGACCAGTATCGTCTCCATATAGGGCAAACCATGATTCCTTGGCTATTTCTCGCAATTTTACTCGGTTTTCCCCTGCTCGAACTGTGGGCGGCGCTGTTAGTCGCGCAGAAAATCGGCTGGTGGCTGCTGGCCTGGCTGGTCGGCGCGGCGTTTATCGGCGTGACCCTGATTCGCGAAGAGCAATTCGCCATCGTTGGGCGTTTGATGAGCGCAGTGCAACAGGGGCAAGACCCGTTCCGCGCGATTTTCACTTCCGGGCGTTTGATGCTGGCCGGCTTGTTATTGATTTTTCCCGGCGTGATATCGGATGGGCTAGCCTTGATGTTGCTGATCTGGCCGCGCGGAAAAGTAAGGCCTACGCAAAAGACAGATGTAATCGAGGGTGAATTTCGGCGCGAAGAGTAGTGCTTTAATCGTAACTACTTCGTCCCCGCATCCACATCCGGAAACGCCAGCCGTACCCGTAATTCTCGCTTCAGCCGCTTATTCGAGACGCGGCGCGATTCATTCAAGAATGACAATAAGCTTGGGGTAATTTCAGTTTGGGCCTGGGCGCGAGTGATGCGGCGTGGCTTGGGTAAATTGAAACGTGTTGCCAGCAGATCGAACCAATCGCCCATTTTGATATTGGAATCATCCGTCGCGTTGTAGATGCGGCCGGGCTTGCCGCGATACATGGCGGCGGCGGCCACGCGCGCTAAATCTTCGGCGTGGATGTGATTCGTAAAGCTATCTTCGCTTGCGATCAGCGTCGGCGTGCCATTCTTTAGACGCGCAAGCGGTAAACGCTCGCTGGAGTAGATACCGGGCACGCGCAGGATCGAAACCGTGACCCCGCGCCGAACTCCCCATTCGCGTAATTGGGTTTCCGCCGATAGGCGGCGCTTTGCGCGCGAGGTGGTGGGGTGCGGCGGGCGCGTCTCTTCGACCCAATGCCCATCGCAATTACCATATACGCCAGTAGTGCTGATATAGACCAAGCGTTGTGGTAGGATTTCGCCCCTATCCAGCACGGCCAATAGGTTGTGCGTGCGTTGGTCGACATCGCCCGCGCTTTGCGGCGGGGCAAAATGCATCACGCAATGTGCGAGGCCTGCGAGTTTAGACAGGCTCTCCGGATGATCGAGATCGCCAATAATAGGTGTGATGCCAAGGCGACGTAAATCCTCGGCGCGCGCAGGGGTATGCGTCAGCGCATAAATGCGGCAGGCGGGCAGGAAGCGCTTAACCGCTCTTAAGGCCACATCGCCACAGCCGATAATCAGTAATCGTCGCATATATAGAGAATGCTCAATAAATCCTGGCAGGGGCTGGGATTATAAGGAAATACCATGTCGTTTCAAATCACTATTCAGCCCAGCGGTCATACCGTTACCCCCGAAGCCGACGAAACCGTGCTCGAAGCCGCGCTGCGCGAGGGCTATACGCTGCCTTATGGTTGCCGTAACGGCGCTTGCGGTTCGTGCAAGGGCAAGATTATTTCTGGCCAAGTGGACTATGGCGATCACCAAGACACTACGCTGACCGATGAAGAAAAGGCGCAGGGCTTGGCCTTGTTTTGCTGCGCCACGCCGCAGTCGGATTTGGTGATCGAGTGCCGCGAAGTCGGCGCGTCGAAAGATATCCAAATCAAAACCATGCCGTGCCGGGTACAGACACTGACCAAAGTCTCGGACGATGTCGCGGTGCTCTCACTCAAACTTCCCGCCAGCGAACGTATGCAATTTCTCGCCGGCCAATACATCGATATCTTGCTTAAAGACGGCAAACGCCGCAGCTTTTCGCTGGCCAACGCCCCGCACGACGACTCAGTGTTGCAACTGCATATCCGCCATGTGGCGGGCGGGCAATTCAGCGAATATGTGTTTTCGCAAATGCAAGAAAAAGCCATTCTGCGTTTTGAAGGCCCGCTCGGCACCTTTTTTCTACGTGAAGACAGCGACAAACCCATCATCCTGCTCGCCACCGGCACCGGCTTCGCGCCGATCAAAGGCATCATCGAACATGCCTTCCATATCGGCATTGAGCGTCCGATCACCTTGTATTGGGGCGCGCGCCATAAAGCCGATATCTATATGTATGACCTGCCGCTGCAATGGGCGCGCGATCACGCCAACTTCAAATTCGTACCGGTACTGTCTAAACCCGCCCCGGAAGACAATTGGACTGGCCGCGTCGGCCACGTTCAAGATTGCGTACTGGAAGATTCGCCCGATGTGTCGGGCGCGGAAGTCTATGCTTGCGGTTCGCCTGCCATGGTCGAAGCAGCGCACAAGCGCTTGGTAGGCGCGGGCTTGCCGGATGAAGCGTTCTATTCGGATGCGTTTACGTTTGCGCGGGATAGTAAGAAATAATTTCGGCGTTGAGCCTCGAAAATTCACGACACAGTTACAAAGCGTTGATGCGCCACTGGTGTTGACCTTCGGGGCCCCTTGCTGCGCCGCCGAGTAGCGCAGGCATGCCGGGGGGTGTCGGCGAGCACTTGTTCGAGCAAGGCTCCGCGAAGCGGAACGTGCGAGTTGCGCAGCCGCCCGGCATGGCGAGCAACGCAGGGAACCCCCAGCGTTTTTGCTGGGGGCGGTGCAGGGGGTGCCTTTCTTTTTGGTTAGCTTTTTCTTGGGCAAGCAAGAAAAAGTAACTGCCCCGCCGGGGCATGGCCGGCCCAAGAAAATGCGCGTAGCGCACAATAGAACATTCCATTTCCAACTTTCCCCGTTTACGAAGCCATGAAAGCAACCTACCGAATTTCAGAACAGGATTATGTGAATGCTGTGAAGCTCTTCGCAAAATTAACTTCGCGACTGTTCTTGGTTTATGCGGCTTCTACACTTGCATTGATAGCACTTGCCGCATTTGGCCCACCGGTAATAAAAGCGGGGGCAATTGGTGGGCTGGTGGGCGGCTTTGTAGTGACACTGGTCGGGCGGTATATCCTTTCGCCTGTTCTAGCGCGCAGGCACTACCGAAAATACAAAGCTATCCACGAAGAGTTCACGATTGAACTCCTCAACGATGGTGTTCGACTCTCATCTCCAGATGCTGATGGAAAGCTCACATGGAATAAGATGCTCAAGTGGCGGGAAAACGAAAACTACATTTTGATCTATCCGATGCCACGTCTATTCCATATAGTTCCGAAATCCATTGCGTCAAATGGGTTCGACCTAAAGGGATTAACTGATGGCTTGCTGCAACATATCGGCAAACCTGTATAGCAGTCATTTTATAGTTTTACATAAATTACGACAGGCGCTTCGGTAGTGAGTGCTGCGCGCATTTTTTTAGAGCCGGTTATGCCCCGGCGGGGCAGTTACTTTTTCTTGCTTGTCCAAGCAAAAGTAACCAAAAAGAAAGACACCCCGCTTACCGCCCCCAGCAAAGAACGCTGGGGGTTCCCTGCGTTGCTCGCCATGCCGGGCGGCTGCGCAACTCGCACGTTCCGCTTCGCGGAGCCTTGCTCGAACAAGTGCTCGCCGACTACCCCCGGCATGGCTGTGCTACTCGGCGGTGCACAGGGGCCCCGAACAACCAAGTCAACACCAGTCGAGCATCAACGGTTTGCACATTTTCCGTTAGTTAGGCGCAGCATCTTTGTTTACCCCTCCAACGCCAAGCTCTGCCGATAGTGCTTGCACGCCTCATCCATCTTATTCATCTTCTCCAACAACTGCGCCAGCGTGAGATGCGCCGCACGTGTGGACTCAACCGATAAACTCGCTTCGACGTAACTTTGCGCCTTGCCCCAAAGCTCCTGCCGCGTGCACATACGCCCCAGGGCTAACAATAAATAGGGATCGCGCGGGTGGTCTTTGAGCCAGGTTTCTGCGCGCTCGATTTGTTTCACCACATCCTTGTCGGCGCATTGGCCATAGAGTTCGATCAGTTCCGAGTCCCAATGTTTGGCCAGACTGTCTTCGATAATTTGCCGCGCGTGCCCGGTGCCGCCCAGCGCTAAAAAGAAGCGCGCAGCGGTGAGGGCGACTTTGCTATGGGCTTTCTCAGCGGCGGGCATTTTCGACCAATATTCGGTCAATTGGCTGGTGTCGTGGGCTTTGTGTTTCAGGTTTTCGATATGGGCATTGATGCGGAGCTGTTCGGCTTGCACCGGCTCAATGCCTTCGCGTTTTTCCAATTGAGCGACGAGTTGCAATACTTGATCCCAATTCTTGGACAATTGCATCGTTTTTAATTCCAGGCGCAGCGCGCCCAGGTGTTTGCCGGCGATAGCTTTTAATTCCTGCACCACGGGCATCGCGTCTTGCGCTTGGCGCGATTCGATGAGCAAATCCGCTTTGGTCATGAGACGGGCGATGGCATGCTGCGGCGCGAGTTTTTCCGCACGCGCGAGATAGTCGTCGCGCCGCTGGTAGGCACGCTGCTCTTGCGCGGCGCGGGCGGCGAGCAGCGTATTCACGGCCGGCGCATCATTCAGCATCAGCGCGAATTGGGCCAATTTTTCCGCGCGTGAGTAGCGGCCTTCGGCAAAGGCCAGCAACGCGTCTTCGGTGGCGCGGCGGCCTTTTTCTTTGCGCCGCGTTTCTTTGAATTCACGCACATAGGCCGGTAGCCGCAGCGTATGCAGGGTGAGTCGGATAATGATATAAGCGGCGGCGAACGAAGCGATCACCAAGATAATCAGAAAATTGAGCGAAAAATCGAGACGGTAGGGCGGGTAGATCACCTGCACATAACCGACATTGGATTGAATGGCGAGCACCAGGCCCAGCGCGAGCGCAAAGATTGCCAAGATCCAAATCAGCGGCCTCATCGGTTGCCGCGCTCCGGAACAAGCTTGATGTTGCGCACCGCATTCAGGCTGCCGGTGATGTCCGGCACGTCCACCCGCAGCTGGCTGGCCGAGAGTTGCTGCAAGGTGGCGAGTACGGCTTTGACCGCTTTGTCTTTATCGTCGTAATACTGGTGTATCCAGCTCTGTGCGGCTTTCAAATCGGCCTTGTAGCTCTTCTCATCATGCGCGAGCAGCGACAGGCGCGCCGAGAGCAGGCGCAGCTTGACGTTTTCGCGCGCGAAATAGGCTTGCTCCGGCGCTAACAGCGGCAGTTGCGCCTTATCCATATCTTGCACCCGCACCAGATTGGTGAAGTCATCCCAGGCTTCGCGCGCGAAGCGCTGCCACCAGTTCGCTTCGGGGGCTTTCTTGTCTGCTGTTTTTTTCTCGATCACGGCGGGCTTACCCGGCAGCAGCGGCAAGGTGTCAGCTAACTCGATCAGGCCGTCGAGTTTGAGCGTGAGCCCCGGCACATCGACAAAGGGCGCGGCGCGCAGGCGCTCGATGTCTTTGGTAATGGCTTTGCGCAGTGCAAATAACTGCGGGCGGTCGAGGCGCTGCAAACGGGCATCGGCGGTTTGCAGTGAAATCAAAGCGGCGCGCACATTGCCGGCGAGTTGCAACTCATGGCTGGCCGAGACCAGCAATTGCTCTATCTCCGCCACTGCCGCTTCGTCGCGGCCGCGCGCCAATTCTTGATACAGCGCTTCCAGCGCGATTTGCTGGTTTTGCGATTCGGCGAGCTTCTGCTCCAGCACGCCGACTTTCACCTGCAACTCACGCGTGGACTCCTGCGCTTGGCCGGCGAGTAAACGCGATTCATTGCCGCGCGTATCGAAAGCCGTAAGGCGACGGGCCAACTCGTCGTTGAGGTTCGTCATCTGGCGGTAAGTGATCAGCCATGCCAAGAGTGCAAGCATGATCGCGATCACACCCAGCGCGCGTGGTGCATTAAGCCAATCACCCAAGCGTGCGAGACGATGCTGGCGTATCGGGGCGGGCGGGTTCTCGGGTAGGTCGGGGATGTTGTCAATGTCGTTCATATAAGGCGAATTGTAGCAGCAGGGATGGGTTATGTAGCGCCGGCATCCTGCCGGCATTACAACTTTCATCTCGGATTTCATTTCGCACCATCCTGGCGACACGGTAAAATCGCCACCCATGTCCTTGCCTCGATACACCACCCGCCTCGTCACCTGGCAAGCCAGCGAACCCCAACTCCGCTCCATCCGCACCGAAGTTTTCATCCACGAGCAGAGCGTCCCAGAAGAATTGGAATGGGACGGCGAAGACGCGCACGCGATTCATGCATTAGCCACTGACCTCAGCGGCAACCCCATCGGCACGGCGCGCCTGCTGCTACATGGCGAGCAGGCGCACATCGGCCGCATGGCGGTTTTGCCGACCTGGCGCGGTCAGGGCGTGGGCGCGAGCCTGCTGCTGCTTCTATTGGAGAAGGCCAAACAACGTGGTGCCGGCAGCGTGTTTCTCAACGCGCAAACTTCCGCCGTGCCGTTTTACGAGCGCTTCAACTTCGTGCGCGAGGGTGCCGAATTTCTTGATGCCGGGATCCCGCACTATCGCATGACGCTTACCTTTGGGCATGAGGTTTGATGCGCACGGTTTCCCCGTGGCAACCTGAGTCCCGGTTCATGGTTGAATACCCGCATTCACGATAGACGCTCCCCACGCCTGCCCCTACAATGCGTGTTTTGCGGTGACGCGGCGCATCCCTTCCCATGACGGTGGTTCAAGAAAATAAATCTCCAGAAAGCGTGCAGGAATCCCTGCATGTGGTGCAGGAGTTGTTGCGCAAGCATGAGCTGGTGGAGTCGCTCGTGCATAAGCAGCATGGCCCGAAGCACGATCTGGTCGAATCGCTGGTGCACAAGCAAAACCTCGCCGAGCTGCGGGCAAAGCTGGATGAACTGCATCCCGCCGACGTCGCCTATATCCTGGAATCACTACCCCTAGACCAACGCCTGTTGGTGTGGGATTTGGTCAAGGCCGAACGCGACGGCGAGATCTTGCTCGAAGTCTCCGACGCGGTGCGCGAGACGCTGATCGAGTCCATGGATTCGGACGAGCTATTGGCTGCGGCCGAGACGCTCGATACCGACGAGATCGCGGACTTAGCGCCCGATCTGCCGCAGGATGTGATCGAGGAATTGCTGCAATCCCTCGACGCCCGCAACCGTGCGCGCCTGCAATCGGCCATGTCGTATGAAGAGGATTCGGTCGGCGCGCTGATGGATTACGACATGGTCACGCTGCGCGACGACATTACGCTTGAAGTCGCCTTGCGCTACCTGCGTCGGCTGGGCGAGTTGCCGGATCAGACCGACAAGCTGTTTGTGGTGGATCACAACGACGCGCTCAAAGGCGTGCTGCCTTTAAAGCGACTGCTGATCCACGATCCAGATGCCCTGGTAAGTGACGTGATGGTGGACGATGTGGTGCTATTCCATCCCGAGGATGAAGCCCATGACGCAGCGCAGGCCTTCGAGCGCTACGACTTGGTGACGGCGCCGGTGGTCGATGCGCATAACCATCTGATTGGCCGCCTGACGGTGGACGTGGTGGTGGACTACATTCGCGACGCATCGGAATCAGAAAAATTGGGCCTGGCTGGTTTGCGCGAAGAGGAGGATTTATTCGCCTCGGTGTGGAAATCGGTGCAAAACCGCTGGGCTTGGCTGGCGATCAACCTGGTCACCGCTTTTATCGCCTCGCGCGTGATCGGGGCGTTCGAAGGCTCGATCGAGAAGCTGGTGGCGCTGGCAGCCTTGATGCCGATCGTCGCCGGTATCGGCGGCAACTCCGGCAATCAAACTATCACCATGATTGTGCGCGCATTGGCCTTGGGCCAACTGCAGCCCATTAGCGCGCGCAAACTAATTTTAAAAGAGTTGGGTGTGGCCGGATTAAACGGCCTGATCTGGGGCTCGGTCATGGGCGTCATCGCCTATCTGTTATATAGCAACATTGCGCTGGGCGCGGTCATCATGAGCGCGATGACTTTGAACTTGTTGCTGGCCGCGGTGATGGGGGTGTTGATCCCACTTTTCATGGTAAAAACCGGGCGCGATCCGGCGGTGGGTTCGAGTGTGCTGATTACCGCGATCACCGACAGCGGCGGGTTTTTTATTTTCTTAGGGCTAGCGACATTAATACTTCTTTAAGTACACCACTAACCGCTACAATGCACACATGCAATACGATCTAATCGTAATTGGTTCGGGGCCAGGGGGGTACCGGGCCGCAGTGCTCGCCGCGCAACGCGGATTAAAAGTGGGCATTGTGGAAAAAGCCGAATGGGGCGGCTGCGGGCTCAACCGTGGCTGCGTGCCGAAGAACGACTGGCACCACTCGGCCAAGCTCATCGCCTCCAGCAAATCTTTCGCCAAGCGCGGCGTGCAAGGCCAACTCAACGGCGACTTGGGCGTGGCGTGGGAGCATCAAAAGAAAGTCGTCAAAACCGTTCGCGACAGTTACATCGTCAATATGAAGCGCCTCGGCATCAGCGGTTTCGCTGCCAGCGCCTCATTCGTGGATGCGAACACCATCGCTCTCGATGGGCACGACAGAATAACCGCGCACCATTTCATTATCGCTACCGGCAGCTATCCTTATGTGCCCAAGCCGTTCTACCAGACTGACGGCAAAGTCCTCACCAGCGACGAGCTATTCAATCAGCCGCCGCCGGCGGGCAAACGCGTAGCGATAGTCGGCTCCGGCACCGTCGGCGCTGAGTTCGCTTTCATCCTCTCCATGCTTGGCAAAGAAGTGGTGTGGATCAGCCAAACCGCGCCGCTTTCCAGTTCCTGCTTCAGCCCGCCCACGCTCAAATTGCTCATGGATAAATTCAAGCAATTCGGCATCGAGCCCAAAACCGGCAATCGTCCGGAAGCGGTGGAAATGTTGCCGGAAGGTGTAAAGCTCATCCTGCAAGGCGGTGCGGAAGAAGTCATTGTTGATTGGGTGTTGCTCGGCACCGGCCGCCGCCCGCACACCACCGGGCTTAATCTGGATGCCGCCGGCCTCAACACCGACAGCAAGGGCTTCATCAAAATTAATGAGTACTTACAAACCGCGCAGCCGAATATCTACGCGATCGGCGATGTTACCAACCCACGCATGACCGCGAACCACGCGCTGGCCGATGCAGCAGTCGCGGTGGCGAATATTCTGCAAGCTGAATCACGCAAACACGACCGCAAAGCCGTGCCCGATATGGTGTACTCCGCCCTCGAACTCGGCCGTATCGGGCTCAACGGCGCAGCGGAGAAAAATGATCCCGCCATCGGCATCGCCACCTTCGAAACCAATCCGCGCGCCCTGGGCCAAGACGATAATGATGGCTTCGTGCGCATCGTCGCCGACGCGCAAAGCGGCGTGCTGCTCAGCGGTGAAGTGGCCGGCACTGATGCCGGCGAGCTCATTCATCTTCTCGCGCAACATTACGGCCAACCCGATGCGTTGCAACATCTGGCGCAGGCCTACTTCAGTCATCCGGCGCGGGCGGAGGAGTTCTTTAATGCCGCCGAGGCGATTGCGGCTAAGTTGAGTTTGGAGATTCCGCAGCAGGTGATTAGCAGTAGTTAGACTGCGGGGGAAGGCGCCGTGCAAATTACGGAACGAATCCTTTACATTGCAATGCTCACAGCTTGAGCGTCATGGTTGAGCGTTTTGGTCTTGGCCTACGTTGACGCAAATTTCCGGCCTTACGTTTCTTGGGTTGAGTGGGTGACAATCCTGCTCATTATTGTGGCGTCGATCGCAATTTTGGCGACAGTAATCATTTCTATTTGGGCCCTTGTCATTGGTCCCGGTACTGTGCGTTTTGCAGTTCTAAAGTGGTTCGGCTTACTACTTCTTTCCTTAGTCTTTTCAAGTCATTTAGTCCCCTTGGTCGTTCCGATAATAATTTCGATAGGTCTCGTCTTGGTTCCGGCGCTATGGTTACGAAAGAAGCTTGCGTAGGCCGTAACAGGCAAAGCGCATTGCGCCGCATGCTTTCCAGTACGTAAGAACAGCCAGTGCCGCATCACCATATTTTCTTTCTCGGGGAATAAACACCCTCATCTGTCTGTTTGCTACATCGTAGGCCCCATTTTTTATGGAAGCATTTGTGTGATGTACGCTGCGCGTATTTTATTTAGGGCCGGTTATGCCCCGGCGGGGCAGTTACTTTTTCTTGCTTGTCCAAGCAAAA